>Ga0335072_10002762_pt1 | contig 26980 bp, 23 predicted proteins | sample Lox_Sample_21_FD_206725 | JGI IMG/M metagenome (GOLD analysis project Ga0335072, IMG submission 206725) | Soil microbial communities from Loxahatchee National Wildlife Refuge, Florida, United States - Lox_Sample_2.1 | ecosystem: Environmental > Terrestrial > Soil > Wetlands | place: USA...
AGATACCCTACGAGATCCAAGTCCTGTCAGAAACAGTCGCCCAATTCTGAAAAGAAAGTTCTCGCCTAGTGAAGCGATCTCGACAATACCAAAACTAGACGATTCAAAACCGGCGAGCAAGAAGAGGCCACACAATGTGATCGAGAAGAGATACAGAGCAAATCTGAACGAAAAGATCGCAGAACTTAGGGACAGTGTTCCGAGCTTGAGGGTGTCCAAAAAAACTGTCCAAGATGCTGATCATGGTGAGGATGACGATGAGGAGGACTTGGATGGCCTCACCCCGACGAACAAATTGAATAAGGCGTCGATCTTGACAAAGGCTGTCGAGTACATCCGCCATCTCGAACTTAGGAACAAGAAGCTTGAGGATGAAAATGTGGCATTAAAGGAGAGACTCCACACGCTGGACAAGGTATTATCATCTGGCGGCAACAGCTCTGCAGAGAGAGCGGCTGCCTTTACCAGCGAGAATGCTATGGAAGAACCTGCGTCGCCGTTATCGGACCAGAATGCCATCGACAATCCCGCTCAAGCTGCTCGACATTCGCCAGAGGGACTAATCCCTGTCCCAGAGAGTTGGCGCAAGCTACGAGCCCAACAACCCCAAGAACACTACGGACACATCTATGAGGGACAAAAATCAGGACGTAAATGGCCCACCAAGCTCATGCTCGGGTCACTAGCCGGACTCATGATTATGGAGGGCTTTAGCGAAAGCGACCAAGGATCCGAGTCGAAGAAGAAAGGTCTCTTTGGAATCCCTCTTGAGTTCCTGGATGGGCGTTGGTTTCTACGCTCACCCCGCCTCTATCTTACCGCTTTTGCTCAGTATTGCAAAGCTGGCGGCGTTCTACCTTTGCTCAAAGGCTTCACAGCCCTGACTATACTGGCATTCTTCGTGTTTGCATACCTCTTCAACTCGAAGCCACCAATCCCAAAGGAAGAAGACGAGCCCGTCAAGCCTCAACGAGCTCCTTCACTCGCATCCCCCATCGAAGTACGCCAGCAAGCTTGGCTTACAAGCATGCAGACCCTCAAGCTGCCTCGTCACAGCTTCTTTCCCGAATGGCTGGCCATTACAAGCGAATGGCTCAGGTACACATTCAGGCTTGTGTTCGGCGACTCTTCGTACTTCTGGATGACCGGTCGCTCAGCTGATGACGAGCTCGCCCGAGTCAAAGCATGGGACATTGCAATGGATGCTCAACTTGCTGGAGGTGACCCAGAGATCAGCAGGAGTCGATTAGTTCTCTCAATGTTTGCAGCCGGAACCCTTCCTCGAACACCAGCTCGCTTGATGTTGAAAGCTTTGCATTGCCGTGTCTTACTTCGAAACACTGGTGGATGGAAATGCATCGCAACGAGGTGGGCAGATAAAATAGCTGCATTTCTCGCAAATCATCAGTGGATGATTGCGCGACGGGTATATACTGCTCTTCCATCAAGTCATCCGGATGCACTTCCCCCGCACCTTGCTATGCTGCTTGCTAGGGACTGTCACGAAGTGTTGTCAAATGCTATCATCCAGCGCGCCTTCAACCTGATGTATGGGCGACCTACCTCTCAAGATGCCGATTTCAAAGATTATCTGATGGATGTGGTCGTCGAGGACCACGCCGTGCGCTCACCGCTAGATGCAGTTGCTGCATGGTGGTCAAGTCAGGAGCTGCGCAAAGCTTTGATGCACTCTCTGGAGTCGGATTTCACTTCGCAAGAATCTTTTCAACAGCATTTGCGAGCCTCCATAGACTCAGCGCCACCAATGTCTGCGGCGCACACTCGTGCACTCGCTGTACATGCCGCATTTTTCAAAAGCCGACGCCCTGAGTACAAAAACCACATCATGGCTACATTACCTGCTACTCTGCCACGCAGTGCATCACAAATTCCTCGCTTTATCGACTCTTCAACTCCTGAATCCGCCATACCTGAGATTTCTAGCATTTTGCATTGTGTTAGCGTGATGGAGCTTATCGATAACCTGTGCAATGGCCCAGGGTACTGCGACTGGAAAGGGGAGGCCATGAGTCTCTTCACTTTTATCCCGGTCAGCGATCCACAGGACCTGAGCATACTTAGCTTCGCACCAGCATATCATGTTCTACAAGAAGTAACACGCGACAAGGGCAATGTTGCAAGCCCCAAAGCCTACGAGGGAGTGCTGCGAAAATTGAGCATTTGGGCGCACACCGAAAAGGCTCACTCTGCACCTCTGCCAGAAATGGTACTGGCTACGCTGGATGACTTATGCATTGGGATGAAGGACCTGAATCACAGGAGACGTCCAAGCAATATGAGCAACGACACTGGTTATTGCAGCATGGAAGAAGGCGAAATGGTCTGATAGATTTAATGTGTCCAATCTGAAGTTGAGCCTTGTACATCCTTCGTACATGATCCTGAATATAGGGGGGCGTTTAGAGGTGAGGGGATCTATGCCTTTCGTTTGGCGGGAAAATAGAAGACAAAATAGCTGGCCTGTTACGTCACAGCGTAATAACTAATCATATTCATGAGAGCTTACCGATTTCCAAGCAACCAGGGTAGTTATTAAGGTATCAAAAGTTCTAGATCAGCCTTCAACACTGTTCATGCTCATGAGTACCAGCGCACTCTGCGTAGACACGGAGGATTGTTGGGGACGTTGCTTCAAGACGAGGGATTTTGTATCGGTCTTTCTTCTATTTCGGCGAGAAAAGAGTATACAGAGCTGCTCGCCCCGAAATTGGGCTGCATCAAGCCCGAAAATTCCTCTTGAAACTGCAAGGATCTGGAAGGCGAACGTCTCATGCGTGAGCATATAACTTCTTTAAACGGTTACCTTTCCGTGCATGGCCCCCAAACCACGCAATAATCCTACAGGGACTACGCAAAAACATTGCTCAGCGCTGCCTCTTCCACCCACCCATATCGGATTCCATCTTTACACCGCCTTATGCCATCACTATTCCTGAGCATATTCTTCCTTATCCCAACTCCGGCCAATGGTACCTCGGGTGACTGCAGCGACTAGCATAGGGCTAAGGAGTCGGACTCCGTAAAATCCAAAAAATTACAATCTAAGGAGGGCATCGAATTGCGTGCAAAGGTCTTCAGTACCGATCAAGTATTAGGCTCCTGTGGAATGATTCGCACAAATACGTTTCTATGCTGGTAAGTTCAACTTGTGCAAAGTCTAAGCAGAGTCGTACCTTTTGACTATCGCAAATAACTCGTACGCTCTCCGCAACGGAGCACGGCATGAGATAGCCGAGAGAGTTTTTAGTCCTCGCAATTTCGGCCAACAACGGCGCTCGGGACGCTTGCAGTAGCCCCATCTTCAGGCCTCGGCTTGGGCCAATCTCACACACCTTTCAACTTACCTCGTATTACCTATCACAGCCCCTGCAACCTGCTGGGAAAAAGTCCAGCAATCGCCGGCTAGAGCGGGTGAGGCGTTTGGCTTGTTATCATCATACGGCACCGCGCGCCACGTTTTGTTCTGCGTATTGTGGTCTGACGTAAACACGCGCTAAGGGCGAAGCAAATCAGCTTCGCGATTGCCAGGAATTACTCTGTGATAGCACATTCACCCCTCTTGGAGAGCAAAGTGCTACGAGCATCCTTCTCCTCATCACGTCAGCGAAGGAAAGGCAGCGACATGTAGCACTTGTCCTGTCAATTTGGACCAAGTCGTCCCGTGCACTTGTCCACGCGCTTTGATTTGTTTCAAACCTGATCTAATTGCCGCTTGCGTGTGATCGACCCTAGCCGTTGACGCAGATCTCTCCTTGTCCCCACCAACATCCCAGCAGCCAACCCAGCCCACCTTTTGGCACCCAGGATCAGGCGGACGGGGCTTGGACAGGAAACATCTCACGCAACCAAGTACCCGAAATCTCTCTGAATAAAGAAACAGCGCTCTCCGGCCCGAGTCGAAGTCATGTTTCGTGGCCCCAACCAATTCTGATACCATCTACGCCCCCTTCACCGACGAGATCCAGACCGCGCCCGTACGCCGCTTTCAGGCAGAAGGAGACGGGGAAAAGGGTATTACTTTCCATTCTCGAGAACAACCCTCTCCTCAAGACCCCCAACCTTCCACCAGAATACTCAAAGACATTATAGGCTCGCGACAGAGACAGAGTCGCAACAATTCCTCCTCTTTTCGGCGGCAGCACCCTCAATACCTATTCAGCATGCACAGTGACCAGATGGCATCTCGCTACACACCAACCTCCCCCCTGTCACCACGACTCCCTGCGACGGCACGCCCATTATCTCCACAGCCATCTCGTCCCCGAACACAACATTCAAGAACGGATTCCAGAGGACTTCATATGAATCTACCTAGATATCATCCAGCAAACTTCCCGCAGGGAGATGGTCCTACCCCGACCGGCCAAGGTCCGGCCGTCGTCCTAAATAGAGCACCTCATCCTACTGCCGCCGAAACCCCCCGGATGATGCGTGAACGACAGCGGGAATTGATTGAGCGGGCAAAGATGTCGTCAAAGATTGCTGCCTCGTCGATGGGTGTTAAGCCTGACGCTCCCCGACTCGATCCATTGGGAAGTCCGAAGGGCCCGATGACCCCACTGGCATTGGAAGACGGGGCAGGAGATTACTTTGCCGTTTCAAAGAAGACGGGGAGTTCGCCCGGCGCAAGCCCTGGTTCAAGAAATGACAACTCTGCTCATGATCCAGAAGGGGACGTCCGAAGAAAGAAAGCTTCAAAAGCAAAGACGAATCCGCCACAGTGAACAATATGTGCCCGTTTGCCTTCTGCGCCAATTTGGTTCAGGCATGAGCCATGATTTGCTTCTTGACGACTAACGACCTATCATATGTCTCGTTGATTCCCTTTGTCAAAATTGTACGCTTTTATGAACCTGCACAGCCACAGAAAGCCGTCTTCATTCAGCAGCACCTACCGGCGTTACATCTTATCGCTGGTCACTCACTATACCCCTTTTGCGTCGGTCGTCATTGCATCTGGCGCAGAGCTGAACTAGTCAAGCGCTATACCCTGGGCAAGGCATGGGTCCCAGGCGGATTCATACTTGGGAATCTGCTTGGAGTACGATGTCCTTCGTTTTACAATATGTCACTGCGTTACATAAATGTGCCACAGAAAGCGTACAGAATTGATACTGAATCTAAAATCCATATCCAACAAGACAGCTAGCTTTGCTCACTGATCGCTGCGTATCTTTCCAAAAACCAGTAAGAGAAGTAGCAAAATATGTGGCATAATTAAGTTCACGCGAGGCCTCTCAATAGTGATGTAAGCACAGCACCATTGAGAATCTTGGTGACTGTTCTATATTAGGACGCTGCGCCACAGACTGCTGTGGCTGAAACGTTGGAGTTGGGGCTGAACCAGAAAGTTGCTGGCTGGCTCTCCTTGTCCAGTTCCCATGTGAAACAGACCGACTGACAACAAAACTTTCTCACATCATCTTACCTTTGACTGCATTTCAGGCCAGCCTTTCGCTTCCTGCAAGTTAGTTTCTCCATCTCCAGCTTCTGTGCTCTCAACATGATCACACGGAGGACAAGGTGACGCTCGCCAACGGCCCCGAGATTCTTTCCTTTTTCTACATACGATGCGACAATCGCGGACCGGCAGAGTGACATACGTCCTCGGTGCCATAATATGCATTGGATTTCTCTACTTCTTCTTCCTTTCGCCATCCTCCACTAGTTCCGCACAGTTAGCTCGCCAACGGAAATCGAAAGCTGCAGCTGCAAATGCCCTCTCTCCGCCCACTTCAGCTTTCCGCAAACAGCCACAGTCTGACCCAAACGGTCGACGAATACCTCCACCAGTTGTACACTACCAACTAAACAACCTCTCTGCCTCAGCCAATCCTGTCGAAAACAAAGAACGAATCCTAATCCTAACGCCTCTCGCACGCTTCTATGAAGAATATTGGTCGAACCTCCTTGCGCTTACCTACCCGCATGAGTACATCTCTCTTGGCTTCATCATACCCAAGGGACAAGACGGAAATGCTGCCACCTCCGCCCTCCAGTCAGCCATCTCAGCCACCCAGTCTGGCCCTGAAGACCAACGCTTCCAAAGTATAACCATACTACGTCAAGATTTCGATGCTCCAATCCAGTCCCAAAACGAAGCCGAGAGACATAAGATGAAGAACCAAAAAGTCCGTCGGGCCGCTATGTCCCGCGCTCGCAACTCCCTCCTCTTCACGACCATCGGTCCAGACACATCCTGGATCCTCTGGCTCGATAGTGATATCATCGAAACGCCTCCAACTCTAATCCAAGACCTAGCTTCTCATGACAAGCCCATTATTGTACCTAATTGCTATCAGCGCTATACGAATGAACAAGGTGTGCCCGCAATCAGACCCTACGATTACAACTCCTGGCAAGACAGTGACGCTGCGCACGACATGGCTGCAAGGATGGAACCGGACGATATTTTGCTAGAGGGCTACGCAGAGATGCCAACGTATCGTCAACTAATGGCACATGTAGCAGATATAACCAAGGGACGAAACACAAGGGAGCTGATGCCGTTAGATGGCGTGGGTGGTACCGCGTTACTCGTCAAAGCCGAGGTACACAGAGACGGGGCGATGTTCCCGCCATTTCCATTCTACCACCTGATTGAGACGGAGGGTTTTGCGAAAATGGCGAAGAGACTGGGTTGGCAGAGCTGGGGCTTGCCAAACTATTTAGTGAGTGCATCTGGCTCTCTGGCTGACCTGGTCAACCCTCCACTCTCGAGCACTCGATTGACATTTGGGTTAACTACAGGTGTATCACTACAACGAATGAAATCCCACCCACCCTTCCTTTCTCAGCATAATGGTACACCTACGATACCTTTTCTCCCTCATCAAGGCTTCCCCACCTTCTGCAATGTGCAGATCATCAGCCATGACAAAAGCCACTCTGTATCTCTATGCAAACTGGTACGTTTTGAACGCAATACGATAGATAGACTTTAGGGACAAGGCATGGCAAGGCAAATTGGGTCGGTTAATGTAGTATGTGCTTCGGTGTTTTACGGGGGGATTAGGAAAAAAAAAATTACACATGGCTACTTTGTTGACTGGTAGAGCCAATGAGGAAATACCACAGGGACTGCCAATAATGGTGGCATATGCACCCCTTCGCATAGCGAACAAAATTATTTTTTCTCTTTCCGGGATATACACATGTCATCGTAGGCATCATAGTCGCGGTGGGAAGAAATCTTCACATGCATGTTCTCGTTCACGTGGTACTATTCCAGGGACCATTCTTTTACAAGGAATGCCTACCACATCTAATGCCTCTACCAGACTAACAAATCTAGGGGTTCCCTTCCTGTTTTTTCTCCCCCTATCCTGGGAAAGGAAGAACTTGTCCAGGTTTGCCCTTTTGTGCGGGGACCGTCTAGGGCGTTTTCGGTTTTCCTCCAACCAGCGGGGCCATGCTATCTGACAAGTCATAGGTCAATTGCTCTCGTCACTGTCCTCAACATCGATTCCATAAACGAATTGTTTCCCACAAGCCCACTTACCTAACCATCTTCTTGCCCAACGAGGGGAACGGCGCACTCCTCCTCGCCCTCTTGGGGGGATTCGGCTTATTCGTCGTCGTGTTGTATGTCCTATCCGGCCCAACTTCCTTGAACTGGATGGTCGAGTTTCCCTCCCGATACGTACTCTTGGCGGTCCCCTTGGTCAAATAATTGGCATCAACCACCGCCTTCCCCGTGGCAATATCCAGCCCCTTAATCGCCCTTTCAAACATCTCCAACGCCACCACAGGCTGGTAGAACGGCACCTCGTGCCCGCTTTCGTAGATCCGTGCAAACGCGAATTTTCCGGCTTGCTTCACCTGGCCGTGCACGATCCCGTCCGAAGTCGTGATGTTCGTGTAGCCGGCCTTATTGAACCCAGGGGCGCCAATCTCTTTCGACACAACTTCTCCGCCGAGCCAGTTGCAATTATAGTCCGCGTCGCCCGTGTACATGATCACGGTCAGGTTGGCTTCGATGAGCTTCAGCATGTCGGCCACCGTCTGCAGCTTCCGTCCATCGTCGCCCGTAGTGCCGAAGGCATTCCCCACCGCGCTATTGCTATCCGAAAAGTTGACGAAGGCGCCGATAGCTTCTTGCACTTGAGGCGTGTTGAGGTAGTCGACGTAGAAATTATAGGGGAAAGGGTCAGGCATGAGCTCGCGCATGTCGTACTCGTCGCGATTTGTGTAGATGTCATAGATGTTTTCCACTTCGGTAGCACAGAAATTGTCATAGTAACTGCAGATCTCGTTAATGCCGGATTCGGCGCAGTACTTCAAGCCATCGATGCAGTTGCCGGGGCCATAGAGGTTGTTGTACATTTGCTGCTGCACGGACTTGTTGAAAGGGGAGTAATCATAAGTGTTGCCGGGGAATACGGTGTAGTTGTAGTACGCTTGATATTGGATCAGAGGATCGTACCAGCCATTGCCGATAAGAACGGCCCCCAGGCTGATTTTCTTCGCTCCGGTGATGTTCTTCGCGTTTTGCGTCTCGATGTACTCGTTGAAGATAGGGCCGTAGTGTCCGCCATAGCTCTCGGTGGTGAAGATAAATTCTTCGCGAGAATATTGTGGGAAGGCGCCCATGAAGCCTTGCAGTGTCTTCCAGAAGTTTGGTGCGGCGCCATCAGTAGAACTGGCAGTGAGTGTGTAGTTAGGGTACGAGTAAGTTGCACACCCCCAGTCAGCCGCATAATCAGGACATTCTGCGCTCGGCAGCTGCACGATCAGGTTCGAGCTAGGATCCTGGTAGCCAGGGATAGCTTCGGAGTAGGAGAAGCCGACCTGGACGGGCTGGTCGATGAAGAGCATGTTGCTGGCATTGGACCACGAGTAGGGATTGTTGTAGACATTTCCGTTCGAGTCGACACCACATGGCCCGAGTTCTTGCCACAGGCCAATCATCGACGACGAGCCGGGACCTCCATTGATCCAGACGGTCAATGGAGCTTTTGTAGGGTCCTGATTCCTTGCCTCGAAGAACCAGAAGAAGATGTGTTGGTTTTCAGCGACATCTGCATAACCTGTAAAGCTCTTGACTTTGGGGTCGAGTTCACAGATGCCAGTCGGAACTTGCTTGTAGCGGACAGGAATGCCCGCATAGCCTGTCTTGTGTGTGAAGCTTTGGGGAGTAGGAACAAACTGCGCAATGGCCGTCTGACTGGCCGACACTAGAATGCAAGTAGTAGCAAGGAGGGAGGAGAACATTTTGCCTACCTATGCACTGCACTACCAGACAGCGTCATGGCTACCTTTTGTACTTTACTCGGCGAGCTCGAGGGGAAGGTTGCCACCTCGAAGATCTCCACCTCGCCCGAGCTGGGCCTTATGCAACGCTTGTGCCTAGAAAAGGCATATCGAAGATAGGTTTCGAGGGGACATCGTTGACAGTGCAGAGCAGGCTGGGTCGCGACAGGACGACAAATCGGGAGGAGAGCTTCTCCTTGGAGATCTATCCCTAGCGTCGCGATAAGGGTCAAGAACATTAGGCAAAGGCGCCATTCGGTGGCCAAGGGCAAAGGCGTCTACTGTGGTACCACAGTAAGCTGTTAATGTCCTGCCAAAAGAGGTAAACTCCCCGGCTACAGGTCGCGCGTGGTGGCGTGCAAATCATGGGATAGTGAAGTGGATCCTCGGCCCCCGCGAGAAATGTTCCAATAGTGGTTCGAGCTGACTTCGATGTGACCGGCTTGGACCGAGAACCGCGTCGCACAGCACCAATCTACGCCGTTACTTTGCCTCCAGGGTTGCCTGGAAGATATGTTGCATTGATCAGTGCCAACGTCCAAGTAGTGTCATTCAAAGATGATCTATCCGTCACTCCGTGCAGTAGCGCCTCTAGCGCCTCCGATTTGTTGCCATCCAGCCAGACTTCCTTTTGCCTTGTCCATGCCTCTGCAAACTCCGCAGAGTTCTTCCTGGCTCATAATGACCTATCTCTCTTCAAACTTGGCCGACGCTGACCGCATATACCCTTTTTATCGCCATCTAGACTAGGGGGTTGTGTGCAGTTTGGTTTTGTGATGCCTTGGAAGAGAATACAGAGCCATAGACATAGCCTCTTTTCGCTTTGGTCTCTCTCACTGAGGGAGCATAGAATATGGTAGACGTCGTTCATTTTCTGACTGTGTCTGATTCCTCATTGTCCGCTGAAGGGAACACGTATTGGCCAGGGATGGTCTCCGGCTTGAGAGCTACTGCATACACCTTATTACTGATCCTTCATTACATCTTAACGATATCAGTAAATCAGTTTTCTTGCATTCTGGCTATCTAATGTCCTTTGGGTACCTGCGATCGAGGAGATGTGTCAATGCACAAGGCGGAACACTTTCCGTGAAAATGCAGAAAAGCAAGCAGCCCCACCACATCCATCAGCACCCATCCATTCCGCTGGCGAAACATTCTCCTAGCCGTCCTTGGTGACGTGTTTCTTGACCCAAACCTTCTTCACGTGCGTGACGTTGCCCAGGGCAGGAGCGTTGAAATTGTCATTGATCTCGATCTCATGAAGCTCGTAGCCATCTTCTTCAGCTTGCTCTGCAGTCATGGGCTTCGTGGTCATGGTTTTGTTGCCTTTCGGGGGCTTGGGCTTGGGCGTATCGCTCCCATCATCCCCATCATTATCGTCGTCGTCAGCTTTCTTTCGCTTCTGGCTGGGTGACTTTCGCTCCTTCTTCGGGTGACGTTTCAAGTACTCTTCGAGCACACATTCAACATCCTCCCAGCCCTTCTTCGTCGGATCACTCTTCGCCATGCAGCGCAAGCACTTTTGGCCATGGTGCCAAAATCCTTGGTGAAGTCCGTATTTCAGTTCGTCCGGAATGAAGGCGTCGAGGTGGGCGCTGGCATCATCCCTGTTGCAGCCGATGGGCACCCAGCCCAGCCATTTGACCATGCGGAAGACATGGGTGTCGACCGCAAAGACTGGTAGCTGGAAGTTGAATGCCAGAATGCAACAGGCAGTCTTGATACCTATACCAGGCAGACTGACGAGTTCATCCAACTTCTCTTGCGCGCTCAGCTTATTCAAATACTCCAATGACAGAGAGCCCGGAACGAAGTCAGTGGCATTTGGTGGATTGCAGTCCGTAGTGCAGCCCGGACTGTCTGCGTCTATGTTCCTTTGACGAATTGCATTGAGGCATTCTGGGATTGTCTTTGCACGCATGTTCTGGAGACCTGCAGTAGCCAACGCATTTTTGAGCCTAGCTGGGTCTGAGGTGCGGATGTCATGGTAGTTCGGGATCTTACCCACAACAATCTTTTCATCGACGGTGTATGGGAACGCTTTGATTAGTCTGGCCTGAGCTGAAAGGGCGTTTTCGTTGTTTGTGGCCTGACTCATTATGACTTTGACCAGTGCATCGACAGTCACAGCGTCACCTGCGTGCATTGGGCCTTGCGGTGCGCCAACAACCTCCGCATCTTTGCTCTTGCGGTCGAGCGAAATCCCGTGCTGAAATAAGCTGGCGGCGAGGAGGTCAAACACTTCCTGGTACGTTTGCTTGTCAACCTGGGGATATTCTTCGAATGGCGTCCAGCGAAGCTTGAAGCGGTATTTGTTCGTGAAGAAACCTTTCGAAGTTTTGACGCGTTTTAGCAGGCTCTTCTTACTCTTGATGATCTTCTTAATCACTTTCCCATGAAGGGTAAGTTTGACAATTAGCTTTCGTCCCTTACTATTCTTCTTGCGGGCTCTGGGAATTTTGGTTGCGCGAATCGTCTTGGTTGAAGAGGTTGTTGATGACTTTACCGGGCGAGAATTGGCAATGACCGGTGTCCTCTATCAACGGGTTAGCTCCGACTGGTCGCTGTCACCAACAAAAAGTGAAGCATGAGGACGGCAACATTGTCCAGAGCGTACCTTTTTACTGGATTTCTTGGGGTACACCCGCAAACTATACTTCTTTGGTTCATCGATAATTTCGCTCTTTTCTGGTACAAACTCCTCCTCGTCTTCAGGGTTCAACGGGATTTTGAATGTCACACCATCAATTCTCGTAGCTGTCTCTCGTTTCTTCTTCAGGCTCTTATTGATCGGGGAGGGATTCTGTTGCCCAACTGAAACCGCCACTATGTCAGCTTGGTTGGACTTTATACACCTTTGCGGCTTCGACTTACCGAATGCTTTGCGCCCTCTGTCACGCGCGGGCCTCTGGCTGGCATCTGTCACTAAGGTGTCCTGGATGATGTTATGCTGTTGGAATGCATACCCTCCGTTATTTTTTGAAGATGGCGTGATGGCCACTAACTGACCGTGGTGAGTTGGCTTCTTGACAGTGGTCTTGCTTGGTCCTGCCTCTTTTTGCCTCCTCATACGAGTAGACACTGCTGGGTGATAGTCGTCATCATCATTCACATTTGTGCCATCAAACCGCTCCTTTTCGTCTACGCTAGTAGCATCATTTGTCTCAGACGCACCGCGACTCTCGACGATATCCACCCTTGCATTGGATCCTTGGACGTTCGTCAATGCTATCTTTCCACTTCCGCCAGCGAGGCTTCGAAGTGAGTACACACGGCTGAATTTCTTCTCAGAGGAAGTTGAAATAAGTGTATGCTCAGCTGCGTCAGAGACAGGAAGACTGCCCAAGTCAGGTGGCTCCCTGTCTTCGCCAATCTTGAATACAGAGGAGGCTGCGCTTTTGAGTCGTATGGCAAGGTCGTTGGACAGCTTAGCATCCGTATTTTCTGTCTTGACGTTGCTGCCTTCTCCAGCTTCTGCTTTGATGATGCCTTGCACATCTTTAACCGATAGGAGGCTCTTATCATCTGGGTGTTCAACGATGGTAGACTCGGAAGCGGACTCATTGCCATTGGGCTCTACCCAAGCCTCAGCAGAGATATCCTGCTGGGAGGCAATTGGCTGGAAAACATCTTCCCGAGAGCCATCTTTTAGGGAAATATCTTGCTGAGACACATCTTGCTGAGACACGTCCTGCTGGGAGTCACCTTGCTGGAAGAGAACTGCTGCTTCGAGCTCGTGCGGCGGTTGTTCTGCAAGAGATAGTTGTGTTGCTAATGCCGTTTCACTCTCCTCTTTCGCCCTCTGACCCCGTGTGGATACCATAGTGACTTTATGTCAAGAGCGTTGTGTGACGTCGGGTTAAGGGGCGGATTGTTGCCTTGCGATGATGTCGCGTAGTCCCAAATTGCTTCCTGATTTGGCCGACTTGCTTAAATAGGTAAGAGTAGGAGTAATATGACTTGAAACCACGAGAGATTCTTGGAACCATGCAAGGCGATAAATAGTAGGAGATGCTCTCTGGGGCAGCAGTTGGTCTACGTGAAGCAATCAGCATTTGTCGCAAAGCCTTGTGATGGAACGCCCCCAATGATGCATCTTGCAGTCACAAACCTTGGCTAGCTCGAAATAGCAGACACTGTCAGCTACACTCCACCGTCTTGTCAAGGATACGCTCAGAGCACGTAGGAAGGGTGGAGTCTACCTTTGGACAAATAAAAGCAGATAAATTCGATGAGTGGTTGAGGCAGGTCGCAAGAACAAGAACAGATGAGAAATGATAGCTGTCCAGCGTTCGAATTGTCAGTCTTTGTGCCAGCATGAGGGAAAGTGGACTTGCCTCAAGATGAAGACGTCTAAGTGCTTGGAAAAGGCAATCTGAATGTAGATCTAGGCTCCGTCTTGGTACTGAAGATATACCACGGAGCTTCTGGCAGGGTTGAAAGATATTGAGGGACCTAGACAGAAAGGTTAGATGTTGGGCCGCAAATGGCGGGGAAGTGAGGCGAGCAGGCTCGTGCTGGAGATGGTAGAGACGTGCCGTAGTTACGGTAAGACAAAGTCCACGACGGTGAAAAGGTCGAAGGTGCTGCACTCGGCAATGACTTGAAATGATATGGAGGCGAAAAGTTGTGAGGAAGGAATCTTTGCGGAAGAATGGAAAGCAGGTGCTGATCTTTCCCCTTTGGGGATCGCGCGTGGCTTCAACGTCTGTCCAGGAGACTTTCAGAGCCAGTGTCTTGCGCGAGGGAAAGTGGACAAGATACGTCAAAAAGTCTTTTGAGCAGGTAGAATACTACTCAATAGAGATTGTGAAGGCGGTCAGTAGACGCAAAAGTCGGCGAGGCGAAGCGGTGGTTAAGGTGACGTAGGAGTCACGAGTTGTGGTGAGACTTTGGGAGAAAAGGTGAATCTTCAAAAGACGCTTAGCATTGGAGTGCTGAGGTGGCTGTCAATGTTGTAAGCGACTGCTAGGAAATACCTCTTGTGCCTGCGATGATAGAACGACAGTATTATGGAAGGAGAAGAAGGTACGTGAATGTGACGAAGAATTAACGAAAAGGGGGTCGTAGCTGGGAAGAGAAGTCAAAAGTTCCAGGCCGCCTTGGCATCATAAAAAAACGGCGCACTGACGAACGAAGTCGAGTTTGTCCTAGCCAATGAAGAAGTAGCCCTCTTGAAGAAGGAGATTTGCCATTGATCTTGTGGATTGTGTTGGATTGGCTCCATTAGGCTGGGTAATCTCGCCCAATAGAACTGGTACCAAAGGCGGCCACGACGGAGAGGGAGTTGCCATTCCCAAAGCTTTCCAACTGAAGTACCCAGCAATTAACTCAACCTCGCTGTTTGGAAGTCTTTCTTAACCGAAGGCAATAGCATGATGCACCAAGCCCATGACGTGACCCACTCACAACTCTCTTTTATTGTGACCGTCCCCAGTTCTAGTACAGGTCCCAACCAATCGATGTTGCCAATGTAGAGATAGTCTCTAAGATCCTCAGCAGGCTCCAGCGTCAAAACGAGTTCACCATCTGATCCATGAACGGACAACCTTCGCAACTGGGAGTAGGTGTCTTCAGAGCAGATGGACCCTCCAGACCCTCCACATCGAGCCAGCGCCTCAAATATGCGGCTGGATCCTGGTTCTGACCTTGAATGGGCCGGTGGTGCAATCTTTAGCTCCTTGCGGTTGAGAATAGGAGGGGATTCTAGGCCGTTGACAAACTGAGAAAACAAAAGCGAGGTGGTTCTGCTCGTAGAGAGGTTCTGTTCGTGTGTTGAGGATTCTGCAAAGGCGCAGGGAAGTGATCAGCGCCGAATAAACCAAGACGAACACCCAAATACTTAGAGAAGAGGTAACATACTCAGTGACAAAAGACTAGGCAGAAATTGGTCCGTGTTGCCGGTGTTACTCATGTTTGCAGGAGTTGTTTGAGTACTGAAAAAGCCAGCGGTTGCAGAGGTTGGGCTGGTGAAACAGTACAAGAACGAGAAGGCTGTTGCTTAGAGTCGAAGAATTCACCATCTGCTTTCACCAAAAGTTGACGACACAAACAATGCATGTAAGTATTCCTGAAAGTCGAGGCCAGAGTCACAATTAGAGGAACCTTTCATGGTCAGCTCTTCCTGCCAAGTTGCCGTAGTGATCATCTGGAACATTGAAGTACTCTGTCGACGCGACTCAATTGACAGGTAGAGGCACGACGTTCTCCCCAGCTACTGGCTTCCATATCTGTTGCTGAGCCTACCAAACGGATGAAGAGTAAATGGACAACCCTCCGGCCTCGCATCATGGATGCTTGTTTGCCTCTTTTAGTCCCTTGTGTCGGACTCTCTCCTCAGACCTTCCCGATTCTAGCCTTCCCTCACAGTGACGTAGAATCTTATAGGCACAACGAAGTGGGCTATTCGGTCCGATAATTGTTCTCTGCAAAACCTGCGACCCATTTCCTGAGAGGCGTACAAGGTCGGCATCCCTTACCCTGATATGCTTGAGGACTTTTTCCTGAAACGAGCTTGAAACTCTGTGGTAAGCGTCCTTCGAACACGAGTGTCCTGCTGCTCAGCTTACAGTCTCAAGAAGACCGTGCTGAGTGCATCCCGACGATTCCATTACATGCTGAAAAACCTCAATTCCTTGTACTCAAGTCCAAGAGATGCCCAACATGATTGCAGCCCCTAAAGCCATAGCCAAGAACTGCATCCCCGTTTTTCTTAACTCTTCTGCCTTCTTGGGACCCGTCTCTAATAATTCTGGAATGACAGCCACTGTGCCCACGTAGAGAAACGTCCCTGCCGTGAAGGGCAGTAGCATGTCTCCCCATTGCAGACTTGTGTTCCAGATACCAACTCCAGCTCCTTCACCTGATGCTGCAGCGTTGCCACTTCCGTACTCTTGAACGAAGATCCCAATGAAAGTACCGATAAAGGCGCCCACAGCGGTGACGAATTGCGCACCCATGGCCTTTCGTTTGGAGAAGCCTGACTGTATGAGAAGTGCGAAATCGCCAACCTCGTGAGGAATCTCGTGGAAAAAGACAGCCATTGTGGTTGTAGCACCAAGTGCTGGAGAAGCATAGAATGAGGATGAAAGGGCTAGACCATCTGTGATGTTGTGGGTGAAATCTGCAATCAAATTGAGCAAGCCCGCTAACTTGACTGATGGGTTCGGCGCTGACGGGGAAGTTTCTGATTGGTGTAAACCAACGGCGGAACCATTTGGTATCTTCTCTTTTCGCTTGCGCAAGTCACCATTGGCTTTCACATGCTTTGCACCACTGGTGGAGACGCCAGTCAGATCATTCATATCTTTGATCGCATGACCATGATCGTGAGAGTGTCCACTGCCTCCCGTAGCAATGCGGAGTGCCTTGTCCATCGCAACAAAGGTCACGAATCCAACCATGATTGCCACGCCAAGCAGCAAGTTCCGGTTGGGTTCTAGCAAGACGAAGCGGACTCTATCGTGATGGTCTTCTCCCAAGAATATCTCCGGTAATAAGTGGAATAATGTATCCCCGAGGAGGCCGCCAACAGCGAACGCAACCATGATCGTCAACGAGGCCGGATCTATGTTCGGAGGACAAAGGGCGAGGAGGAAGTTGGGCGGTCCAGAGATGTACGCGGTGGCTAGAAGGGCATTGATAGCAGGTGAAGATGAGGGAAAGAGCAGAGCGAACAGCTTTGCGGCATACGAAGCAGTTTCCGGGGCATTGCGAAGCTTGTCTGCGTTGAGCGACTGGACGATTGAGCATTCCTTGAGTTCCATCAGCAGCTTTCAACGAGGAAAAGGTGTTCGACATAAACAATGTGCGATATGTTTTCCTACCTGTAGCTTTTCCTCCACGTCTCCAATGCTTAGGCTCATCCTCGTGTCATCTTTCAAAGTGGCTTCAGCGGCTACTGTCAACACGATTGCGCAAACAACGGAAAGAGCAAGAGCACGTCGACTATATTCCGAGCGCGTCATCTTCAGAAGTTGTGCCTTTCAACCGTCTACTAAGGAGTGTGACGGAGGCGCATGCAAGCCCAGCATTTGATCGATGTATTGTCAGGGGCTATGAAACCCCTGTCGACCAGCAAGCGCCAAGAGTTCGTTGAATTTGAGCATCATAAAATTCTTAGTGCGCGTCGGTGTTGGGGGGACGCGAAAACGCCCGACATCTTTCGAAGCCGTACCGGAGAAGGGTCGGTTTTCATCATACGCAAATTCAGTGTCTAGTGTCATCACTATCATGGGCCGCGAAAGACAGAAGAAAAAGAACCGGTCGTCAGTGCGCAAAGCCACGCTCAAGCCCAACGGACGAACCAAAACGGGCAAGAGAAAGGTCAACTTCTTGGGAAACCCAATTATCGCTGAGAACTGGTGAGTCTCGGTCGCAATCAGATATAATCTGCACCTTGTTTTCTTACTCTTGCGATGCAATAGGGACCGCAATCTCACCTTGACTCAAAATTACAAACGCCTTGGACTATCGTCACGATTGAATGCGCCGACAGGTGGGGGTGAGAAGAAGGCGATTCCCAATGACCAGGATGGACACCAGCCTATCACAACAGATGGGTTCGCCATGCCTAAGAACCGAAAAACAGCAACCCTCGTGCCAACTGAGACAAAGGTTGAGCGAGATCCTCAGACCGGCCGCATTCTCAGAATCGTTCGCTCGGATGGAGGATCTGAAGATGCCACAGCACGAAAGAGGAAGTTGAATCCCTTGAACGACCCCTTAGAAAATTTATCCGATCAAGAAGAGACCAGTGCGATAAGCACCAGGCCTAGCGGCATAGTTGCAGAGCTGGAGGTCCAAGCCGAAGAGGAGGCTGCGACCCTAGCAAGAAAGAGAAGACCTCGACAGCAGAGCCAGAGAGAAGAAGAATGGATTGCGAGATTGGCGGGGAAATATGGTGACGATATTAAGGCCATGGCAAGAGATGTCAAGCTCAATCCTATGCAGCAAAGTGAGGGAGACCTGAGACGAAGATTAAAGAAGTGGAAAGAGAACAAGCAGATCAGCGATTGACCTAGCAAGCCTTTTCTCCTCTGACGTTGGGCTCTAGCTGACCTTGATCAAATCGCCGGCCTGCTGGTGCAGTCATGGAGGAAACGAAGCAACGATACTACTTCAAAGTCCCCACTTGCACGTCAAGGTGGACTTTGCCGGGCAAAGACGCCCTTCTAAAGCCCGACTTTACGATCAGTCGAAGACCTGGATAATGCATTGCATTTGCATCAATGTCCAAGTGCTAAGCAACTGACAGAGTCCACATACAGCCACCCAAAGACTAGAAAATACATCGCAGGATCTGAGAGATATTTCTACTCAAGCGGGTATCTGTTTCAATGCCTTCATCTTCTCAAAGGTCTTTGCGAAAGCCTCGTACGAGTCCATGTGACCCGTCCAGTCGAACTTCCGGGCTTTGTTGACACTCAGTGTCGCAGACCAGGTACGTTGGAACACCCAATCCTGATACGGCCAGGTTCCGGCATCCCACATCGGTTTTGCCTGCGATACGCCTGCCTTGTCACAAATTCTGTCCCAGACGGGTCTCTTGTCCTTGGCCCATTCAGCAAATGACAATCCCAATTGAGGAACGCCCAGAGTTGGGAACGGCATCTCGAATTTCTGATCCGAGCTGACTTTGGCGCCGAAATAAGCCGCCACTCTTGGCCACATATATTTCCAGCAAGAATAGTCGCCGTTTACGATGTTGAAGGCCTCATTGGCACATTTCGGGTTCGTTGAGGCGAAGATCGTCAGGTCCGCAATCGGAGGCGCATAACTAGAGTCCTCCGTTCCATTCCAATAGATCTGACTTGTGGGCATCTTGGCTTCATGCGCAAGCTCCTTGCAGACGAGGATGTTCAGCGCATACGTCAGAGCGGAGTTCATGCCATTGGGTTTATTTGTTGTGCGGATGAAGGCCTCTGGCGGGATGACGTTCCAGCTCCAGCGATGGCCCTTCTGCTTTGCAATGAGAAACCCCTCCTGTGAGAAGTAGAAGTTGTCAATATTGGCTTCTCAACGGGGCTCTTCTTCACGAGCTGGTGTCGGTACAGGATACAGGTGAACATTGTAGTGCTTCCCTCCAGTCTGGAGAGTGCAGTTTTCCAGATCTAGGGATGCTTCCAAGAGGGCACTTAGGAAATTCTCGAACAACGACCTATTAGCGGTGTTCAGCTCGGCAAAGTCGTCTACGTGGACGTAAGAGAAGTAAGCTTGTGTTATTTTCTTTACAGACTCCACACGTCTTCTCCGCCAGGATTTCAGGTTGCTAGGAGAAGTCGAGAGCGATAAACTCTACGCGTGGGTCGCTTATGGCGCTCTTGAAGGGACTGAGGTTATAACTATCTTGCTCCACTTCTCGGAGTTCGTTGTCTGGAGGAGATACCCGAGAATGACACTTCCTGTGATGCCATTAGCACCTGTAATAAATGCGACCTTACTCATGATGCCTCTTGAGAGGAATTCTTGCTTTTTAGCTAAGTGAGCCCGCTGTCAATCTGTGCATAAACTATACACCCGAGTTTTCAGCCGCTGTTGCGTTCAAGACTAAACGCCGGTCAAGTGGTGCCTTCCCCCTAGCCTCACACGCACGTTCGAAGGAGGTGTGCATTGGATTGTAGGTGTTGTGAGTACGATCTGTGACTATATATGGGTCTATGAGTGTGCGCCTGTAGGTTGTCGACCTCTTGCTTCCGCAACAGTGGGGGTTCACCCTTGCGGCGGCCACACTCCAACACAAATCCATTGCAACAAAAGCTAGTGGTGCAGATGTGAAGATTTATCTGTCTCTATGTTACACTTTGAGTCCTAGGATATTCGGCTTCAAGCATTGCTTGCGGATCAGTGGACATGGACCGACTTTGCTAGGCAAACAAAATGGTCTGGACGAACTAGAACGACTCCGTCTTTGTCCACGTCCCTAACGTTGATCCAATCACGATACGCATCCATATAGTCGCAGCAGTAGCCAATTGAGTATCCATGGATCTATATGCCACCTTTGGATGTAATCTTCTGTGCAGCTTGTAGCCATGGTGAATCTCCGATGCCAGTGAATACGCAAAACTTTCCGTGGGCAGCCAGGTCAAGTATCGATACCTTCGGCAACTGTACGTCAGCCGCGAGCCATACATGAGGTAGGTGATAGCCAGGGTATGTGCTGATCATGACCTCTTTTGTGGAGTTTGTGTTTGAGAAGTCAGGGACTTCATCTCCATGCTCAGCCTTCACCACAAGCGAGTCGAGGTATGCTTGGTTCATCTGGAGAAGGACGCTGGGTTAGGCGCCACAATATCCGGGCGGGCCCTCAGGCTTGAAAAGACTCGCCAGAGTACAACTTGGGTACAACAAGAGGAGGACATATTTCTTCCAGGGGCTTGGCCGTGTAGAGATGAAAGGAGACTGGGGCACGGTATCATTCTTTGTCCGTCAAGCATTCATACGACATAGTATGTCATTGAGGAATCATGGCCCCAATAGCCGACGTCATATATGCCTAATAATCAGGCGGAAGCCCAATGCAAAGGACTTTCTCCTTCCGCTCCTATCGTTGCCGTCCGGCGAAGAATGCCACGGCTGCGACATAATCGGAGTGGCCCTATAGGTGACGCGCCGCTCCCGTCGCCGAGTACGCCTGGCATCTAGGTGTATGCCTGTCACTTAGGTGTCCGCCTCCCACCTAGGTATACGCCTGCCCACGTCTATCACCTAGGTGCACGCCTGGCATCTAGATGTACGTCTGCCACCTAGGCGTCCGCCTCCCACCTAGGTATACGCCTGCCCATGCCTATCTCTAGGTTCACGCTTGGCATCTAGGTGTACGCCTGCCACCTGGGTGTACGCCTCCTTCTAGCTGTCCGCCTGCCACCTAGGTGTACGCCTGCCATCTAGTAATTGCTTGATATTTAACGCGGTGGGTGGAAGGTTTGCGGAGACCAGGGTCCAGTCCCTGGAGAGATGTGGAGCATGGAGTGAGGGCGTGTGGATTGAGGGCGTGAGGATTGAGGGCGAGCGAGAATTGAGGGCGTGTGGGGATTGAGGGCGTGTGAGGATACACCTCATAGGCGTGTACCTTACAAGAGCTAAGGACGGTGGAAACATTTTCAGCACGAATTCGGAAAAGAAGTTCGTCGTGTCGAATGTCAAGGCACCGACATCAAGGACTCGGTTGTAGGCAGCGAGTTGCGCGTCCACGGCTCGAAGAACCTGTTCCTAGGCAGCTGCAATGTCATTCCAACTTGCAACCCGACGTTGACGGCGATGTGTTTCGCGATTGTGGGCGCGAATGCTATTGTCAAGGAGTTGAAGGGGCAATGGCGTCCTAGCTGCTTAAGAGCCAAAGGCTCTTGAAGATCTTAATTCGGCATTCTACTATGCCGATGCTTTATCGTAACTTCGGAAGGGCTGCATTCGTCGAAGGCGACAATTAAGAATCTCAGTTAAGATGTGGATTGGGCCAGCTTAACCAGGATTCTCGAAAGCTCAGACGCGGTGCCGAAAGCCTGGGGGCTCTGATGGAATATGGGCGAAGGAGAGACACATTGGAGCTCTAGTAGAGTCATTGACGGAGCACATAGTTGACGACGGGTCGAAGCGCGGTGTAAGTTCAGCCCTGTTGGAGCAAGTGGGCGAACGACCGGTCATGTATGGTCAAGTCGAACATCGAGTTGGTGTTGCGCGGGAGGAAGCAGCAGCAGTGTTCAGGAGGCTGGACCCCAAGGACAAATACTGGGGTCGGACGCCGCTATGGTGGGCTGCAGAGAACGGTCATGAGGCGGTGGTGAAGCTGCTGCTTTGAGCAGGGCGCTGAGCTGCCCTAGAACTGGGGATTTAGGCTCATTACGCCAGGCCTATCTAGTGCTGAGACGAGGGCTGAGCGACATGGTCCTGTAGTCTTGCACTGCCTTGCTAGGCACATTCTAAGAAAGCTGAGCCACGCCAATTCACCAAGACACTGCCTACGTCCCCCATTTTACTACTCCATCGTTTTTCAGTTCAATAGAAATCGGAGATAGAGGACAATGAAATAACTTGACCACCATGGCCGAAGTCGTGGCACTTGCTTCTAGTGTCATTGCGATCATCCAGATAGCTGACAGAGTCGTTGAGCTGTGCAAGTTCTACATCGAAACAGCGCATGATGCTCCGTCAGATCTTCGAGCAATCTTGATTGAAACATCGACCATCAAGACGATTTTGGAAAATCTACAGTTTCTAATCTCGTGCAACGGTGGAATATCGACGACGCCCAATGGCTTATCTCATATCGTCGGTCCTATTAAAGGATGTCGGAGCGCGATCACTGAGATGGAGAAGCTGTTTCCATCGGACTATGCTCAAGGAGCCAGTGAAAAGAAAAACAAGAAGCAGAAGGTTAAGACCACTTTGACGGCTCTGGCATGGCCCTTGAAGGAAAGGAAGGCACGGAAGCTTCTGGAGAAGATGATACAATACAAGACCACTATCAATTTGGCGCTTACTACGGAATCTATGTGAGTGACTCAAATTTCCTTGATTTGTTGCTATCGTTCGGCACCCCGCACAATGAGCGACAGAAATAGCTTTCGTGTTAGTGATCAAGCAAGAAGCTAACATTCAAAACAGTCATGATATTAAAGACATCAGGAGACAAACCAACAACGTCCATAATATTGTTTCAGGTAGGTATTGCGTGGACTTAGGTATCCTGCCTATATTTATCATGAGCTGATTATTCCTACCGGGTTAAGAAAGTCAGAAACAAGAAGTTTATAAATGGCTTCAAGACACTGATCCTTCTCCACTTCACCATCGAGTCTGTCAGCAATATGAAGCTGGAACTGGCGATTGGATGCTGCGCTGTCGTGACTGGATAGATTGGGTGGACGGCAAGAAACGCTGCCTCTGGATACATGGAATCCCCGGAGCTGGTAAAACCGTTTTGTTCTCTCATTTGGTTAAAAAGGTTGAAAATCACTGTAAGAGTTCGAGGACAGCGAAAACCGCACACGTATATTACTACTGCTATTTCGGGCACAACCAGGATGAGGCGGTACCATTCCTGAGATGGACAATAAATCGGCTCTCTCGCCAGGCTGGCCTGGTTCCCACATGTCTCTACAGGTTGTATCAACACGGTGGGCAACCGAGTCTTGTGGACCTACTGCAGGCTCTCGAAGATGTCCTTAAAGAATTGGACAATGTCTATATTGCTATTGACGCCGTCGACGAAAGCATGCCTAGAGAAGACCTGCTCAGGGTGATTCGGGATCTAGTCACCGACTCAAGATTTCAAAAGGTCCAGCTCCTCGCAACGAGTCGGGAATACATTGACATTGAAAAGACCATGCTGCAAATTTCAACACCGGTGTCAATGTTGAATCCTCTGCTCGCGGAAGATATTAAACGGTATGTCCGATCTCAAATGCACAAAAATCCAAGATTCAAGCCTTGGCCGCCACAATTACAAGATGAAGTTGTGGAAGCACTGGGAACCGGAGCAAAGGGAATGTGAGTCATATTCAGAGTATGGTGGAGAACCCTTCAAAGTTCTGATTTTATAACAGGTTTCGTTGGGCAGTATGCCAGATTGATGTGCTGCAGCGCCTGAAGGGTGAAAGCAGGATAGTCAGAAATGCTTTGGCAAACCTGCCTAAGACATTGGACGAATCTTACGAAAGAATTTTTCTCGCGATTCCTGATGAACACCGCAATTTTGTTCATTACGCCCTGAAGTGGATATGCTATGTGAATGAGCTGGGGACTTCTTACCTTTCCTCCGCAGTGCTTGTACAGGCTATTGTGCGAAGCCTATCCGAATCGACTGCTTCCGCATGGGATTACTTCTATGACGAAGAGGTCCTTCGTGAGTTCTGTGGATGCCTTATAACTGTGATACCAGAATGTGGTAGCCACGTCACCCACGGAGTATCCTTGGCGCATTACACTGTCTTGGAGTTTTTAACATCAACCCGGATACTCAGTAGCTCTGCCGCTTTCTTTGCAATGGAAGAGACAACAAACCTTGAGATGACGAGGATTGCGATTCTTGAGGCACTCGATATTCATAACGATGAGCTGTGGAGCTGTGAACCCTACAAAGACAAAAGCTACGGCTTTTCCGATGCCTTAGAGAAAAGTTTTACCTGCTATTGCGTCCTATTATCGGTCCGAGGCTTGCGCAAATTGAGCCATTGGCTATCTCAAAGGGATGACCTTGCCGCTTTGATGTTCAATCTCCTGGATCCTTCAAAGCCTCACTATGAAAAATTGAAAGCATCCATTCATCAAATCGACGGTATCCTAAATGATTGTGTCAATGAGGATTTTCTTTTCGCCCATCAATTTTGGGATTTAAATTGGATCGAACGACCCAAAAATACTGATGTTGTAGTATTGCTCAGCCTGCTAACAATGAAAGTGGATCGCGCGCTCGTGGAGAGGTTCTTGAGAAAGATATCCCTGAAAGAAGTGTTGCAAACCAAGTTTGTTCTCAACATTGAGACATTCGCTGGCGAGTGTAAGTTTGTTTTCAAAGGATCTATCGTCCAGCTATTTGCGAACTTGGGCAATCAATATCCTGCAGCAATTTCTCTGTTGCTGGAACTGGGTATCGGATTTTTCGATCCCTCAAACATTCTACTTTCCTATATTGGTTCGCATGCGCATGAGAATGAGGTCGATGATTGTCCTTTGAAGCAATTATTGCAGCTTGGCGCGGCTCCCAATATACCGGGTAATAGGGTAACGCTGCTACAGATTGCAGTTGCATGCCATGACTTTCAAGGGACGAAAACTCTCCTCGAGGCGGGAGCAGACGCTAACGACACGGGGGACCGCGGCGGGATTGATTGGGAAGAGGGTAGTTTCCTAGCCAGGTTCAATCCTCTTCACGGCATCAGGTCGCTTCACATTTGTCGAGAATTGGGATGCTTCGGTCTCTGGCGTGAAGGAAGTGTGGGTGGGCCCGCAACGATCGAACAAATGCTTCTGCAATACGGAGCAAGGGGCTTTTGACCGGTCAGAGGAAATACCTGGATGGACGGAAAATGATGCCAAAGAATATGACCGTGTACAACACCGGTCGTCAAAAGGGCTGGGACTGTGGAACGAGTAGGCTGACCAGCTCCTTGAACGATTTGGCTTCGGATATTGTCTTGCCCGCCTTGTGACGGGAGCGCAGGATTGCCATAGTTGGGTTTTCGAGCTCGGGTCAGATGTTCCTCTGCAGGAAATCTAGCAAAGCAATGAAGGAGAAGCCATCTTGTCCCAGAGACGGGTTGCTGTGCCAGTGACAAATCGAACAGTATTACCCTTTCGTGGCACATGGTTCCATCATCATCACGACTCGGCAACCAGATCGTGTCGGAGGGATCGAGATCGAAGAAAGCTTTTGCAATATCTTTCCTCTTGAAAGGGGTCCCCTTTTGTGACGGCGGCATTGTTGCTTGTCCGAAATGATGAAAGGTGGAGCAGCGTTCTGGTAATACCCGTTCCGCTTCACCGCCTCCGGCAGAATGCCACAAACAATACTGTGGGGATCCCATTCTCCTCTCAGTTATATCAGCATCACGGTCCAATAACAACGAAGAGGAGGATACAGCACAGAAGCAATATCAATTGGGAAGAGTAACTGTCGAGCTGCAGCTCCAACCTCACCAGCCCACGACCAGAATATGAGCACCTAGAGCGGCCAAGACTCAGCTAGAAGCTGGACCTCCAACCGCACCCAGAGCCCCAGCAGCGAGTCCAAGCGCAAGGCAGTCCTGATAATCCCTCGTCTCCCAGTGAAGAAAAAGGAATGGTGGTCTGCAAACCCTTGCCCATGGTCAATGTGGAAGAAGCATGTGATTGGTTTGTGATCTCTGTGAACAAAATCGGACGGCGCGAGCTCAATGATCTTGGTGTACTAGCCGAACATCAACTGATAATGGCCTTCTGGATATGTGACTCCATAGTGGCCCCATCGATAGACGGGCGCCGGGCCGGGCTCAAAACGCTGGAATCGTCCAACACGTGGCTTCTCGTCTTCGTAATTTACGACAAACATTTTGAGGTTCACATGCTCCTGTTGCTTCTCCCTCTGGCCGTACACAAGATGAACTTTGTGATCGGCGGGGCCAATGAGCGTCAAGATCTCACCGCCGCCAGGGGCTTTCAGACTTGACAGTCGAGTCGCCCCATCGATAGCTTCGGCACGCTGTAGTTCTTCCCTTGAGTGTACGACATACGCTGCTCCACCAAACGAGCTGCCGCTGCCATTTGCCGCTTTCCTGGCAACATAGGTAAATGGTTCCGTGCCGTACCCTTTGAAAAAGATCTCTCCGCCCAGCTTTTCTTCAGCGATCTTCATTCCGAAGTCAAGAAAAATGCCCCCACCTTTCCAAGGTCTTCATGGTAGTAGATGACGAAGGCGGTCTTACGAAGGCTTATTGAACTGCCCTCCAAACTCGGCATATTGAGAGGATAGACACTATCGAAGGAGCTACTGATCAAGACTGCGTATGAACTGTAAAGCAAAATAGAGATTTCTACTTCAGAATCCACGTCAATCACATTTTTAGTACTTACGCCGAGTGAGAATTACTGCTTGATGATAAAGATGAGTGAACCTTGCCAGGAATGCCCTCTGGCGGTCGGTGAGAGGGAACGAAATGGGGTTAAAAGGCGAGTTCCTCTTTCGCGTTAGTGGCAGGCTACTGTGGCATTGTAACATCGGCATTCC
>Ga0335072_10002763_pt1 | contig 26979 bp, 32 predicted proteins | sample Lox_Sample_21_FD_206725 | JGI IMG/M metagenome (GOLD analysis project Ga0335072, IMG submission 206725) | Soil microbial communities from Loxahatchee National Wildlife Refuge, Florida, United States - Lox_Sample_2.1 | ecosystem: Environmental > Terrestrial > Soil > Wetlands | place: USA...
TTACACCTCGGGCATCTGTGAGGAAGAGGCGTCCCTTGCGGTGGCCGTCGTAGGTCATACCGCCAATACTAGCCCGGTTACCAGGCACCAGGCCCTCATCGGCGATCGAGTTGAGCCGGTTCATGTAGGTGACGTGATAGAGATATCGCGGTGCCGTGGCAGCACGCTTCCGGATCTCAGAAGCATTGACGCGCACCTGCCCCGGGTCCGGCAGGCAGCCATCGAACTCCAGGAGGCGCGGGAACTCTTCCTGCAACTGCTCCCAGGTCAGCCGATCGGCGGAGGCCTCACTCGCGCCGTCATTCAGGTGCTCGCAGAACAAGTCTTCCCAGCGCTGATCTTCCTCTTCAGTCAGCCGGGCAAGCCGTTTCGGACGTTTCTGTAACAGTTTTGACTTCATTCAATAGCCTCTATTATGGCGTCTGGAAGTGACGGAATCACTTCGCGGTATTGTAGATCGCCACATCCGGCCAAAAGATCGTCGCAAGAATACGGTATCCGTCCGTTCCCGGCAAGGGAATCAGATTGAAGAGGGCGATACCGAAGTTCCATACGGCCAGCCACGCGGCGAGCCGGATGCCGATCTCTGGAATGAAGAACAACCCAAATGTGAGCATCAGGTTCGACAGCGGCCCGGCAGCGGCTATGACGACGTCATGGAGGGGCTTGCTCGCATATTTCCGGTGAGTATAAGCTCCCACCAGCTTAAGGCCGATCCCATGAACGCGTACGCCGAACATCCGGGCGGCCAATGTATGTGCTATTTCGTGGATGAGCAGGCTGACCGCGATCAAGAGACCGGCAATCACGCCTCGCATGAGTCCTAAATTCCGAAAACTGAAGGCGATGAGGACCGCGATGAGGAGCCATCCGGAGCGGTGAATGGTGATTTTCATGACACTAGGTTCTGGGCGGCTCATGGGAAATCAGTGAAGTTACAGTCCGACAACGCGGAAGGACGGATTGGAATTTTTTCAGCACAAAAGGTAATACCCCCGTGCGCAGTACGGCCCGATTTATCACGAAGATTTCGGCGGAGAGGCCGGTTACCGGAGCAGGCTGCCGATCCCAAAGCCGTCAGTGAGGCTGGAAATAAGGCCAAGGAGCGCGATCCCGGCCATCACGATCGCAGCGATCGGCTGATGCAGGATGAGGAAGATGAGCGCCAGGAATACAGCGATGATGATTACGGGAGGTAAGCTGAGAGCGATGAGGATAAGTAGGAGCATGAAAGCCTCCGGAAGCTTCACTGGAGGCTTTCATAGTCGAAATGGCGGACAGTGCAAGGATCGAACTCGCGTACGCCAGGATCGCTGACGTTCACCGGATTTCAAGTCCGGAGCCATTACCACTCGGCCAACTGCCCGTTTGAGATGTTGCTTTATATCGGAGCCACATTACGATCTACGTGGATATATCAAAACTGGAGGAAGAGGTGAGGAACGATCTCACAGCACCTTCCGGTGCCCTCGCTTTCGAGGCGAGTTGGCGTGCCAGCCCTGCCGACTCTTCCGTGGCGGTGCCGCCGAGATTTGAACTCGGGAGTCCGGGTCTTAACCGGGCTACTCGCTTTCCAGGCGAGTCGTTTAAGCCACTCACGCACAGCACCGTAAGGATTCATATATGGGTCCGTGATGAGCTTTCTGGACCCATATATGCACCATTAACCTATGGCGGAGAGTGTCCGATTCGGACGGACGGTGCCCGAAAGCACGTCTGGTTAGCAACCAGGTGGGTTAAACCCCTCCCCCAACTCTCCAAGCTTGTGGTGCCCAGGACGAGGATCGAACTCGTACGACCGTTAGGCCAGCGGTTTTTAAGACCGCCGCGTCTACCAATTCCAGCCACCCGGGCACAATCGTCAGAATCGAATCCTTTATCGTCAAATCATGGTGCGAGCGGCGAGACTTGAACTCGCATACCGTAAACGGCGCTGGGGCCTAGACCCAGTGTGTCTCCCAATTCCACCACGCTCGCATAACTCAATCTTTGGTCCCCGGGGCGGGACTTGAACCCGCAGAATCTTCCGCTTCTGAAGCGGACGCCTTTGCCAATTTGACCACCCGGGGACATCTCGCAAAGGCTAATGTGCTGGTCGGCCCGGAGAGAGTCGAACTCTCATCCCAGTTGCCCAGGTCTCGCACCTCAAGCGAGCGCGTCTGCCTAATTCCGCCACGGGCCGACATTAAAAGCTAAAAACCGCACAGCAACAAAAGCTTGCGATCGCACAACACCAAACACCTGTACTCGCACGACATGAAAAACTTGGAGGAGCACGATCCTCACATTTGAACTAGTAAATAAGCCTTACAAGTTCGAAACTCATGGAGGCCCTGGCCGGGTTCGAACCGGCGCGTGCGAGTTTTGCAGACTCGTGTCTTTCCAGCTTGACGACAGGGCCTCATCTTTGTGAACGATCGATTACTCAAACGCCTTGGCGTCAATTCGCCTGCCACAACATTTCATCGACCACGTGGGGTTCAGCACGTGCTTATTTCATAAGCGTCAGTCCACAATCCTTGGTGCACCCGATAGGGATCGAACCTACTTGCTCCGAAGAGCCACAGGGTTACAGCCTGCTGCCCGACCATTTAGGCGTCAGGTGCACATCTCAAACTTGTGGTGCCGGAGAAGGGACTTGAACCCTTACGCCCGAAGGCAGTGGATTTTGAGTCCACCGTGTCTGCCTATTCCAGCCACTCCGGCACATAAAACAAAAACCCCGCCTTTCGGCGGGGTCCTGATCTTCCTGAACCTTGCGATTAGACGTTCGGGTTACCCGAATCGAATCCGCGTCCAGACGACAGGACCCCGCCACTAAGCGAATAGCTTAGCGATGAGAGACATAGGCTAGACAATAACTTTTGCATAACACTTACTTGGACGCAAGAGATCGGCAAAAGTTGCGCGGAAAATGTTGTAGAGAACCTCTCCGATTTCACGTGGGCTCGCCAGATTGTAGTGTAAGGGAACTCAATACAACAACTCAGGAGATGACTGACATGGCGACCGCGAGACCGAGCATTGTTCCGATGACCAAGCCCAGCCGCAAGAAGAGCCGCAAAGTGGCCCTGCTTACGCCGCTGCAGTTCGAGCGTATGACCGTCCGCCAGCAGATCGAGCATGTGTTCTGTCTGCCCGCTGCTGCCAGCCGCGTCGTCAGCATCGTCCTTGGCATCCTGTTCGGCGGCATCTTCCCCCTCGCCGCTTTCCTGCTCGTTCACGATCCCCGGGGCGTCGCGAGCAACATGTATCTGTGGTGGCTGGTAGGCGCTGCGCTGACCTACTCCGCGCCCAAGGTGTTCATGTACGCTCAGACGTTCCTCGGCACCGACACCAAAGGTATCATCATGTCGCTGGCGACTGCCGGGTTGCTCGAAGGCACAATGTCGTTCGCGCCGATCCCGTGCCTGAAGTATCTCTCACTGGCGATCCTGGTGTTCGTGAACGTCACGAGCGCGGCCATCCACTTCCAGATTCGCAAACAGCCTGTGGCGAAGAAGTCGAAGCGCGGCTAATCGATTCGATTCTCTGCGGCCTCCTTTCGGGGAGGCCGTTCGGCTTTAGGTAACACCCGAAGTTTTGAAAACCAGCTATGCGCCTCTAAGTAGGGATGGACTGGTGCGCCGGACGGAGAGTGTTAGCCGGGCGAGCCCATCCCCGATTCTTTGGGGCGTGTACATGATCGTACTGAATCAAGGCAAGAAACTGGCACCAGGTGACCTGGGGATCAACGTTCGCGACAGCAACGGCACCCTGATCGATCCTGCTTCCATCTCTTTCTCGATCTTTTCGGTGGACCCGGCGACCGGCACGCGGACCTTGGCCAGCCAACCAAAGGCGGTTCCGGCGCGGGCAACGGTTGGGACGTTCTATATTCCGATGACGGTTCCTACGGTCTGGGAGGGGCGCTTCGACCTCGTCTGGTATTTGATTCAGTACCCGGGTGCTCAGGAAATGACCGTCTTCGAGGAGTTCGAGGTCGTTCGCATCGATCCGGCGAAGACCAGCTTTGAAGCGCCCTCCGTTCTGATCACCTCGCGCCCGGGAATCAACAAAAAGATCGCTCACCATATCATCCTGGTCCGCGAACTTCTATCGGACGAGAATCCCGATCGCAATTATCACTTCCGCCCGCCCACCCCCGGCAGGGTGGTCGCCGACTACAACACCCGTGTCGGCTACATCTGGACCGATTCAACGATTACCCGGATGCTGCGGCTGACGATTTCGAAGTTGAACACCTGGAACCCGATGGCGCTCACCAATTACAAGCTCGAAAATGCGCCGGAGACCTGGGCGGACGCGGCGGCGGTCGGCGCGGCGGCCTCCTGCCTTTCAAAGGAAGCGGCCCGCTGGATCGCGGAGGAGTTTGGCTACTCGCTGAACGGTATTGCTCTCGACCTCAACAAGTCGGGTAGCTACCAGTCCCTGGCCGAGTCTCTTAAGTCGGAATTTTCGGAATGGGCCGACAACCTTACCGCTAACCGCCCTTGTTCTAGTGGTTTACGACAAAATCGATGGATTTTGGGCTGAAAAACGAAACCTGATTCCGTGCTTGATATATTTCAGGTAAACTTCACCATTTTTCGGTGGATTGTCCAGTATATAGTGTGGGGGATACAATGACAGTGATGAGCGAAAAGACGATTAGCTTCGACAAGCAGGCCGCCGATAGCCGTCTGACCACGAAAGTCGCCGCGATGAGTATGGCCGAGCGCGACGCCCGCGTCGAAGAACTGTATGCCGATCCCGACCGCAATAGCCCAGAAAAAGCATTAGAGTGGACGAAGCTCATGTTTGGCGAAGACCTGGGGATCGAATAGCCTTCGTTAATTCCAATATTTAGACTTTACGACTCTTGAGAGTACTCAATATTTGGAGAGTCGTCTATGTATCTGGGCAGGCCTTATCCATCAAGCTGGGTTCCACTGGACAAAAAGCTTACCGATAAGAACCGGGAGCACGTTGAGGAGAGGTTCCAAGAGCGTAATGTCCTCCCCAGTGATTTATTCCCGATTCAGGAATGGCGCAGGACCCAACCCAAAGTTCCGCCTGGACGCTGGCATATCGATCTCCCTAAAGGCAGCCTTTGCGGGTATGGGGGGCAATTTACTACGTTCCTTGAGCATCATATGGTGCCGAAGGAAAGCCAGCGAATATACATCATGCAAAGGGGCCGTTTGGCTTCCGGTCGTCACTGGCTTCTGGAAAGGAAGTCGGCTGGCGATGCGGCGTACCTGGATGCGCCGCCGACCCAAGATTCCGTTACTGAAAGCCCGAGCTTCAAACGGTGGTTCGCCGGGTCCAAGATCGTGGACGGCAGCGGTGCTCCGCTCAAGGTCTACCACGGCACCGGAGCGGATATTGATGAATTCAAGTACGAGTTCGCCAATCGCGGACGGGATCAGTTCGGCTCCGGGTTTTACTTCACACCGGACCCCACAGCGGCTTCCGGATATGCGTCCGAGCGCACGATAAGCGATGAGCCGAAGCTGGGCGGTGAGCAGGCAAACGTCATTCCCGTCTACCTCGCGATCAAGAAGCCGGTCCACGTGAACTATGGCGAGGCCATCGAGCCCGCGATGTCCGCCGTGCAGGTGCGGAAAATCATTCAGGCATCCCCGAATCTCGATGACGCACTTACCAATGTCGGCGACATTCAGTTTGAGGGTCGATCCGCCGTTCTTAGGCAAGCAGTGAAGCTTTATGAGGGAGCCGACCTGCTGTATCAACTTACCACGCTCGCAAATGACTTCTATCCCCGCGATGTACAGGCTTTCAACACAATCGTTCGTAATGTGACCGGATACGATGGCGTCATTGGCGGAGAGAATGTGGAGAACGCGATCATCGTTGCTTGGTTTCCGAATCAGATCAAGAGTGCACTTGGCAACAGCGGGGAGTTCAATTCGCGCAGCCCAAAGATCACGGCGTCAACTAAAAATATCCCCGTCAATAAGCTCTCGGAAGCTAACCCATCGCATAAGTCCGCAAAGATTATCCGCGATCCCGCGTGGATTTTACAAAACGCACGATTTTACGAGGATCAGTTCGGCGATCCTGACCATCCCGCGTATTTCCCGGCCAATAATTGTACGTGGAAAGTAGTTAATAAATTCCCATTGAAAACTTTGGCCGGATTTGACGAAGGAGATTTTGATTATGTTGTGGGGGAGATCGGACAAGAAGCCGAGTTTTACCCAGAGTCGGATGAGGGGACATATCTGGAAAATTTCCGCAAGGCTCTATTGGATGGGTCGATAGAGCCCATTGTTGTGGTGCAGGGCCGCGATGGGAAGTTTTATGTGTGGGACGGAAACCATCGGGTAGGGGAGGCGCAAGCTCTCGGTGTGGAAACTCTTCCGGCATACGTCGGTACGCTAAAGAAAAAGAAGAGGGGTAAAGCTAAACTCCTTTGTCAGGCCGACGTATCTCGTACTGCTGCCCTCCCCCCGATCGACAGCGACGCTCAGTGGGCGCAGCAATGCATGGAGCGGGCGCGGAAATGGGTCGCCGATGAGGCCAAGAGCGGGCCGCTCAGCGACGGACAACTAGGCCGCTTGATGAGCGCCGCGTTCGATTACCTGATCATCGTCAAGTTCATTGGAAAGCCCGCAGAGGAGCGGGGAGACCGTCTTCAATATAGCGTGGCAGGGGCTTATAACGCAGGAGGGGACGCTACCGATCCGATCGTTCTTAAGATAAGTCCCGGGGTGGGGGTGCCTCTTGGCGAATCGGCTGCGAACGGGACCTCCTGGTGGACTCAATTTGCTAAGAGAGTCACGGATGTTCTCGTCCATGAGCGCACCCACGCCCTACAGTTCAACCGGTGGCGTACCAATAAAAGGAAGACAGACCCCTCGGGAGAGGCTTTCTTCAAGGACCTTGACCGTTTCCATCAACGCTATCACTCTCCGAAAGAGGTAGAGCAGAGCGCCTACGGAGATGTAGTCAAGTACCTCGGCAATAAGTTTGAGATCAGCGCGCACGCCCGCCAGGCCGTGCAGCAGCTTCGCGACGCGGGGATGACCGACCGCGAGGTTTTCATCTGGATTCGCCGCAAAGGCGGCTGGAACATCCTGGCACAGAAGAGTCAGGTATTCCAAAGCTACTACCGGATACACCTCTTCAACCCCGAGAAGGGTAACCCGATTTTCCGCGAGTTCCTTAAGGACCTGACGCGGTCGCTCTCACAGGACGACACTGCACCCATTTCGCGCGAAAACTATGAATTAGGTAAGGAATTGAGTCCCGAGCATTTCTCGGAAAAGCCGAACCGCTGGTCGCTTGATCGGAAGAAGAAAAGCTCAGCGCAGGAGGCGGAACTTCCGAATGGGGAGGTCGTTCTCATCGTCTCGACCGACCCCGCTACGAACAAGGCGACCGTCACCGATCGGAAAGGTGAGAACCAGCGCCAGGTCCGTCTCGACCGTCTCGACCTTGCGAGGCCGGAAGAGGGGATCAGCCGCGAACTTGTGAAGAAGCTTTACGCGGCTACCAGCCCGGCACTCATAGGCACCGTGGGTGACTTCCTTACAGACGAAAGGCTGCGCAAGCAGTTCGCGGCCATTCTCTGGGTGCCGGTATGGGCTTACCCGGGCCTGGCGAAGACGCGCAAGGCACTGGGCACGACATTCAACGGCGGCCCTAAGCACATCTTCATCCAACTCGACGGCGGGGCCGACAACCAGATTTTCTACCACGAACTGGTGCACGCGGATCGCATCGCCAAGGGCCGCTCAACGCTCAAGACGGATCGCGAGAAGCTTGAGGATTCCGCCGAGCGCGGCCAACAGTACTACGCGGAGCGGGAAGGGAAAGAGTTCGAGAAGCCGACGCGACGTAGTGCTTCCGTCGCAAAAGACCCTGACGGGCTGATAAAGGCACTCGAATCTATCCGTCCGCAACTCTCCCAAGCCGCGCAGAAAGTCTACGACGCGTGGGAGCAGGACGAAGAAGGTATCGATGAGGAGTATGGCGGGGGCGGTATATGTGGGGACGTGGCGCAGGCAATGGAGTCGGTCATTTATGACACTTTGGGCGCTCGCTTTCCGAATCTCGAAACGCAAGAAGGTGGCCAGGACGGCGATGATCACGCATGGCTGATCGTGCGCGACGGGTGCACAGCGGTCGGAGTGGATATTCCACCTGAAGTCTACGAGACCGGTGGCGGGTATTCATGGACGAAACGTGAGGGTGTGACTATCGATGGTGGTGACGTAGAGGTTTTTGACCTCTCAGACATCCTCGGCGAGGATTCCTCAAAACAGGCGGCAAAGACGGCTGACCGGCTCACCAACATGGAAGATAGCGAAGAGCAAGCGGAGCAGCCAAACGACAACGAGGTATGGGCGGAGTCATTGAATGGACCGGTGCCGAACCGTAGCATCGCCTCAGCACCCGCCAAGATCAAATACGGAACCGTCCAGGCTGACCTTCCGGAAGAGAGCGAAGCCTTCGAAGCGGTCGCGGCGCTCCGCTCCGAGATTGATGAATCCGACTTGGACGGCAAGGGAATCCGGATCGGACGCTCACATATCACGGTCCGTTACGGCATCAAGACCGATGACACGGCTGCGATCGAAGCATTCCTAAGCACGTGGTATCCGATGGAGGCTATGCTCACGGAGACCTCCTCATTCGAGCCCTCGAAGTCCAGTGACAATGCGGCGGTGATTATCTCGCCGGTGGCGTGCCAGGGCTTGTTTCAGTTGAATGCGAAGTTAGGTGAGATCGGCGACTTCAAGGCCGCTGATTTCGACTACAAGCCGCACGTGACGATCGCCTATATTAAACCCGGCACCGAATCGAAGTACGTCGGACGTACGGAGATGCAAGGCAAGACCTTCACGATCCGTGAAGTTGTGGTTATCACACCGTCGAAGCAAGAGAAGGTGATCACGTTGAACGGAAAGTTCAAAACCGCCGCCGACTCAACATGCAAATCCTGCGGATGCAAATGGTCCGAGCATTACCACCAGGCCGACTTTTCGTGCAAGAACGAGCCCGGCTGCGGCTGCCTCGGGTTTACCGAGGAAGGCTGGCCGCAACAGAAGGCTGCCGCCGCGTCGAAGACCTATTACCACCCCACCCCGGCTGCAGAAGCAATCCGGCGCGAAGGTTTCAAGCCTAGCGTCCAGGGTGAGCTTGGTCCAGGCGTCTATATCAGCGAACAGCCGATGCACCCGTATTTCAAGAAGCATGAGGATCACGAAATTCTGTCGCTTTCTATCGGGAGTGCAAAGCTGCTGACGATCAACGCGGAAGCACCGAACACGCCGCTCGCGATCATCGAGACGCTTTATGGCCGCGAGCAAGGGGCCGCATTCTACGACGAGCATAAAAAGGACATCTGGGATTTCAACGTGGGACGACCCAACTGGAAGTTTCTGGACGGCCTTATCGAGAAGGCTGGCTTCGATGGCATTAAGGCGGAAGGATCGATCACGCCGCGCAACATTGTGATTTTTGACCCGAAGAAGGTGAAGGTGCTCGACGTTCCTTCGATCGAGAGTAGCGCGAACAACCCGAAGCTGGCCGCCGAGCAGGTGGATTGGCATCCCATCCTGACCGAACTCATGGCACTCCTCGAACCAGGCCTCCCGGTGCCGAAGGTAAAAATCGTCAACTCGAAAACCAATTGGCTTGGTCGCTGCGTGTGGCGTTACGGCAGGGCGGCTGATGGGAAAACCTTCGCCGACGATAACACGACCATCGATCTTCAGAAGTCCATCATGACCGATGAGTACACCGTTCGCCGTGTTCTCGCGCACGAGCTTGCCCACCACGAAGACGATTTAGTGAACCTGCGTCCCGAACTGCTGCGCCTGGGATTCCATACTTTCCAGATGATGCGCAAGATGAAGAAGGACGGTCATGGTCCTTCCTGGCAGGCGATCGCGGCCCGCTTCAATGCGAAGTACGGAGCCGACTTTGTCACCAAAACGTCGGATGAGAGTTATGTGCTCGATCAGTCCGATGTGAAGCCTTATTTCGTCTTCATCTACCACGCCTACTCCGGAAAAATCAAGTGGACCCACGCGAACATCATCAGCACGCAGATGCGGAAGTATCTGAGCGAGCGCGTGAAGGAGAATCAGGAACTTACGGAAGCCGGTCAACCCCCAATCTACCGGCTTCTCAAGACAACCGACCCGTTCTTCATGCGGAAATCCCCTACGATCGGCAGCGGTTCTATGGCGTATACGAACGAGGCCGAGGAGAATACTAAACTCGAAAAACTGTGGAGCGAGGGTGAGGACGTACTGGCGCAGTACTCTAGTCCCCACGACCCGGACATGAAGCCATACTTCGTTCTCATGGGACGCTACCTGCGCGGGAAGCTGGCCTGGCAGCACGCAAAGACTCTTACGCCGAAGATGAAAGAATACCTGGGGCGGATTCATATGGACGGCGGCACAAAGCTCCTTCAGACTGACGATCCGTTCTTTATGGAGTCGCCGAAGTTCGAGGGATGAGGAGCAGCAGGCCAAGGCGGAGAAACTCTGGAGCGAGGGTCAGGACCTGCTGCCACAGTACTCGAAGCAGGGTAAGACCGCTGCACCTTCGAAGCCTCTACACCAGGTTCCGAAGGTGCAGTACCTGGCCGACAACGAGCAATGCGGCATAGACATGAGTTTCTACTCCAAACTCCGCAGCGCCACACGCGGCCAGATCGTTGGCAAGCTCGGCGACTTTCTCCAGGGTAAGGCGCTCCGGGATCTGTACAAGAGCGCGTTGGATACTCCGATCATGGCCCTGGATACCGCCGTCGAGAACGGAAAGGCGGTATCGCGCGAGGACACGATTTTCCATGGAGCCGTAGGCCGCTACAAGGGCCGCACGACGATCTTCATGAATCCGCACTCCAAAGACATGATGGCGACGCTCCTGGAGGAAGGAGCGCATGTCTGCCGCGCCGCTGCCGGGCGTCAGGACAAACCGCAGTCGTTCATGAATCAGACCTGGGAGGAGTACGAATCCCAGCCTGCGGAGCAGTCGGCCAAGAAGATGGTGGAGCACGCTCTTAACCTGATCCGCAAGAATCCGCAATGGGACCACGCGGCGGAAATCTTCAAGGCGGTGGATAACGGGATCGAGCCCTATACTGGCTGGGAGGAGGACTATCCTTCAGTAGCGGCGTATCGGCGTAAGAAAGAACGGTCGGATGGGAAGCCGGTGGAGAATCTACATGAGGACAATCGCATTACTGCGGCACAGGCGTCAAAAATCGGGTATCACGCAACGACGGTGGCAGCCGCCGAAGAGATCATGCGCACTGGTTTGAAAACCCCGGCTGCGCTGGGTCTAGGTATGGGCGGAGCCTCACATACTTACTTCACCACGAACAAGCGAGTTGCGCTAGGCTGGGGTCTACGCAAAGTGCGGCAATCTGGCACTAAGGACGGGATTGCATTGATAACATTACGTATTCCCCCAAACGCCGTTTTTATAGATCGCCACAATCCCGATGTTGGTGCCGTTGAAGGGAACATCCCAAAACGTTTCATGAAGCGACTGGAGATTTACCCCACACGTGAGGTCGCTGAGGCTATATCGACCCACACACCTCTTCCTTCTCCTATCACCTAATTCCTGCTCCCCGTCTACCCCCCTCTTATAGAGGGGCACTATGATCCGGGGACTTCTAATTTTGAACAGCGCCTACGATGGGTCACGAGACCTATGGTGGCCGCTCGTCTCCGAGGCCCGCGCCGGATACAACATTTATCGCGCATACGACGCCCCCTACAACTGGGTCAAGCTGAACCAGACCGGCCCCGTCCCGGGCCATTTCTTCCGCGACCAGACCCGTCTCAAACTCAACGAGTACGAGGTCCAGGCCTCCGACTGGCTCGACCAGAACGGCATCCTCGGCCCGCGCATGTTCAAGATCCCGGAGATTCCGGTTTCCAAATTGGAACGCGGGCGGGTGGTCTACCAATCCACGCCGGACGACGTGATGATTCAGGTCACCTACCAGGACGGCACCACCCAGCTAGTGCGCTCGGGGTCGGTTAGCGCCCTCGATCAGACGGTCACCCTTCCGATCGGCCTGACCGTGGCTCCGAGCGATTCCGTCAACGCCGGTGATTCGACGGCGGCATGGCCGGTCATCGACTACGCAAACGCGGTCAGCTTTACAGCGATCTACCATACCGTCGAGAACTTCATCGACATCGCCGCCAATATGACCCGAACCTATTACGCGGTTGTGCCGGTTGGCGATCGCGGCGAACTCCATCCCCCAGGGGCACCGAACACCGAGGTGGTCAGCACGCTCCAGATCGACCGGATGGACTACATGCAACAGGAGATGGTCCGCCGTAACCAGTACATCTTCGAGCAGGCAGGGGAGCCCGCGTACCTGATGTTCCGGCGCAGGTGCGGGGAGCGCTGCGGTTGTACGGCGAATGACACGAACCAGCCCAGGACCAACTGCCCGGCGTGCTTCGAGACCGGCATCGTAGGTGGCTACTATGGCCCCTACGATTTCCTCTTCATAGATCCTGACATGGGGCTGCTGCGCACTCTTGACGAGGGCGGCATCAAGGTGGAGCGGCCTTCACGGTCCTATCTGGGGCCGACCCCGATCGTCCAGGACGGCGACATGATCATCCGGCGCAACGGCGAGCGCCTGGTAATTTCCAACGTGACTTACAAGATGCCGCGCGGTGTGATCCTGCAGCAGGATTTCGATGTTGAGTTGCTGCCTGGCGGCGACACGCGCTATCTGATTCCGATCGCGTCGCCCAACGAGCCGATCATTTACAACCCGGCTGTCACGAAGGACCCGCTTGATGGTCAGGGCGGCGCGGAGCCGATCTATGAGGCGACGACGGTGCCGGGTAAGGATTGGGAGAACAGGGACCCGCAGGTCGGAAGAACGATCACGTTCGGACGCATCAATTCCTAGTTGAACCAGGAACTAAGGGAAGCCGCAACCTTCGGGAAACCGAACATCACCTTGCGTACCTGCTTACCGCCGATCGCACGGGTATAAGAGAATTCGTTATCAGGCTCCGGTGTTAGGGTTTTACCGGACAACACTTCCTGGGCCTCGGAGAAAGGCACCTTGGGGATGCCCCATTTCTCCAGGAGATGTTCCCAGGGGCCGGATGCCTCCGAATAGAAGTGGTCCGATGGATTATTGTACAGTCCCATTCGGATACGCTTCAGTTCCGAAGTACTTTCCCGTTGCCCATCATTCCCACTAAAAATGATCTTGTTTCCGTAGGGAGTCTTCTTATAGGCGATGAACCACCGGTAGTAGTTGGGATCGGCGTCATCAATTCCGACAATCCAGCCCGAAGCCTCCCGGCGCAGATTGGCTCCGGTGGTTAACACATCGAGGCCGCACTTCGTGTATGCCGAGTGCAGCAACCGATCGATCTCCTCATTGGAGAGAGGAACATCGGTGGAAGTAAACCACTCCTCCCGTGCCCGGCGATGGAACGTTGCGACCTTCATCATTAAAGGGACGGCTAGTTCGGCGGCAGGACTTCAGCTTGATCCACACTTTGAACGGCCTGGCCGAAATCCCCCGTTCGTAGAAACCATGCGAGTACCAAATTCACGGATTGTATATGGGATTCGATCGAGTGGTCGCGCAGCCAGGGACGGTCGTAAGCATGTGTGGTGAATTCCTGCCAGTCAGTACGACCAGCGATCACTTCGTCTTCCGAGGAGTAGAGGGCATAAATGTTTTCTGAGGCTCGATGAAGATTCAGGCCTCCGCTATGCGTAGGAGCGCTGAGAGCGATCGCCGTCGATCCCGGAATAACGAGGGCGAGCGCCGCCGCTACGAGACCGCCAGCCGAAATACCGATCAGGAGAGATCCGGGAAGAACGGAGAGTTCCATATACGAGCGCAACGGGCTCTCCCTCGGATCGGAATGAGCCAACAAGGGACGATGGAACGTGGTAGGAGGCCCAGCCGATATCGTGGCTGCCACAGCATCATAAAGGGCCTTCACGCTCCCTTCCGGAGAACCGCCGAGGCCGTGAAGAAAATAAATATTGGGGTAATACACGACATGCCCTTTCAAGAGGTTATTTTCTAGGCCTCGATCGGCAAAAGCTTCTCTTTGAGCGCGAACGCTAATACACGTCCCTGCATATCCCGGATGATTTTGGCATCAATATCCGGCCTGTTCGGCAGCCCTATAGCCATCAACCAAGGGACACCCTCGCAAAGCGGTACGAGATGCCACGGGTGTTCACAGCGGGTGACTCGCGTCTCCATATAGCCGTAAGCAACTCTACTGATAACAGTATCGTCGTACTCCATGTGCCCGCATTCCGGGCAGACCGGCACCTGCATCAGGTGCGCCATCGCCGCTTCCACGCGGAGGGCGATCCATTCCTCCCGGGTTGGTCGTTTCTGATCCATAGGCTCCTCCGCCTTATTCCGCTTTATTCCGCCGTATTCTCCGCCTTAATCGCCGCCTCTATCCTCTTACCTTCCTCGACGGCCCACATCAAAGCCTGAGCAAATTCCTCGGCCACCGCGACCGGAACCGCGCCGATGGAAGGCCAGTTGACCTTGACCGGCTCCCATTTAATGTGGTCGCCGTCGTTTTCCAGGTCCCAATCCTTGTAGGTAGAGATCACCATCTCGTTTGCGGCGCGACCGGTCACGGCATCGATAGCCTGTACCCAGGTAACGAAAGGTGCGTCGGGTCGGTTGCGCCAGCGGCGCTCGGCCTGGAAGTGTTGACTGATCGGGATGATCTCATTCTGCTGCTGGGTTGTTTCCGTCACTTCGCCTCCTGATCGGCGAGGCGCAGAACATCCGTCTTGCGGACGTGAATTACCCCGCCGAGTTCGTTTTTCATGGGAATCAAGGTCCGGGTCCTCATATAGAGGCTGGCATTTTCGGTGGCCTGCATCCGGATCACTGTCAGTGGACCACGCTTCCGGTGAGGGCCTACCGCAACATCGTACCAAGCGCCGTGCTGCACGCGGACAAGTTTGTTGGGGAAAAGATGCCGCAGTTCATATCGGCTAACTACTTCGACTTCGGCCTCCCGCAGGGAGATTTCCTTGACGGCTATTTGTGGTTCCATGATCGGTCTCCTCATTACATTCTGACGCAACGGAGTGAAACTGGCTAAGTCTCAGGCCATCACGACTTCATCGTATCGCGGACTGAAATCGGGATGAACATCTTTCGCACAGGTAACAGCCGGGCAGGTGGTGATGCTGAGCGCGTCCTGCACTGCCATGGCGCGAATCTCCGGTGTCAACTCGACCGGGGAGATCCGGCAGCTTACGACCGGCGAGTTCTCGACGATCTTGCGCCAGTCGTCAGGGCGGATCGTCGCATCGCCGTTGCCGCCGTAAAGCGGGCGCACGATGATACGCTTGGCGAAAGGCGAGAACGAGAGCATCACCGTCTTGCGGCAGCCAGGTAGCGTTCCATAAAGCTTGTGGTTGAAGTAGAAGCCACTCTCGATACGGCTGTTGCTGGAAACCTCGATCTCGGACTTCGTGATAGTCAGCGTGCGCTTTGCCATAGGCTCGTCTCCTCATTACATTCTGGCGAGCCGGTACGGGATCGGTGAAGTTTCAGCCTTCAATCCCGCTGAAGACCATCGTCTGCCACCCATTCGGCAGCTTCCAGGGATCGTAGATGCCGGTCTCACGAGCAGCTTTGCGGATCGCGCGGAAGATGCGAGCCACCTTGGCGCGATCCTCAATGAAGCGAAGCCAGCCGTTGCTGTACTCCCCCCGCAGTGTGGAGTTCGTCAGGGCGATCTTCGGAAGTTCTCCGCGCCGAATACGGCAGCCGATGTGAGAGCAGTTCACGGGGGCTTCCCAGGTGGCATACGCCACCATGCAGCCGGTCGCCGCGAACGCAAGCTCTTCGCGCTCGGCCAGCGGTAGCTGCTTCCAGTCTTTCTCGGTTCCCTTGAACCAGCCGGAGTCGGCGATCATTTCGTTGATGGTCATTTCATGGCGAGTCTTCAGCGGCTTTTTCACGGATACTCTCCTCTCTACGCTCCAGCAGGTTGACGGGAATATGAAGGCGTTCTGGAAAACCGTGGACGCGGGCGGGCGTCCTGGCGTTCACGATACAGGTTCAGCGCGTTCACGATATGCTTCGTGCCTGGCGCGAAGTGAAGCAAAGTGGTGTTGCCGCCGATCGGCTCGATTACCTCGACCTCGATGGATGAGGGCCACCCGGCGCTGTTCTTCGCGGTGGACTTCGAGAGGACGCGGACAAACGCGCCGTCACGCTCGTAGAAGCTGGACAGAAAGTAGGTCTTTCCGATCACAAGCTTGTTGGTGGCCGAAATCATCTGAAACTGTGCTTGTTGGTATGTTAAGCCCATTCTCGCCTCCATTACATTCTGGCGAGTGGGGCGGGAATCGGCAAGGTTCTGAGTCAGGACTCTCCACCCTGCCGCATTTCACTTTCGGATGGCTCCAACACATTTCCGCAGGAGATACAGACCGTAGGGACAGCTTCTCCGGTTGATATGGGATGGATTTGTTCGCAAATGACACAAATGATAACCCGAAGGCCGAAGCTTTCCAGTGTTTCCTGCGCATCGACCAATGCGCTGGAGAGTATTTTGTTTGTCTTAGGGGTAGTTTCTTTCTTTTCGATCGGCATTGTTACCCTTTCCTCGCATGAACGTACAGTAGGTAGTCCCAGTCGTTCAGCTTGACGATTCTGACGCGCTCCCACTGCTCCCGGAGCGCGGTAGCGTGCCATTGCGCGTGTTCCTTGTTCGATTCACGGCCACAGAGCAGGTATTCCCGGCCATCGATCCAACGGACGCCTTTGCTTCCACGTCTGCGAAACTTTGTCACCGGACCCGCCTGCCGTTGCGCTTGACGTCGAACAGGTTGCGGGCCGAGGCGATCGCAGGGGTGCCGTGCTTCCCGCCCATGTTGAGGACCCAGCCAGCGGGGCCGCGCATTACCGCCCGGCCCGTGGCCTGCTTCATTTCGACGCCGTTGCGACCGATCCCGTTCGGGATCAGGATCGTTACGCGATCCCCGGCTTTGATCTTGGCCAGTGTCTCGGCACGAAGCTCTTCACCTGCATAAACCACATTGGCTTCCATAAGCGAGTCTCCTCACTATATTCTGGCGCATCAAGACGGAATCGGTGAAGTCTGCGCCGGAGCATTTTGCTGGAAATCCGGGGGTGCAGGTAACGGATTGGGCATCCAATGCGAGACTTCTTCGGAAGGAAAGCCACGGACGCTGATGTTATTCGGCGAAAACACTAATCGGTCTCCGAAGGAGCGGAAGCACTCGCCGTCCCAGACGTGGCCGCTAACAACAAAGAACACCCGCCGTATCGGCTGCCCGAAATGGTCTCGTTCTGTTAACTCGGGAAGTTGCTGTGCCACCTCAGTCCATTTGCGCGTCTCATCGACCATCAGTTCGTCTCCTCACTATAAGTCAGCGGGTCACCCAGGGAAGGGGGATGAAGGCCCTAGTCCGTATCTCCACCTCTCCGCGCGGCACTACGAATCCGCAGAATGCTCAGATCATCCGTGGTGACTTCCACGTGGCAACGATGCACCAAGGGCGAGTTAAGGAGAGCGTCTTCCGGGCTCACACCGTCCACTACGAACTCGCAGCGGTGGTGCTTCTTGAACTCCTGCAATAGTGCGTAGAGAGTTTTCCCGTTCTCAGTGGCCTCTTCAACCAGAGCTTCGTAGGTGATTCCACTGGTGCTTTGGTTTTGGTAAGCCGTCCAGGCACACACGCTTAGAGGTCGGACGGCACTGGAGTAAATCTCAGCTTCCGTACCTCCATACTTGTTGGTGCCATACAAGGCAGCCTCCAGTTCAGACCAGATTCTGAGGGCGTCGGGCAGCGAGATATTAAGCATGATTCCTCCTGTAACTATTTGGCTCCTACAGACTTACGGCATTGATACTCCAGCGTATCGCACCAGGGAAAACGGACGCAGGTCCTGATACATCAACACCATGTCCGCAGGTTCCAGAGTGGAGTCGGAGTGTTCAGTGTCACTCGGATAATCCTGGTAGTTGAACAGGATCGTATAGCTGCCGGGTTTGCCGAGGATCGTGATTTGGTCGGGCATATGTCACATTCTGGCGCGTTGGATCGGGATCGGCGAACTCTTACCAGCGCACGCTCCAAACGCGACGGGGTGATCCCATTCTAGCTGGGAAATCAGTTCGTTCCGACGAGTCTCGTCTTCAATTAGTGGTTCACTTATATGTCCCAGTCTTCCTCTTGCTATCAGTTACCGAAATATCCGGTCAGAGAGAATGCGATTCACCTGCTCATCAACGGTCTCCTCGCTATCGCGAGGGTCAACAACTTGCGTCCCCCCCTGCCATCAATGAGATGCGTAGGGTACCATATTTGTAGCCGGTAATGCGCATGATCGCGTTGAGTTCGCCAGCGTGCTCATTGAGTATAGCCGCCATCTCCCGCACCTGATCCGGTGAAAGATTTCGTTCTTGGAAGATCAGGTTTTCCGGCTCACCCGTCACAGGGCTGGGTTTTCCGCTCTCGATCCTAACTTCAAACGTTGTGGGTCTCATTTTGCTCTCCATGAGGATGGCTGCCTCTCACTATAATCTGGCGTACAGCTAAGAAATTGGTGAGGTTTCGGATCAAATGTCCCAGTCTTCCTCTTCCTGGCGAAGCTGCTTCTTGCTCTTCCGGCAGCCAGGGCATTTGTAGTGCGGGTCTCCCTTGGGCGGTGCGGTCTTGGCCGAGGGAAGGCTCATATCACTCTCAATCTTGTCGAGAAGGCGCTCGTTCTTCAAGATACAGGGGTCAGCGAAGACATAGAACTTCCCCTCTTTGGTGTCGTAGCCGACCCGACCCCGGGGGACTTCATCGTACTCGACGCCCGGAGGCACGATTCCGTTTCGCTGTAATTCGCGCCAGAACGCGTCATGACCTCGTCCGTGGGTTTTGAATGCGCCGTATCCCTCGGCCTCGCTGACCGGGGTGCCGTCGATGAACGGTTTTCCGTTGTAGACGAAGAAGATGCCGACCTCGGGCTCGGTTGCGACCTTGCGTTTCGCCTGGGTGCGCTTGTTGAGCGCGGCAAAATGGTCCAGCATAGGCGTGGCACGGTTTTTGGCGGCTACGGGCTGTAAAAGACGGGATTTCATAAACTCCGATCAAAAAGGGATGTCGTACGGGTCGCCTTCAGCCACGTCCAGGACAGAAACCGGTTGCGAGCCGTATACTTCGGGCTCCGGCTCTCGCGCCATCATAATACCCATACCGTCCATGAATTCGCCGTTGAACTGGCAGGCGTCATTTGCTTCCGCATAGGTATCATGTACGGAGTGAATGCGGTGTTCGACGCGGATCAGTGCATCGGTGAACGGGCAGCACACTTCGACGAGGCTATACGCCACGAACCTGCCCTGAGCCACCAGGGCATCGATCTTCGCGCTCTCGTCTTTAGACGGGATCAGTTGCTGCGCATGAGCGAATGACCGCTGAAACTCGTTCCTATAGCCGTCGCCGAAAATTTCATCGTACTCTTCCGCAACTGCTTCGTTGTAGGAGGCTTCGTCAATGAAATCGAGTGCGTTGACCATGGGTTTATCTCCTCACTCCATTCTGGCGAGCCGGAGCCGAATCGGGGAAGTTGATGTACCTCGACGGTGTCCCCGGATTCCGACCTGCCCGTATCTTATATACGCAAAGGTCGTGACATCACCAACAGCCGTGGCCCCATAGTGCGATTCCACGTGCGGTATGGCGGATGTGTCTTTGCCGTTCAATTCCGCCTGAATCCTCGTCGCCGTCCATGATGTGAACACCACCTTCAGCTTCATGGAACATGTTTCCGTTGGCATAGCGCCGTCTCGCTTCAAGCACCAATTCATTACCGAGTTTCACAAACTTATTTAGCTTTCGTTGCAGTTCCTCGTCCGTCATTCGTTCCTTTCGTTAGGCAGCGTAATATGGGTGGTTGACTCATCCCAGCTTTGGGAGTTCCTTGTACCGGGCCTCGACTTCCTCCCGGTTCGTAAACGTCAGAGGGTAGGAATCCAGATTATCGAACCCATGATACTCGCCGATCGCGAGCCACGCTAAGGTACGGACTCGCAGATCGTCCGAGACGAACGCCTCGCGCATTTCATCGAGGGTGTGGTCGATACTCGCGGCTACCGCCTCCAGGTCGTCATGGAACCACTCATCGTAATCCGGTAGCGGATTAGGCCAGCTTGGGTCCCAGCGCTTCGCCACCAGGTAGACGTTCTCGCCGTCGCGCTCCAGTTTCAGGGGCTCCAAGATAAAGCGCCGGATCTCCCAGGTGGGATTGTCCGAGTCCTCGTCGATGACCTCAAGCCGTTCGACTTCAGGAGGATACACGCCAGTAGCGTCCTCGAAGATGAACAGGCCGCCGTAATCGATCGGGTGCCGGTCGCCGAGATTCGCTGTCAAAACCCATTCGGGCTGCTGAGTGGTCATCAGAATATCTCCCCTTGGACGTCGCGCCGGTAACCATGCTGGGCGCGAACTCTTTTCCCAACCGCGCGGATAGCCTGCTCCGGCGTTTCGGACGTACCCATCGCTTTGATGATGTCGCCATCTTCGTAGGCCTCTACGACGATGTCCCAACCACCTTCATTGTAGTGGTCGAGGGCGTGTTTCCTTACCGCCGCTACCAGTCTTCCCTGTTCCGCACTATCCATCCGCAGTTCCCCTTAATAGGTACCGATTGTCAGCCGGGCTTCCTCATCCGTCAAGATGATGTCCGTGTCGAGGTTGATGTAGGCGTGTTTGCCTGTGGTTGCCTGGTAGACATACAGAAGCCGATGACCGCCGCGAGAGACGAAAGGCTGCTCGGTGCCACCACATGCCGGAACCCAATTTCCTTGCTCCCGGCGCTTCTCGATCGCTTCGATCTGGTCGATTACGCTCACACTGCGATCTGGCGCGGCGAACAGAATTCGGTGAAGTTCATGTCTTTCGACTTCCGGACTCCATTAAAGAGAGTCGTTTCCGGAGCCCTTGCATGGTTAATTCGAAAGTTCTAGCCTCTTCCCTCGTCGCCGCAGCCGGTCTCGGCTCCAAGCAGGCGAGCGCCCTTACGCCCCTGAGCGATATGCCAGTGGCAGACGTTGTGCTGCAGGAGATCGTTGGAGAACCCAACGACCGAAAGAGCACGTTTGCCCAGACGAGCCCGGCGATTGGAAACACACAAATCGCCAACCCTTTTACCCCATTCCAAGGCGACGACGTTTTCTTCACTTACCTTATTCCGGGAGTGCGGTTTCAGAGTCACGACGGACAGTGGTTCGAGATCGATTCCTATGACGCCGAGAACGAAATTGAGATCCACAACGTGTGGTATCCTCGCCAGCGTGGGGTGGTATCGGTGCAAACCCTTAGAAAAGCGATCTTTGCGTGGATTCACCCCGTTCAAGTTACTCTACCCCCAATTCCTGTCGGTGTAGATTACGGTACCTTGGATGTTAAGGTGCAGAACTGACAGAGGATTGTTCACCGAATCCGCCTCTACAGGCCAGAACCTACTGAAGGATGCTTGTCTACAAGATCACAAACACGGTTAATGGGAAAGTCTATATAGGGCAGACTGTCGGTACATTACACAAACGATGGTCAGCCCACAAGACTGATGCGCGGAATGGAAAGAAATCCCTCACCATATGCAAGGCGATTAGAAAGTACGGCCCCGAGAATTTCTGTGCGGAAGAGCTTGCGACAGCCTCTTCCATAGAAATGCTAAATGAGTTGGAGATTCATTTTATTAACCTGTACCGGTCCCACGATCCCAAATTCGGCTACAACTCTACTTTCGGTGGTGATAGGCCGAAGATTACAGAGCAGTTACGGGAAAAATTTCGCTCCAGGCCCAATCACTGGAAGAGGCGGAAGCACTCTTCCGAAACAATTGAGAGAATGGCCGACGCGCAGCGCGGCCCGAAGAACCATAGATTCGGTAAACAAGGGGCTAGAGGACCCGAACATCCCGGCTTTGGTAAGAAAGCATCCACTGCGACACGCGATAAGCTCAGAGCCGCAGCCGCGAAAAGGAAGGCAGATGGGAAGGTTCGTCCTCCATGTTCCGAAGAGACGAAACAAAAAATCGGAAAAGCCAATAAAGGCCGTGTGAAGACTCAGGAGGAAATAGATCAACGAAGAGCTAAGATCCTGGGCCGCCCACGTTTAGAGGAAACTAAGCAGAAGATTCGCGATAGTAATAAGGCACGAGTTGCTGAGGGGGTATTTCTTCACCGCAAAGGCAAATCAATGACGTCAGAGGCAATAAATAAACTTAAGGAATCTCAGCGGAAGCGTTGGGCGGCTATGCCTACGAACCAGAGAGAAACTATCAGCCGTAACGCGCGACAGAAGAGATTCGAACAGTTAGGAATAGCGCCTCCTTTAGTAGAGGCGACTTCAAAGTGTTTGATTTAACAGGCAATCACCTGGCGGGGTACATGATCCGCGTCGTCCGGGATGTCGTGACGCGGAATCCGCGCTTTCGCTCCGCCCTCGGCGAGGTGGCGGCTCAGTCCAACTACATGGTTTCCTACGGTGATGTGCAATGCATTGTCAAGGACATCACGGCGCAGGGGGCACGCTTATCCCCCGACAACTTCATGTGCTTTCAATTGGGGCGCTCGATCGTCGCCACGGTGGGAGATAAGGACGGCTCCTTCATCGAGTGGGCCAACGAAATCGACCCGACGCTGGCGACCCCGGTTGCCGGTATATATATGATGGGGGTCGCCGGGGTCGATGAGAAGACTCGCGACGTGTTTCTGGAGACGGAGACATATAAGTGGTACGAAGGATATGTAAAGAACGCGCAGGGATCGCGCGTCAACTTCGCTCCCGGAATCGACGCGACAACGGTTCAGCCCTACGACATCACTAATAATAATGTACCGGAGTTTCAGGCCGGAGCCGACTTCATCTACTTACTATCCTCCGTAGTCGAATTAGGGGTTAAAGATGTTAACAACAATGTCTTGACCCCTCTCACTCAGTATTGGGTTGATCAGACGCAGTCGCAAGTCATTATTGAGTCCACGGTGTTCGGCACCCAGACCGCGCAGGTGCCTTCGAACTATGATACGGTTACGTTGGTCGATCAGGATGGATTCACCTTACGGAACGGAATTGATTATATCTTCACTTCAGCGACCACAGTTACATTAAGTGGATGGACGCCAGCCGGAGGCACGATTACCGCCGTGGGAACGGTGAAGGCGGACCCCTCCATCGCCGGTAACTGCCTCAACCCCGAGAATACGTTGGATTTCACCCTCGCGCCCGGCGAAACCCTGGTGGCGGACCAGGTGTCAGTATGCACACAGGCAGGCGATGACCAGCCAGTCACAGTCTCGACTACCGGTGTGGTTACGCTCGACACTCCGCTCCCCCCTGGCGGCTGGTGCCGGTACAACATACGAACCTTGGTTGGCTTCTCCCGCGTCACAGCGAAGAAGATAGCCCTCAACACCGGCTTGGTGCCGGGGATGAGTATCGCGATCGGCGATAGCGTAACGGTCGGCGACCAGTGCGCCCTCATTGTTTCGCCCCAGGTTTGCCAGACCTACGAAGTATACGGATCGAAGGATAATGTCAACTTCACGATCGACGTGAAAGCCAATGATCCATCCACGGCCTCGGAATTGGCGGAGCTTCTGAAGCAAGAACTACTGATCAACCGGCGTGCCCGTATTGAGGCGGACGGCATATCTATCCTTGAAGCTTCCCGTGCACCCGTAGTAAATCAGCGCGACCGCAGTGCGACCGCGACCGGATGGGTATCCACCCTGGGAGTCAGTTGTCTCGCCGACTGGCGTGTTTTCAAGCCACTGGTGACACGCGTGCAGAGTGTGGACATCACGACGAGCCCGACGACACAAGGTTACCCCGGAAAGCCAAGCCTTGCGCCGCGCATGTTTGCGATCGGGGCGATCGGGTTCTTACCCGACTACCGCTGACGTCGCTTAATTTTCTGCCCAATATTCGGTTTGAGTTACTCCGGCAGTATCTCTCTATTAGGGAGTTAAATTCTTACGCAAGAGGTCCTATGGCGACTTACCAATACGCCTGTTCCGACTGTAATGCCGTGATTGAGCGGGTTCAGTCCATGAACGAGTCACGTCCGGAATCGGTGCCCTGTATCTATTGCGCCGGGCAAGCGAATTTCATACTGTCCGCTGTCGCCGTTCTCACGGGTGGGATGTCCAACTCCCCGATCGATGTGTCCGTAGGACGTGAAGCGGAAGCGCGGTGGGCCAGTATCAACGCCCGGCAAGAGAAGCGGAATCAGGTTCGCCGCGACGCCAACAAGCAGGGCCTTACGGCGACCGACTACAAGACCTTTGTTCCGATTACCAGTGAGCAGAAGGCCACACGCACCCGCGCTCTCGACTACGTGGCCCGCGACGGCCACAAACCCGATCTTTCAGATGGATTGACACGCACGGCTGAGGGCAAATAGCAGCCGGAAAACCAAAGCTACGGAAAAAAACTGACTTTCAGGCTCTTCATAGAGTTTGATTTCTCATTCCCAGCCAGCCCAATGGCCAAGTAATTGGGACGGAGCCGACCTATGGCACTTTTCGAAACGTCTTACACGCCGCCCGGTGTGTACACTCAAGAGGTTCTGAACCCGACCGCGCCCACCCTGGCGGCCAATGCCCGGGTTCCGGTTCTGATCGGTGAGGGCCAGGAAACCTTCACGCAATCGAATGTTGAGATGCACCGGGGTTCCAGCGCGACCTCCGACGACCAGGTAGTTTCCGAGAACCTATCCGCGCAGGCGAACGGCACCACGGGTCCTTTCCAGTTGTCGCATTATCCGGTTGTTACCGGTAACGGCACCGGAACCCCGGCCACCAGCCCGTCCGCTATCCAAGTGACCACCATCGCGCCGGGCCAGACCACCGAGATCCCGGTGACGGTGCTGACCCTGAATGCCCAGACCGGCCAATTCACGACCCAGACGATCATCCCGCAGGGAAGCTCGCTCTATGCGAACTACTACTTCAAGCGGACGGATACCCAGGTCCTGAACGAGAATGATTCCTTCCAGGTGCCGACTTTCGCCACCCTCACCGTCCAGGCTACCTTGGTCCTGTCGCTCACCATTCCGGGTGCTCTGGGCAACCAGGTCACGCTTGCTTTGACCCAGGCGGCCACCGGCGACGGCGTCTCCGACCTCCAGGCCGTCACCGGCGCGGGCACGGACGCCATCTCGATCGAACTCCGTAACAGCGACAACAGTATTCGCACCCTGGCGAACATCGCCACCCTCGTCAGCGCCGGAATCGAGACCGCGAATGCGGGCTACCTGACGGTAACCTCCGGTGGTTCTTCCGCGACTGCGGGTGCGGCCATGGCCGCCACAGCCTTTGCGGGCGGCGCGGGTCCGAACACCAACACGGTGTTCAAGGTACAGCAGGTTCCGATCGTGGACGGCACCAACGGCGGTGTGGTTACGACCGATCCCACCAAGGTGCAGGCCAAGGTCAACGGCCAGGTTGTTAGCGTGAGCGCGGTGGACGGCGCTACGGGCTTCGTCACGCTGGCCAATCCGGTGCTTCCGGGCTCCATGCTCACACTGACCTACTACACGAACACCTGGCAGAACACGTCGGATCAGCTTCCGGCAGCCAACGTTGCTTCGATCGTTGAAGTCGGTTTCGGTCCGAACCGCGAGGATTTTGTCGAAGGCGTCGATTATGTGCTGAACGGCAATTCAGTAGCCTGGGGCGCATCGGTCAACACCGTCGCGGGAGTCAATACCCCGGGTTATCAGACGTTCGATGCGACGGACATCAATACGACCCTGGTGGACGAGAAGGTCTACATGCGGCTGTGCTCCGGCACCGCGAGCGGCTCGAACTACACGTTCACGCTGCCCGATGTTCCGGTCGATGGCTCCGGCCTCGGCGTGCCCACCAACAATCCGGCTTTGGTCGCGGTATACATCGGCCCCGATCCGGTGACGGCGGCGGCCAGCGGCGCGGTGCGCGTTTCGCAAGTTGCGGGAGCGAGCGCCACGGTGACTCTTTACAACCCGGCTCCGACAGGGCAGAACGTTTATGCCTCCTATTACCGGACTGTGCTGAATGACCACGAGTTCACTGTGGCCGTGAAGACTGCGGGCGCGACCGGTCAAGGCACTTACACAGTGACCGACGAAAGTAACCTGATCGTCCCGGTTGCTTCCAACGGCACGGATACGGTGTCCGACGCGAATTTCGCCAATACCGGCATCGTGTGGCCGAGCAACTTCCCCGACCTTCAGGCCGCAATCGGCGGAGCCGACGAGACCATCACTCTCACCTTCCAGAACGACGGGCTAAATACTATCACCACTCCGGCTGTCCAGGCCTCGGTAACACTTGACACCACCCTGGTGTTCACGGCGACCACTCCGGGCATCGGCGGCAACTCCGTCAGCATTGCACTGCTTGCTGGCGGCGAAGGTCAAGCGGATGCCACGGCAATCAGCGTGACCGGCGACGCGGTCACTGTTGAAACGGTGATGGCCGACAACGAGACCGTTCGCACCTGGCAGGAGATCATCGACCTGTTTACCAACTATCCGCCGACGACGACGGACGGGGGCGTCATCCTGTGCTCCGCAGTCAACGGTGCAAACCTGACCGCACAGGCGCAGGCTGTAGCCGCCACCAATCTTGCCGGTGGTACCGCTGCGGTTACGTCGCCCTATGCCAACCGTTACCTGGTCACGACCAGCCGTACGGCGACGCAGGCGGCTTCGGATGGTCTTGGCCTGACCGGTGGCGCAACGACGCCCGGTACCCTGAATACGGGTGCTGGTGCGGTTGGAGCGTCCGGCTACCTTGGCCAGACTTATATCGATGCAATCACCGCCGTGCAGTTCACCATCGTCGATCCGGCGAAGGCGCTTGCCTACGGCTACACTCAACTGCCGAGCCCCAGCTACAAGTACCAGCCGGGCGACATTCTCACCTTCGTGATTAGCCA
>Ga0335072_10002764_pt1 | contig 26978 bp, 23 predicted proteins | sample Lox_Sample_21_FD_206725 | JGI IMG/M metagenome (GOLD analysis project Ga0335072, IMG submission 206725) | Soil microbial communities from Loxahatchee National Wildlife Refuge, Florida, United States - Lox_Sample_2.1 | ecosystem: Environmental > Terrestrial > Soil > Wetlands | place: USA...
AGTGCGGCCTGGTCCACCAGCCCGCCACGGGAGGTGTTGACGAGCACGGTTGACGGCCGCATGCGTGCCAGCCGCGCCGCGTCGATCAGGTGGAAGGTCTCCGCTGACAGCGGCACGTGCAGCGTGACGACGTCGCTGGTTGCCAGCAGCTCGGTCAGGTCGAGTATGGGCACGGTGCAGGCAGCTGGTGGCACGATGTCGCAGCCGACCACCTCGAAGCCGAGTGCGGCTGCCTTCAGCGCCACTGCCTGGCCGATGCGGCCGAGTCCGACCACGCCGAGTCGCAGCGTTGACAAGCGGCGCACCCGGCCCTGAGCGCGCAGGTCCCAGCGGCCAGACCGCACGGCGCGTGCGTAACCGTCGATCTGACGGCAGAGTGACAGGATGAGCGCGATCGCGTGGTCGGATACCTCCTGGACCGCGTAATCGGGTACGGAAACCACAGCGACGCCGCGGGTCCGGGCGGCCGCCACGTCAATGGTGTCAAGGCCCGCGCCGTACCGGCCGACGACCAGGCAGCCGGGCAGCGCGGCTAGGACGCCGGCGGTCACCGGCGCGTACTGAACGAGGAGCGCGACTGCACCGGCGCCGGCCGCAATCACGTCGTCCTCGCTGCGGCAGTGCCCGAGGCGGACATCGAGTCCGGCCGCCGTGAAGACGGCGCGCTCCGCCTGCACGTCTGGATGATCGCAGTCGGTGATCAGGACTAGCGGGCCGCCGTCGCCCGGGCCTGCGGTCATGACCGTTCCCCGTCGCTCCACTGCGCCCACACCGGAGTAAGCGCGTCATGGACGGCGCAGAACCGCCGGTACACCTGCTGGTAGGCAGCAGCAGCGTCCGGCTGGGGTGCCCACACGTCCGCCGGCCGGACCATGTGCTCGGCTGCGGCTGCAGCGTCGCGATACCAGCCTGCGCCGACGGCAGCGAGGATCGCGGCACCGAGTATCCCGCCCTCCGTCAGCGCCATGGTCTGCACGGGAAGGCCGAAGATGTCCGCCCGCATCTGGTTCCACAGGTCGCTCCCGGCCCCGCCGCCGGTGCAGCGGACCGCACCCTGCACCCCATCCGGGCAGATGCACTCCAGCGCCCGGCGGTCCTCGAGCGTGATGCCCTCCAGCACCGCCCGGATGAAGTGCGCCCGGTCGTGTCCGAGGCTCGCGCCGACAAACGAGGCACGCGCCTGCGCGCTGCCGAGCGTCCGCTCGCCGAGCAGGTAGGGGAAGAACAGCAGCCCGCCCGAGCCGGGCTCCACGCTGGCGGCCAGTTTCGTGGCCGCGTCGAAGTCAACTGCCGCCGGCTCCTCCGCCGCCGTTGCTGACTCGCCGCGGAACAGATCGACCGACCACCGGAAGGCCTGCCCGGCCGCGTCGCTGATCCCGAACCAGACCCATCCGCCGCTGGCTGACCGCAGGTTCATGACCCGCTGGTCCGACGACGCGGCGCCGGCAGCGGCAGCCATGATGGAAGCGGTACCGGTGACCAGGCCGACCCGGCCCGTGATGGTGATCCCGGCGGCGAGTAGCTGGCACAGCATGTCGCCTGCCCCGGCGACGACCGGCGTGCCGGCTGTCAGGCCGGTGCGGTGGGCGACGTCCGCGCCCACGGTGCCGATCACGGCCGCGGAGTCGACGATCTCCGGCAGCTTGCTGCGATCAACTCCGACGGCAGCCAGCAGCTCGGGCGACCAGGCCCCGGTCGCGGCGTCGCAGAGGAACGACCCGGAAGCCTCCGACGGATCGGTCGCCATCGCCCCGCACAGCCGGAGGTTCAGGTAGTCCTTCGCGACCAGCAGGCAGGCTGCTGCCTCGTACGCTGCCGGCAGCCGGGACCGGAGCCAGGCCATCTTGAAGCCCGCCCAGGCCGGTAGCGGCCGGTTGCCGGCCAGCCTCGAGAGGTACTCCGCATCAGGATTCGCCAGGAACTCCGTGACCTGCTCGAGACTGCGTTTGTCACTCCAGATCGCGGCCCGGTCGGTGACAGCCGCTCCAGCCGCATCACATCCGACGACGCTGTGCATCTGCGCGCCCACGCCCACGGCTTCGATCCGCGCGTACGGGTTCCGTTCCATGACGGCGGCAAGGTTGGCCACCGTGGTGTCCCACCACTGCCCGGGGTCCTGCTCGGCCCAGCCAGGCCGCGGAGCGTGCAAGTCCAGCGGCGATGCCGCGATGTCCTGGATGCTGCCCTCGCCGTCGACGAGTGCGGCCCTGGTGCTCTGAGTACCGATGTCAATGGCGATGACATACTCAGGCGCCATCCACGGCCTCCGCACGCAGCTCGGGCCCGGCAGCACCGCGGAACACCCGCCAGCCGAATCCGACATCGGCAACAGACTCGTAGTCGTGCCCGGCGTCCCCGAAGTAGACGGCCAGGAAGATGAGCGGCACGTTCCCGGTATTGATGGTGCGATGCGCCCAGCCCGGCGGGACGTAGATGCTCGCTCGCGGCTCGAGGTCCTGCTGCGCGAAGTCGCCGGACCTGGACTGCATCAGCAGCAGGCCGGTCCCGGACATGCCTAGGTAGAACTCCGCCGAGTCGCGGATGTGGTGGTGCCCCTTGGTCATGAAGTACTCGGAGCCGATAGTGCCCGGCATGACGATGGTGGTGCGGAAGGTCAGGTGGCCTGCCTCCGGCGGCACGCTCGCGTCATAGCCGGCGTACATCACCGGATCATCGTGCGCGAGCAGGCTGCGAACGGCTTCGGAGTCAGCGTAGGCGCCGGCCATGTCACTGAGCCGCCGGGTGAACTCACCGGCAGCCGGAGCCAGCACACCGCTATCGAAGTCAAGCATCGCCTGAAATGGCCAGGTGGGCGGCAATAATCTCACCTCGTGATGGGAGAACGGGTCGTCCGGGCTGGCTCTGGCAGGCTGACGCCCAGCTCGCTGATGCGTACCGGACCGCCAGTTGAGATCGAGCGGTTCGCCGCAGCCCCGAGTAGCACGGAGGCGGCACCGTCCAGGTGAGACGCCGCGCGGCCGCACGGGTCGGCCGGCGGGCTCGGTGCGAAGATCTGCTCCAGCATGGCCGCGTCACCGCCGTGCGGACCGATCGCAGGCTCCAGCTCGATGTCGACGGGTGCCGCGAACATCGGGTACAGCCGGAGCTGGCGTCGCTGGCCGGCGGCAGCAGCGGCGGCCTCGCCGGTCGGCGTCCGGTCGAGTACGTGCGCGCCATGCTGCTCGCGCAGCTCAATGCGGCCCTTGTCGCCGGTGATGGCCACCATCAGGCCTTCATAGGGTGAGTAGGCGACGAGTGAGTAGCTGAGCAGCGCGCCGCCGTGGTAGCGCGCGGAAACCACCATGGTGTCCTCGGCCGAGATGCCGTCGCCGAAGACATTGCGGTCCCGCAGGTAGCCGCTCTCGCGCTCTGCTTCCAGGTACAGGCCGCGCAGCATCGGGCTGCGCGCCAGGTCGATGGCGAACGGATCGCCCGCTGCGTGATGCGTGTAGCGGTGATAGGAATACTGCTCGCCGCGCGCGGCTGCCGCCGCACGCCCGTAGAACGCCAGCGACCCCATCGCGAAGACCGTCTCTGGCGTCGATTCGATCCACCAGTTCACCAGGTCGAAGTGGTGTGTCGCCTTATGCACGAGCAGGCCGCCCGATAGCTCCTTCTCGCGGTGCCAGCGGCGGAAGTAGTCGGCTCCGTGGCTGGTGTCCAGCATCCAGGAGAAGTCGACCAGGCGCGGTGTCCCGATCACGCCGTCGGCCACCAGCTCCCTGAGGCGCGTGTAGCCGGGCTCGTACCGGTAGTTGAAGGTCACGGTGAGGCGGCGGCCGGTGCGCTCGATCGCGGCCAGGATCGCCGCGACCTTCTCCGCGTCGATCGTCATCGGCTTCTCGCAGATCACGTCGCAGCCGCCTGCCATCGCCGCGATGATGTACCGGTGGTGGTAGGCGTCGACGGTCGTCACCACGACGACGTCGGGTCGCTGCTGGGTCAGCATGAGCTCGAACTGCTCGGCTCCGTATGCCGGGACCTCATCCCGGTGATGGCGCTCAGCCAGCCGCCGATTGTGATAGCTGGCCCGCACCGAGCTGCTGTCGCACAGCGCAACGAGGTCGCAGTGCTCCCGGTAGGTCCCGCAGATAGCGTCGATGTACAGAGTCGCCCTGCTGCCGGTGCCGACGATGGCGTAGCGGGTTGTGCCGCTCGGCTGGTCAGGCATCGCGCCTGCGCCTGGTCACCGTCGGCTCACGGTCATGGTGACGTAACCTCCAGCTCGAACTTGAAATTGTCGCCGCGGTAGATGGCGACGTAGTACTCGAAGAGGACGCCGTCGGCATTGCGGGTTACGCTCTCCACCCGCAGCGCCGGCAAGCCGGCCTGGACGCGCAGGTGCTTGGCGTCTTCCGAACTCAGCGCCGTGGCGTCGATGGCCCGGTGGCCGGTCGCCGGACGGATCCCGTAGTTCTCGGCCAGCACCTGGTAGAGCGACCGGTCGGTCATGTCCATGTCGGTCAGACCGGGGAACAGCCGGGCGGGCAGCACGGTGCGCACGACTTGCACCGGGCGCTTATCCACGCTGCGGACCCGGTCGAACCGGATGACCTCTTCGCCCAGCCCGATCTCCACGAGCTTGGCCATGCTGACCCCGCTGGGCTCGGTGCGCAGCGCCAGCACCTTCGAGCGCACCGCGTGGCCGGCCCGCTGCATCGACTCGTAAAACCCGAGCGAGTGCTGCACGAAGCTGGTATTCAGCGTTCGGCCGGTGACATAGGTGCCCTTGCCCTTAACCTTGTGCACAAGGCCGTCGGCCTCAAGCTCCGCCAGGGCCTGGCGGACTACGGTCCGGCTCACCGAGTACTGCTTGCACAGCTCGGATTCGGACGGCAGCAGGTCGCCCTCGGTGCCGCTCTCGATGCCCTTGACCAGAATGCGCTTGAGCTGCTGGTAATACGGCTCAAAAGAGCGCACGTCAATGCCTACTGCAAGTTCCGTCATGACAGGATTATAGGTCGCCGCGCGTACCGCGCCCGTCAGCGACTGCTCCGCCGTGGCTCCTCCTCAGCGAGTCCAGAGTCCTGGATGAGCGACTTCTGCCTGCCACCCTAGCCTCCGAGTATCCTACCATCTTGACATCCTGTCATGATAGGACTAACTTTACCGTCACTTACAGTAATGGCGCGGAAGCGGACATTACTGCTGGTCTTGGCTAGGGCAGGGCAATCGCCTAGGGTGGCGCAATGCCGTCTGCCTGGCCACCGTTCCACGTGTGACGTCCACGGCCGAGGAAGAAAATATGAGACTGAATTCAGGATCATTAATGAGCAGTCGTAAGCGGGGCGCGCTCTGCCTGGCGGCCTGCTCAGCCATCATGCTCGCGTTGCTGGCCGCGTGCAGCAGCAGCGGGAGCGGCAACAGCACTTCGAAGTCCGTCCACCTGACGTACGCGCTCTGGGACCCGGTCCAGGAAGTCGGGTACAAGAAGTCGATCGCGCTCTTCGAGAAGTCGCACCCGAATATCTCGGTCACGGTGGAGCAGATCCCGTACCCCGACTACGAGAGCAAGCTCACCGCCGAGTTCGCCTCGGGCAGCGGACCCGACGTGTTCTGGGTGAACACGCCGTTCCTGGCGCAGTTCGAGCAGGCCAAGGTCATGCTGAACCTGGCGCCGCTGATCAAGAAGTACCACGTCAACATGTCGATGTACCGGCCTGCCCTGGTCGCGCTGCACTCCAACAACGGAGCGATCTACGGGCTGCCCAAGGACTGGGACACCGAGGGGATCTTCTACAACAAGACCTACTTCGCCGCGCACCACATCACCATCCCGGCGAACCTCAACTGGAACCCGACCAATGGCGGCACGTTCCTGACGCTCGCGAAGGAAGCGACGATCGACAAGAACGGGCACAATGCGCTGTCGCCGAAGTTCAACCCGGGCGCGATCGCGACCTACGGCGTGGCGGTCGTCAACGAGCCCGACATCGGCTACGGCCCCTTCCTGGCCAGTGATGGCGTGCCAGTCTTCCAGCAGAAGAGCCTGGCGGCCGGCGTCAAGTGCTCGTGCTACCCCGGTAGCGTCACGTTCGACACTCCGGCCGGGATCGCGTCGCTGCAGTTCCTGATGAACCTGTCGCTCAAGTATCACGTCGCACCGCCAGGCAGCGAGTACGGCTCCAACGCCGCCGCGCCGACCAACCAGGACGTGACGCTGTTCACGGCCGGCAAGGTCGCGATGGACGTGGAAGGCGACTGGTTCACCGACTCGATCGCGTCGGCGGCCAAGTTCAAGTTCGGCGTGCTGCCGATCCCGACCGGGCCGGATGGCCGATGGAGCTTCACCAACGGCCTGATCGACGCGATCAACGTCCACAGCCCCAACCAGCAGGCCGCCTGGGAACTCGAGCAGTGGCTCGGGTCGCCGACCTCGGAGTCGATCATGGGCTCTGGCGGGTACGTCTGGCCGGGCATCGCGTCACTCGACACGACGTTCCTGAACTACTGGAAGGCCAAGGGCGTCGACGTCAGCCCGTTCCTCGAGGAGGCGGAAGACTCCAGCAATGTCGAGACGCTGCCGGTAGCGGTACAGGCGGGCCAGCTGATCACCTCGCTGTCCACCAACCTGGGGCCAGCCTGGCTCGGCTCGGAGTCGGTCGCCCAGGCGGTGGCGGCAGCCACCAAGCAAGGTGACCAGCTGCTGCAGAACCCATCCCAGTAAGACTCGCGGCTCGCAGCTAGAGCCGCACGAGCGCGACAGCGGGGTCAGGACCAGGAGCCGGGCCTGACCCCGCTGTCGTCAGCCGTTAGCCGAGGTCACGCAGCGTCCGGGCGGCCGCTTCAGGCTCGATGTCGTTGGCGAACGCGCCCACACCCGACTCCGACCCGGCGAGATGCTTGAGCTTGCCGGCCGCCCGGCGGATGGTGAACAGCTCCAGGTGCAGCGCGAAGTCCGGGTGGCCGCTCAGCGGAGCCTGGTGCCACCCGGAGATATACGGGGCCGGCGAGTCAAACAGGCGGTCGAACCGCCTCAGCAGGTCCAGGTAGATCTCGCAGAACTCGGCGGACTCCGCCGCATCAAGACTGGGCAGGTCCGGCACCCTGCGCGCCGGGTAGATATGCACTTCGTAGGGCCAGCGCGCGGCATGGGGCACGAACGCCGTCCAGTGCTCGCCCGCAACGACCACCCGGCCGGCGGCCGATCGCTCGGCGGCCAGCACGTCGTCGAACAGGTTCCGGCCGGTATCCCGGCGGTACTCGGCGCACGCGGCCAGCATGCGCGCGGTCCGCGGTGCGACAAACGGATAGGCGTAGATCTGCCCGTGCGGATGGCTCAGCGTCGTGCCGATCTCCGGCCCGCGGTTCTCGAAGCAGAACACCTGCTCCACCCCCGGTAGCGCGCCAAGCTCTGCGCTCCGGTCCGCCCACGCAGTCATCACGATGCCCGCCTGCGCTGGAGTCAGGTCAGCGAACGAGGCGTCGTGATCCTGACTGAAGCAGACGACCTCGCACCGGCCCACGCCGGGCCGGGCGGCGAGCAGCCCGCCCACCGTCGCCGCGCCGACGGGCTCAGGCACGAGCGACGGAAACCGATTCTCGAAGACCGCGACCTCGTAAGCGGGCGCCGGGATCTCGGTCAGGTGGCCCGGCGTCGACGGGCAGAGCGGACACTCGCCGGCCAGCGGCTGGTAGGTGCGGTCCTGGCGGTGGCCCGCGATGATGACCCACTCGCCGACCAGCGGGTCGTAGCGGACCTGCGACGACAAGTCGACCGGCCGCAGGTCCCTGGTATCGGGGAAGGCGCTGGCAGCCGTGGCCGAGTCGCCGTAATAGATCAGCTCACGGCCGTCGGCTAGCTTGACGACGGCCTTCGTCATGCTGCGCCGTCGTCGTCGGCCCCGGTCATCGGCTCGAGCTCGTCGTCGTCGGCCGTCATCTCGGCTTCGTTAGCGATGATCAGTTCCGCAACCTGGCTGGCGATGAGCTCGCGCACCTCCGCTGTCAGGCCGGAATCGCTCACGATGACCGCTGCGTCGGCCAGCGCGGCGATGCCAGACAACCCGACCACCCCCCACTTGGTGTGGTCGGCCAGCACCACGAGCCGGTGCGCCGACGCGATCATCGCCCGGTTCATCTCGGCTTCCATGATGTTGGGCGTGGTGAACCCGGCGTCCAGGTCCATGCCATGCACGCCCATCAGCACCACATCCGCGTGCAGGTTGCGCACAGCGGCCACCGCCACCGGGCCGACGAGCGCATCCGACGGGGTCCGGACTCCGCCAGTGAGGATCACCGTCTGATGAGCCCGGTCGCCGCGCGCATGCAGTACCTCGGCCACTCGCAGCGAGTTGGTCACGATCGTGAGGTCGGGAATCTGGGCCAGCCGCGACGCGAGCGCGTGCGTGGTCGTGCCCGCCGTGACCGCGACCGCGGTGCCCGGCCGGACGAGGCGCGCTGCCGCGCTGGCGATCGCCTCCTTCGCCGCCCGCTCGCGGCCGACCTTCGCCTCGAACCCTGGCTCGTCGCTGCTTGCCGGCTCGATAATCACGCCGCCGTGTACCTTCTGCACGACGCCACGGCTGACTAATGCCTGGATGTCCCGCCTGATCGTCATGTCCGAGACGCCAAGCAGCCTGGTGAGCGCGCTGACCCGAACTCCGCCCGCGCGGCTTACCTCCGCCAGGATCCGCCGCTGCCGCTGTGCCGCGAGCATGAGGCGTGTCTCGGTTCCAGATCGGGCGATCGTCTTGTTCTCCCGTTCGCTCAACACACACCACACTCCTCGCCCGTGACCCCAGGCAGCGGCTGGCGGACCCGCCATTCTGAATGATCACGTCTCGGTTTGGTAACACTTGCTTGACTCGACATCAGTTTGGCTTTGTTCTTTGATGGATATTGGAGTTCTTCGTGCGTTCAAGCTACCCCTGGCCATCACAACCGTGTACCGTACGGGTACCGCGAATCGCCAGAAAGCGGGTACTTCAGGGCGCCATTCCGGTCGCGCTACCCCGACATCCTAACATCTTGACATCCTGTCATGATAGGAATACGTTAACCGTCACGATAGCGGTTGCCAGCGAGTAGCGCAGCTGAGGAGCCCGAAGTGGAGTTCACCAGCCTTGGCCGAAGCGGGCTTAGCGTCAGCCGGCTGTGCCTGGGCACCATGAACTTCGGCGCGGAGATCGACGAGCAGGACTCCTTTGCCATCCTGGACCGCGCACTGGACGCGGGCATCAACTTCCTCGACACGGCTAACACGTATGGCGGCCGACTCGGCGTCGGCGCCACTGAGCAGATCGTCGGCCGGTGGCTCGCCCGCGGGCACCGGGACCACATGGTGGTAGCCACCAAGGTCTACGGCCGGATGAGCGCTGCCGTGGGCGACGGCGGCCTGTCCGCGCGGCACATCAGGAAGGCGTGCGAGGACTCTCTCCGCCGGCTGCAGACCGACCGCATCGATCTTTACCAGATGCACCACATCGACCGGGCAGTGCCCGTCGACGAGGTGTGGGAGGCGCTGGAGTTACTGCTCAGCCAGGGCAAGATCATCTATTGCGGATCGTCGAACTTCGCCGGATGGCATATCGCCAGAACCCAGGAGGCCGCAGCACGGCGCAACCGGCTGGGGCTGGTGTCCGAGCAGTCCCTCTACAACCTCGCCGAACGGAGCCTGGAGCGCGAGGTAATCCCGGCCGCGGAGTACTACGGGCTCGGCATCCTTCCGTGGTCGCCGCTGCACGGCGGAATGCTGGGCGGAGCGCTGACCGAGCGCGGCACCCGTCGTGCGGTCGGCAGGTCGGCCGACACTTTGCCCGCCGTCCGGCCGCAGCTCGAGCGGTACGAGGCGTTCTGCGAGAAGCTCGGCGAGCCGCCGGCCGTCGTGGCGCTGGCCTGGCTGCTGTCCCGCCCGCAGGTGATCGGGCCGATCATCGGCCCGCGCACCCTCGGTCAGCTTGAAGGTGCGCTGCGCGCGGTCGACATCAAGCTCGACGCTGCGGCGCTCACCGAGCTCGACGAGATCTTCCCCGGCCATCTGACCGCACCAGAAGATTACGCGTTCTAGATGAGCGGCATCAGCCTGCCCGAGACCTGGCCGGACATCGACGTTGCGGAGGCGCCCTGATGACGAAGGTGGAGGTGCCGTCCGGCGGGATCGCGCCAGCGAGGACACGGCAGCCGCGCAAGAACAGCCTGATGGGGCAGACGAGCGAGAGCCGGCTGGGGAAGACCGGCTTCCGCGCGTTCCTTGGCGCCCTGCCGTTCATCACCCCGAGCTTCATCGGCGTGATCGTGTTCCTGGTGATCCCGGTCATCGCGCTGTTCGTCATCAGCCTGCTCAACTGGAACCTGTTCAGCCCCGCCACGTTCGAGGGGTTCGACAACTACCTCAACATCTTCAGGTTCGACGACGCGCGCCACTCCATCGGCGTCACGATCTACTACGTCCTGCTCAACATCCCGCTGCAGACTGTGGTCGCCCTCGGTCTGGCGATCATGCTCAACCGGCGGCGTCCGCTGATGGGCATCTACCGGCTGCTTTTCGTTGTCCCGTACCTGTCGACGCCGGTGGCAACCGCGGTGATCTGGTACTGGGTGTTCGACCCGAAGTTCGGCGCCGTTAACACCCTGCTGGCCCACATCGGCATCACCGGTCCGCAGTGGCTGTCGTCGTCCTCCTGGGCCATGCCGGTCGTGGCCATGGTCAACATCTGGCAGTACGTCGGCTACAACATGCTCTTCTTCCTGGCCGGCCTGCAGGCGATACCACGGCAGCTGTACGAGGCAGCCGAGATCGACGGCGCCGGTCCTATCAAGCAGTTCTTCCGGATCAGCCTGCCGCTGCTCAACTCGACGATGCTGTTCGTGCTGGTCACTGGCGTCATCGGGTCGTTCCAGGTGTTCGACACCTTGTACGTGCTGACTCAGGGCGGGCCAGGCAACTCGACGGAGGTGATGAACCTGCGGATCTACCAGGTAGCGTTCACCGACTTCAAGCTCGGGGAGGCGGCAGCGATGTCAGTGGTGCTCTTCGGCATGATCCTCATATTTACCATCGGGCAGTTCCTGTTCTTCAAGAACAGGACGACCTACGAGTACTCGGCATGACCGGGCAGGCGCTGGTCGAGCGGAGCCGGCAGATCCTCGGCCGTCCGGTCCGCGCATCGCGGCTGCCGCTGCCAGTGCAGGTGGTCAAGCTGGCCCTGTTTTACCTGTTCCTGACGGCAGTCGCGCTCGTCTTCCTGGTCCCCTACATCCTCACGCTGTTCGCGTCGTTCAAGCCGATCGGCAAGATCTTCAGCCAGCCCGCCTGGGTTCCGCCGAGCTCCCTCTACGTGCACAACTTCGTCTACGACCTGTTCACCGGCGAGTTCCTGCGGTACCTGGCGAACACCGCGGGAGTGACGATCGTCCTGACCGCCGGCCAGGTGGTGTTCAGCATCCTCGCGGCGTACGCGTTCGCCCGGCTCAGCTTCCCAGGCCGGGACAAGATCTTCTGGATCTACCTGATGACGCTGATGGTGCCGAACGCCGTGACGATCATCCCCCTCTACACCATCATGCGCATGGCGCACCTGCTGAACACGTACTGGGCGATCTTCCTGCCGTACGTCTTCGGCGCCCCCTACACGATCTTCTTGATGCGCCAGTTCTTCCGCAATATTCCCCAGGAGGTCATCGACGCGGCCAGGGTGGACGGCTGCTCCGAATTCAAGATTCTCAGGCGCATCATCGTTCCGCTGTCCAAGCCCGTCATCATCACCGCCACGCTTATCGCGTTCGTCTTCGGCTGGAACAATTTCCTCTGGCCGCTGATCGTCACCAATTCACAGAACCTGTACGTCCTCACGATTGGCCTCGCCAATTTCCAGTCGAACATGAACTCCCAGTGGAATTACTCACTGGCCGGGTCGGTCATCACGCTGTTCCCGATGGCCATCGTGTTCGCCGTTTTCCAGCGTCACATTATCCGGTCGGTTTCGATCACACAGATTCGCTAGCTGCATCGCCAGTGCCCGCGCAGGCGGGACCCGCCGGCTGAGAAGCCGGGCGCTGTCCGGAAGGGATCAGAGAGGAGAGCTCTACCCAGCACATGCCTATAAGGGCGGACGAATACGAGGAAAGACCATGAAAGGGATAAAACTCCTGTCGTGCATGGCCGCGCTTACCGTCGCGGCCGGTATGGCCGCATGCTCGTCGAGCAGCTCGCCGGGCAGCAGCAGCGGCGGCAAAGTACATCTGACGTACGCACTCTGGGACCCGAATGAAGAAGTCGGGTACAAGAAGTCCATTGCTATCTTCGAAAAGTCGCACCCCAACATCAGCGTTACCGTGGTGCAGATTCCTTACCCCAATTACCAGGAGAAGCTCCAGGCTGAGTTCACTTCTGGCAGCGGCCCGGACATCTTCTGGGTGAACACCCCATGGCTGTCTACCTGGATCAAAGACGGGCTGATGGTGAACCTCGCGCCGGATATCGCGAAGGCGCACATCAACATGTCGCAGTACATCCCGTCGCTGGTTTCCCTGCACACCTACAACGGGGCCATCTACGGCCTGCCGAAGGACTGGGACACCATCGCGGTCTACTACAACGAGAACTACTTCGCGCAGCACCACATCCCGGTGCCGACGACCTGGTCGTGGAACACGGCGAACGGCGGCACGTTCCTGAAGGTGCTGCAGGAAGCAACCATCGACAAGAACGGGAACAACGCCCTGTCGCCGAAGTTCAACCCGAGCGCCATCGCGACCTACGGTGCCGAGATGGACAACGCGATGCAGACCGGCTGGGGCAGCTTCCTGGCCGAGGACGGCGTCTACACGATCCCGAAGGCGTTCGCCTCGTCGGTGTCGTTCAACACCCCGAAGGCGGACCAGGTATTCCAGTTCATCCGCAACCTCATGTACAAGTGGCACGTCATGATCCCGGGCGCTGAGCTCGGGTCGAACGCCACTGACCCGTCCAGCGAGAACAACGCGCTGTTCGCGGCCGGCAAGATTGCCATGCAGATCGGCGGCGACTGGGAGACCACGGGCACCTTTGCCGACGTGGGCAGCAAGTTCAAGATCGGAGTCATCCCGCTCCCGGCCGGCCCCGACGGTACCTGGAGCGTGTTCAACGGGCTGATCGACGCCATCAACCCGCACTCCCCGCATTTCCAGCAGGCCTGGGAGCTCGAGCAGTGGCTCGGCTCGGAGGCGTCTCAGAAGATCATGGGCGAGGGCGGCTACGTCTGGCCGGCGATCCCGAGCCTCGACCCGCTGTTCGCCAGTTACTGGGCTGCGAAGGGCGTGAGCATGTCCGGGTTCCTCAGCGAGTCGAAGGGCAACCTGCTCGACTGGCCGAACACCCCGGGCATGAACCAGGGCCTGACCGACATGGCGCGTGACATGGGGCCGATCTGGCTCGGACCCGGCACGCTGGCCCAGACATCGGCGAACATAGCCCAGGCGGCGACTGACGCCAATCACGATCTGTCGTCAGCGGGCGGATAGCACCTGACGGCAGGCGGTCTGCGGGGCCCTGCCGGCCCCGCAGACCGCGTCGCATGCCGATGAGATTCAGGAGGAATCCGTGATCGCGGATGGTGGCAGGTACGAGCACATGCCATACCGGCGCTGCGGCCGCAGCGGCATCCGGCTTCCGGCGCTGTCGCTCGGGCTGTGGCAGAACTTCGGCGGCCGTCGCCCGCCAGAGGAAGCCAGGAGCCTGCTGCTGCGGGCCTTGGATCTCGGCATCACGCACTTCGACCTCGCCAACAACTACGGGCCCCCGTACGGGTCGGCGGAGGAGACGTTCGGCCGGGTGATGCAATCCGACCTCCGTCCGCACCGGGATGAGCTGCTGGTGTCGACGAAGGCAGGCTTCGACATGTGGCCCGGTCCGTATGGCGACGGCGGATCCCGCAAGTACCTGCTGGCCAGCCTGGACCAGAGCCTGCGCCGGATGGGCCTGGAGTACGTGGACATCTTCTACTCACACCGGCCCGACCCCGACACCCCGCTGGCAGAGACCATGGGCGCGCTGGCGAGCGCGGTCCGGGCCGGCAAGGCGCTGTACGTCGGGATCTCCAACTATCCGGCCGACCGCACGGCCGAGGCGGCCGCGCTGCTCCGGGACCTCGGCACGCCGCTGCTCATCCACCAGCCGTCGTACTCGATGCTGAACCGGTGGGCCGAGGACAAGCTGCTGGACGTGCTCGGCAGCGAGGGCGCCGGGTGCATCGCTTTCTCCCCGCTAGCGCAGGGAGTCCTCAGCGGCAAGTACACCGCGGACATTCCGGCTGCCTCGCGCGCCGCCGAGAACTGGACGCTAACCTCCTCTGACCTCGGCGACGACGTGCGCCGCCGGGTAGCCGGCCTGGCCGCGATCGCGGGCAACCGGGGACAGACCCTGGCGCAGCTCGCCATCGCCTGGGTGCTGCGCGACCCGCGGGTCACCTCAGCGCTGGTCGGCGTCAGGACAGCCAGCCAGCTGACGGAGAACGTAGCGGCGGTCACCTCAGCGGAGCTGAGCGCTGACGAACTGGCGGCCATCGAGCAGTGCCTTGAATAGGAAGGAGCACACGTGGCCGAGGACCTGCTCATCGAGCCGGACGAGATCCCCTGGGTGCCGCAGGCGGATGGCGTCTGGTTCCGCCCGCTGCGGCTGTCGCCGGAGCTGGGCACCTGGACGAACCTGCTGCGGGTCACCAAGCAGGGCGTCATCAACCTGCACCGGCACGTGGCGCCGGTAGAAGCGTGGGTTGTCACCGGCGAGTGGCGCTACCTGGAGCACGACTGGGTCGCCCGGCCGTCCAGCTATGTCTATGAGCCCGCCGGGGACGTTCATACGCTGGTGACGCAAGGCAACGACGAGATGATCACGTTGTTCTCGATGCACGGGCCCATCGAGTACATCGGGCCGGACGGCGAGATCACCTTCGTCGAGACCGCCGAGACCAAGCTGCGCAGATACCTCGACTTCTGCGAGGCTCACTCCCTCCCGGTCGCGCCGGTGGTCAGGTAACCGGAACCCGGGACGGCGAGATGGACTATCAGCTCACTAGGCGCGTGGCGGTCGTCAACGCGGCCAGCCGCGGCCTCGGCCGCGGCGTTGCAGAGGCGCTCGCCGCCGAGGGGGCGAGGCTGGTCATTTCCGCGCGAACGCAGGCCGACATCGAGCGGGCTGCCGAGCAGATCTCCGCCGCTCACGCGACCGATGTGGTCGCGGTACCCGCCGACGTGTCCCTTCCTGACGCTGCTGAGCGACTGGTCGGCACGGCCATCGACAGGTTCGGAGCCGTCGACATCCTGGTCAACAACAGCGGAGGGCCGCCCGGTGGCACGTTCGCCGATTTCGACGACGCGGCCTGGCAGCGAGCGTTCGACCTGCTGCTGCTCAACGTCGTCCGGATGACCCGCGCCGCGCTGCCCTACTTGCGGGCGAGCGGCCGCGGCCGGATCGTCAATATCGCGTCGTCGTCGGTGAAAGAGCCGATACCGGGGCTGATCCTGTCCAACAGCCTGCGGGCCGGCGTCGTGGGCCTGGCGAAGACGCTCGCCGACGAGCTCGCGCCAGATCAGATCACCGTGAACAACGTGCTGCCCGGGCGCATCCTGACGGACCGGCTTCGCGGCCCGTTCATCGAGCCGGCCCGCCAAGCGGGTCTCGACGTGGATGAGCTTGCCCGGGCCGAAGTCGCCAGGGAGGTTCCGCTCGGCAGGGTCGGCGAGCCTGCCGACCTGGCCGGGCTGGTGGCGTTCCTGTGCTCGCCGGCCGCGTCATATCTGACCGGCGTGACAATAGCGGTAGACGGCGGGAGGATGCGCGGGGTCTTCTGAGAAGGGCCGAATGCGCAGGAACGCTCGCAGCAGTATCCGGATCGATTATCTGGGAGGCGCGGCAATGGAGCTGGACGGCAAGCGGGTCGCTGTCCTGATCGAGGACGACTACAACCTGGACGAGTTCATCTATCCGTATCACCGCTTCACCGAGGCCGGGGCAGAAGTCAGGGTCGTCGGCACCAGCCGCGCGGACACCTTCACCAGCCACGGCAAGGCGGTCAGCTCAGATCTGCCCGCTGCGGATGCGAGGGTCGACGACTTCGATGCGGTGATCATTCCCGGCGGGTACGCGCCCGACCGGATGCGGCGGGACTCCGCCATGGTCGAGTTCGTGCGCGGCATGGACGCGGCGGGCAAGCCGGTGGCGGCTATCTGTCACGCCGGCTGGATGCTGGTATCCGCCAAGATCGTGAACGGGCGGCGCGCCACCTGCTATTACTCGGTGCGCGACGACCTCGAGGCCGCCGGCGCGCAGTGGCTCGACGAAGCCGTCGTGGTCGATCGCAACCTGATCACCTCGCGGACTCCCAGTGACCTCCCGGTGTTCTGCCGCGCGGTGATCGACGTGATGCTGCGCGCTCCTGCCCCCGTCAGCTGAGGACGGTACCTAAGCCGGCCGCGGGCCGAGCTCGTCGCGCCAGCTGTACTGCGGCTCATAGCCCAGCAGGCGGCGGGCCTTCGCGGTGTCGAACATCGACTCGTGCGGCTCCACCTCGCGCCGCCACGGAACGTCGGGGAAGAACTCCTCGACCAGCGAGGTGATGGGCTTGCTCATCACCGTGTCCGGGCTGGCGATGATGAAGACCTCCGCGCCGGTGATCGGCGCCTCGACGGCCTTGCGCACGGCCTGCGCCGCGTCCCTGGCGTCGATGTAGGACCACAGGTTCCACTTGCGCCGGACCGGGTCATCATCGAATTCCGGGAACTGGGCATAGTCCTCGGTGAGCATCACATTCGAGAAGCGCAGGCTGATTATCTTCATCGCCGGGTCCCACCGGCAGAAGTGCCGTGCCATCTCCTCGCCGACCGTCTTGGACAAGGCGTAGGCCGTCTCCGGCCGCGGCGGGTACTCCTCGTCGACCGGCACGTACGGCGGCGGCGCGCTGAACGGCAGCCCGAGCACTGTCTCGCTCGACGCCGACACGATCGTGCGGATGCCCAGGTGCCGCGCCGCCGCGAACACGTTATACGTGCTGACGACGTTGTTGCGGAACAGCTCGGCACCTGGCGCCCAGCCAGGGGCCGGCACCGCGCCCAGGTGCACGACCGCATCGACGCCCCGATGCCGGTCGTCGACCTGGTGCAGGACTTCCATTGTCTGGCCCATGTCGGTCAGGTCGGCGCGCACGAACGGGCTCGGATCGTCGTGCGGCCGGACCAGGTCGACATTGGTGACCGAGTAACCATGCTCGAGCAGCTCGGTCAGGCATGCGCGACCGAGCTTGCCACTGCCCCCGGTCAGTACAACCTGCGTCATGTTTCGCCCTCTCTCGCCTTCCGGACTACGACGGGGTGGTTATGAACTGATCGCAAGACCGGCGGCGTCTGGCGGGGCTAGCGCGAAGGCCGCCTTGATCACGCTGCGCTGCCGCACCGCAGCGAACGCGTCCTGCCACCGGTCAAGCGCAAACTCGGTCACAAGCTTGCTAGCAGCGTCCGCGCACCGGCTGAGGATGTACAGCGCCGGCTCCCAGGCGGTGTAGGCAGAACTTGAGCTCATCGCGATGTCGAGGGACTTATACATGGCACGGTCCCAGCCGAACTCGATGCTGGAACGGCCGCTCAGCCCGATCGCGGCGATCCTGGCCCTGCGCCGTAGCAGGTCCGCCCCGAGCCGGATCGCGTCCGCCGAGCCCGTCGTCTCGACGAGCACGTCGGCACCGCGTCCGGCTGAGGCGGACAGCACGATCGACTGCGCCCTGGCGGCGTCGCTGACGGTAGCGAACCCGAGCTCTGCCGCCAGCGCGAGCCTGAGCTGGCTGCTCCCCTGCCGCCCGATCACGACGACTTCCTGCGCGCCGGCGAAGCGGGCGGCCAGGGCCGCCAGGATGCCGACCGGGCCCGGCCCGGTCACTACGACTGTGTCGCCTGGTGCCACCGGGGCCCGCTCCAGCGCTGACAGCACGACGGCCATCGGCTCGGCAAGCACGGCGACACGGTCGGGAAGGCCGGCCGGGACAAGGTGGAGCAGCCGGGCCGGCACGGCGAGGTGGCTGGCGAACGCACCGTCTATCCCCCATCCCGGCGAGCGCTTGTCCGCGCACAACTGAATGCAGCCGCGCCGGCACAGGTAGCACGAGCCGCACGCACCGGCGTGCGGCTCGCAGACCACGCGGCTGCCGATCAGGCCGGGATCGACGCCAGGTCCGACCGCCTGCACCTGGCCGGTGAACTCATGCCCGAGCACCACCGGCGGCCAGCTCGGGAACTCATCGGCGACGATGTGGAGGTCGGTCCCGCAGATGCCGGCGTAGCTGACCGCGAGCACAACCTGACCGGGGCCAGGTGCAGGCTCGGTGACGTCGCGAAGCTCGACGTGGCCGGGTCCGGCGGCCACCTTCAGCAGCGCCTTCATGACTGGCTGTCGCAGCGCACCAGGACCTTCAGGGCCTGGCCCCGGCTGAGCCGGAGCAGCGCATCCGGCACGTCCTGCAGCTCGACCACGTCCGAGATCAGTCCGGTAACGTCGACTGAGCCGCTCGCGAGCAGCCGCAGGGCGGTGGCGAGGTCGTGCGGCTGGTAGACCCGGGTGCCGACGACGTTGAGCTCGGCGAAGGTAACGGTCTGCAGGTCCACCGCGACCGGATGGCCGAACACCCCGGCCACCACGATCGTGCCGCGCGGCCGCAGGAGGCGGGTGGCCTGCCGAGCCGTCGCCGGCGCCGCGGCGGCGTCGAAGACGATGTCGGCCGGCTCCCCCTTGAGCGCGGCCGCGAGCATGTCCGGCTCCGGGACCGTCTCGAAATCGAGCTTTCGCGCGGACTCCCGGCGCGCGGCGATGGGCTCGGCGAGAACGAGCTGATGCGCCCCGGCCGCCCGCACGACCAGCGCGATCAGCAGCCCGATCGGGCCGGCGCCGAGGACCACGACGGTCGCGCCGAGATACGGGCCCGCGCGGCTCGCTGCGTGAACCGCGACCGCGAGTGGCTCGGCGAGCGCGGCCACCATCGTCGGCAGCTCGGCGGGCACCGGATGCAGCTTGCTCTCGGCGACGAAGACACCGCGGCACAGGCCGCCGTCGCGATCGATGCCGATCAGCCGCAGCTGCTGGCAGACGTGCTGATCGCCACGCAAACACGCCGCGCATGAACCGCAGGCGATGGTCGGATCGACGACGACGGTACGTCCTGCCCAGCGGCCCGCGTCCGCCGTGCCGACGATCTCATGCCCGAGCACGAGCGGCAGCCGTGCCCTCGGATGATCTCCGGCGGCAATGTGCAGGTCGGTCCCGCACAGGCCGACGAACTGCGGCCTGACAAGAACCTCGCCAGCCGCAGGCGGGCGGGATGCGAGGGCACGGAGGCGGAACTCGCGTGGCCGCTCGAGTACTAAAGCCCGCTCTCCGGCGTCAGCCATGATGATATCCTAACATGACAGGATGATAGCCAATGGCGGGACGGCAAGATGGTCGACGGCGTCATAGCACGGCTTGCCGAGCTGGTACTCATGCCGGTCATCGAGATCCCGGACCCCGCGCTCGCGGTCCCGCTCGCGGACGCGCTGATCGACGGCGGTCTGCCGTGCGCGGAGATTACCTTCCGCACCGCGGGCGCGGCCGAGGCGATTCAGCAGATCGCGCGGCAACGGCCGGAGCTGCTGCTGGGCGCAGGCACCGTACGGTCTGCCGAGCAGGTCGACAGCGCGATCGAGGCCGGCGCCACGTTCCTGGTCTCGCCCGGAACCAGCCCGCCGGTGGTGCAGCACGCGATCGCCCGCGGCGTCCCGATCCTGCCCGGCATCTGCACGCCGACCGAGCTCGAGATGGCGCTCGCGCTCGGCGCTGACGTGGTGAAATTCTTCCCGGCGCAGCAGGCTGGCGGCGCCGGCTACCTGCGCGCGCTGATCGCGCCGTATCCCTCTGTCCGATTCGTGCCGACCGGCGGGATCAGCACCGACACACTCGCCGACTACCTGCGCATCGGGCAGGTCGCCGCAGTCGGCGGCAGCTGGATGGCGCCACGCCAGGAAATCGCCGCGGGTAATTTCGCCGCGATCGCGACCAGGGTCAGGCAGGCCGTGCAGCTGGTGCGGCAGCTGCGGCCGGATCCGCTGGCTCAGGCGCTGTGAGGCAGGCCGGGGACGCTGGAGGCGTCATGGCAATAGACGGCCTCAGGCCAGCCAGCTCGTGCCGGTGGGATCTGGTCGCGCTCGGCGAGGTCATGCTGCGCCTCGACCCCGGCGATCAGCGGGTGGCGACGGCCCGTACCTTCCGTGCCTGGGAAGGCGGCGGCGAGTACAACGTCGCTCGCGCTCTGCGCCGGACCTTCGGCCTGCAGACATCGATCGTGACCGCCTTCGCGGACAACCCCGTCGGCCGTCTGCTCGAGGACCTGTTGTATACCGGCGGCGTCGACCAGTCGCACGTCAGGTGGGTGCCCTACGACGGCATCGGCCGATCGGTCCGGAACGGGCTTAACTTCACCGAGCGCGGTTTTGGCGTCCGCGCCGGCCTCGGCTGCGCCGACCGTGGTCACACGGCGGCGTCTCAGCTCCGGGCGGGCGACGTCGACTGGGACAGCATCTTCGGGGCGGAAGGCGCCCGCTGCTTCCACACGGGCGGCATCTTCGCGGCGCTGTCGCGCACCACTCCCGGCGTGGCAGCGGAGGCCATCACGGCGGCACGGCGGCACGGCACGATCGTCTCCTACGACCTGAACTTCCGTCCCTCGCTGTGGCAGGATTCAGGCGGCCCCGAGCGCGCCCGCGAGGTGAACGCTGAGCTGGTGCAGCAGGCGGACATCCTGCTCGGCAACGAAGAGGACTACCCGGCTGCGCTCGGCTGCGAGGTGCCCGGCCTGGACGCGGACTTCACCCGGCTGGATCCGCAGGCTTACGCGGGAATGCTCAAGGCGGTCCTGCGCGAATACCCGAACCTGCAGCTCGCCGCCGTGACGCTGCGGCGCGCCACGAGCGCTAGCAGGAATGACTGGACCGCGCTGTGCTATGCCGGCGACCGCTGCTACGCGGCGCCCGTGCGTACCGACCTGGATATCTACGACCGGATCGGCGGCGGCGACGGCTTCACCTCTGGCCTGCTGTACGGGCTGCTCACCGGTCGTGATCCGCAGGCGGCAGTGGAGCTCGGCGCAGCGCACGGGGCGCTGGCCATGACGACGCCGGGAGACACCTCGATGGCGACGCTTGCCGAGGTCGAGCGGCTGGTGCGCGGCGGCACCGCGCGGATTATGCGCTGACGCCCGCCGCCGGCCGGACCGGCCCGAACCCGGCAGCCGTCCGGTCGATGGCCGCCGCTATCTCGCTGAGGTCGTCGCCGGACAGCGACACACTGGCCGCGCCGACCCACCCGTCCACCTGGTCGGGCGATCGCGAGCCGACGATGGCGCCGGTGACACCGGGCCAGGCCAGCAGCCAGGCGAGGGCCACCGCAGCGGTGGTCACCGCGTGCCGCGCGGCAATCGCCCGCAGCGCGTCGCGCAGCGCCAGGTTCCTGCTCAGCTTCGGCTCGTTGAACTCGGTGGCGAGATCGGCGTGCCAGCGCCGCCAGTCACCGGGATCCATCAGGCTGACGCGCTCGGCGGAGAACGCGTCCGTCAGCAGTCCGGCCTGTAGCGGGCTGTAGCAGATGACGCCGGTCCCGTGTTCCGCGCACCAGGGGATGACGTCGCCGCCCGCGGTCCGGTTGATCATCGAGAAGCCTGGCTGCAGCGAGTCCACATGCCGGATCGACTCACACTGCTCGAGCAGCATGACGTCAAAGTTCGAGACAGCGCCGGCGCGCACCTTGCCGGAATCAACCAGGTCGCACATGGCTCCCCAGGATTCCTCGACCGGAGTTCCGGTGGAGTCCGGCCAGTGGAACTGATACAGGTCGATCCGCTCGACGCCAAGTCGCCGCAGCGACGCCTCACACTCCATCCGGACGGTGTCAGGCCGCAGATCACGCATCGGGTCCCCGAACGGATCGGCGTCCGACCAGCGCAGCCCGCACTTGGTGAAAATGTAGGGCCGGTCGCCGTCCGGAATCGGCCTGATCGCGGTGCCGACCATCTCCTCGGCGTGCCCGCGCCCGTAGACGGCCGCCGTGTCGATCCAGTTAACGCCGAGATCGAGGGCATGCCGCAGCGCCCGCACCGAGGAGGCGTCATCCTGCGGTCCCCAGCCGTACTTCCAGCCGCTGCCGCCGATAGCCCAGGTGCCGGCTCCGACGACCGTGATCTCCATTCCGCTGCGCCCGAGCGGGCGCGTCGGCACTGTCATTGTCGCTCCTCCTCATGGCCGCCTAAGCCGGACGTAAAGGCAAGTTATGCCTGTCATGATAGGGTGTCAACCGGTCAGCGTGATAGGCCACAAATGCGGCAGAGGGCGAGGCGGGATGGGGCGGATTGCGGGCCGCGCGCTTGCGCTGCATGGCTGGATGCGCACGTGATCGGCGACGTCACCAGGGTGAGCGACGCCGTGCTCATCACCGACGGCGAACCGCTGGGGTCAGCTGACGGGCTCGCCATCGCGGACGTGACCGACCCCGCTACGCAGCAGGTCATCGGGCACGCGCCAATGGCTGACCAGGCGGCTGTCGATGCTGCGGCGCGCTCGGCCGCAGCAGCGTTCGGGCGCTGGGCGGGGCTGCCTGCGGGCACCCGCGCCGCGCACCTGACGGCCATCGCCGACTGGATCAGGCGGGAGGCCGGCACACTGGCCACGCTGCTGACCCTGGAGCAGGGCAAGCCGCTCAGCGAGTCGATCAGCGAGGTCGAGGCGGCGGCGCGCGCGTTCGACTACTACGCCGCCGAGGCCACCCGAGTCCGCGGCGCGACCATCCTCACTTCGTCCCCGACGCAGCGCAGCATCACGGTCAAGCAGCCGATGGGCGTCGTTGCGGCGATCACCACCTGGAACTACCCGCTCGGCATCATGGCCTGGAAGATCGCTCCGGCGCTCGCGGCCGGCTGCACGGTGGTGGCCAAGCCCGCGGAGCAGACCCCGCTCACCGTGCTCGCGGTCGTGGCCGGCGCGGTCGAGGCCGGACTGCCGCCCGGCGTGCTGAACTCCGTGAGCGGACCCGGTCCCACCACCGGTACCTGGCTCGCGTCACACCGGGATGTGCGCAAGATCAGCTTCACCGGCGGCACCGCCACCGGGCGCACGTTGCTGCACCTTGCCGCCGACGACATCAAGAGCGTGACGCTGGAGCTTGGCGGGCACTCGCCGATGATCGTGCTGGCGGATGCTCCGCTCGACCTGGCCGTTGCGGACGGCGTGCGGCGATCCTTCCGGAACGCCGGGCAGCTCTGCAACTCGGTCAACCGCCTGTTCGTCGAGCAGGCGGTCGCGGACGAGTTCATCGCCAGGTTCGTCGAGCGCTCCGCGCGGCTGGTCCCGGGCCACGGCCTGGCCGAGCCGGAGCCCGACCTTGGCCCGCTCACCACGGGCGAGGGACTGGCCCGGGTCGAGGCGCACGTCCAGGACGCCCGGAACTCCGGCGCCAAGATCCTGACCGGCGGCTCGCGGCCGGATGATGACCACCTGGCGAGCGGCTTCTTTTACCAGCCAACGGTCGTGGTCGGCGACCAGGACCTGCGCATGGCCAGGGAGGAGACGTTCGGGCCGGTCGTCCCGATCATCGTCGTGGCCGACGCTGCCGAGGCCGTGGCGCAGGCAAACTCGCTGGACGCGGGGCTGGTGGCCTACCTCTACACCAAGGACGTGCGGTCTGCGACCCTGCTGTCCGAGCAGCTCGAGTTCGGCACGGTCAACGTCAACAACGTGGGCGGCGGTGACGTGCCGTTCCCCTACGCGGGCTGGAAGCACAGCGGGCTCGGGGTGGAGCTCTCCCGCGAGGGACTCGCGGAGTTCCTGCGCACCAAGCACGTCCGAACCGAGCTTGGATACTGATTCCGAATGCACCGCGCGGAGGTGAGGGCGTCATGGCAGAGGTCTGGCACGACGAGTCGGCAGGCGTCTGGCTGCTGGAGATGCCAGCCAGCTGCTATGCATTCGGGCTTGCTGGTGACGGGACTGCCATTCGCCACCTGCACTGGGGACCGCGGAGCCAGCTGGCCGCGATAGCCGGCCTGGCCGGCGAGGCGCGCGCCGAGCCCTCGTCCTGGGAGCGGTACCGGACGTGGGCCGCCGAGCTGCCCGACGAGTACGTGCCGTGGGGCGGGATCCGCTATGACGAGCCAACGCTGAAGGCGGACTACCCGGACGGCACCCGCGGTGTGGTGCTCAGCTTCACTGGCCACCGCCTCACTCCGCTCCCGGCCGGCATGACCCTGGAGGTCGACCTGGCCGATCCTGCCTACGACCTGCTCGCGACCCTGCATTACCGGATCTACCACGGCTTCGACGTGCTGGAGCGATGGGTCACGCTGCGAAACGACGGGCCCGGCCCGGTGCACGTTCGCCAGGCCCTGTCCGCGAACTGGTGGCTCCCGACGCGCCGGGACTGGCGGCTCCGGTATCTGCACGGCGGCTGGGGAGCTGAAACTCAGCTGGCCGAAGCTAACCTCGTTCCCGGCAAGCTCGTGCTCGAGAGCAGGCGTGGTACGACCAGCCATGAGTTCAACCCGTGGTTCACACTCGACGCTGATGGTGCGGCGACCGAGGAGTCCGGGCAGGTCTGGAGCGGGGAGCTGGCGTGGAGTGGCTCGTGGAAGCTCGTGTACGAGCTGACCGCGGCCGGGCGAGTGCACGTCTGCGGCGGCTGGAACGACTTCGACGCGGTCTACCAGCTCGCGCCTGGCGAGGAGCTGACCACGCCGCCGTTTGCCGCCCTCTACACCAGCGGAGGGTTCGGCGCGGCCAGCCGGGAGTGGCACCGCTGGCAGCTCGCGCACGTCCTCGGTCGCGGTGACCGGACCTCGATGCTCACCCGGCCAGCCTGGGCCCCGGCCGACGAACCCGAGTCCGGTGCTGAGCAGGCCGCCGTCAGCCAGCTGCGCCCGGTGCTCTACAACTCGTGGGAGGCCACCGCCTTCGCGGTCAGCCATGCTGGCCAGGAACGGCTCGCCGAGCTCGCCGCCGAGCTGGGCATCGAGTGCTTCGTGGTCGACGACGGCTGGTTCCGCGGTCGCCAGAATGACCGGGCCGGCCTCGGCGACTGGACGGTGGACCGGGACAAGTTTCCCGCTGGCCTCACGCCCCTGATCAAGAGAGTCACGGACCTGGGCATGCGCTTCGGCCTGTGGGTCGAGCCGGAGATGGTGAATCCGGATAGCGACCTGTACCGCGAGCACCCCGACTGGGCGTACCACTTCGCCGGCCGGACCCGATCGCTGCACCGAAACCAGCAGATCCTGAACCTGGCCCGGCCCGACGTGGCGGAATGGGTGTTCGGCACGCTGGACACGCTGCTGACCGAGCACGACATCCGGTTCGTCAAGTGGGACATGAACCGGCACTTCTCCGAGCCCGGCTGGCCGGAGGCGGCGGGACGGAACCCGGAGCGGATCTGGGTGGACCACGTCCGCCACCTGTATGCGATTCTCGATGCTCTGCGCGCGGCGCATCCCGGCGTCGAGTTCGAGTCGTGCTCCGGCGGCGGCGGCCGCGTCGATCTCGGCATCCTCGGCCGGGTGGAGCAGGTCTGGACGTCCGACAACACCGACGCATGGGATCGCGTGCTGATCCAGCACGGGTTCAGCCAGGCGTACACGCCGCAGGTCATGATGGCCTGGGTCACCGACAATCCCAACTGGCTCACCCGCCGGCGGCTGCCGCTGCGGTTCCAGTTCCATTCGGCGATGGCGGGCTCGCTCGGGATCGGCGCGGACCTGAATGCGTGGACCGCCACGGAGCGCGCCGAGGCAGTCGAGCTGATTGCCGAGTACAAGGCGATCCGGCCGGTCATCCAGCAGGGCGGGCTGTACCGACTTGCATCGGTCGGCGGCGCGCCGTTCCAGGCCAACCAGTACCTGGCCGGCGACGGCTCGGAGCTAGTGGTCCTGGGCTGGTGGGGGCCGGCGCAGTGCGGGTCCGGGCTGCACCGGCTGCGGCTGGCCGGGCTGGACCCTGCGGCGACCTACCGCGATGCCAGCGCAGGCCAGGAACACCAGGGCGGAGCGCTAATGCACGAGGGCCTGCAGCTGCCGACCGGCATCGGGAATGACTTCGGCAGCATGCTCGTACGTCTCACGCGGCTATGACCGCGACTGCGCCCGACCCGCGGCATCCGCAGCTTGTCTGCATCGGCGAAGCACTCGTCGCGCTCATCGCCGCGCCGCGCGGGCCACTGCACGAGGCCACCCGCTTCTCCGTGCACGTCGTCGGCGCGGAGCTCAACGTGGCGGTCGGCGTCGCGCGCCTCGGCCACCGGGTCAGCTTCGCTGGCCGGACTGGCGATGACCCGCTGGGAATGATGGTCGTACGCCGGCTCCGCGCCGAGAACGTCGGGCTCGACCATCTGGTCATCGATGCTGATGCCCCTACTGGCCTACTGCTGCGCAACATTCGCGACGAGCCGCCGCCGGAGGTGATCTACTACCGGGCAGGCAGCGCCGGGTCACTGCTCGCGCCGAACGACGTGCAGCGGATCCTGGACGGCCTGCCCCGAGGAACATTCGTGCACGTCTCCGGCGTCACGCCCGCGCTGTCTGGGTCGTGCCGGGCGGCAACGGCTGCCCTGGCTGAAGCAGCGCGTGCGGGCGACATCCGGCTGTTTGCCGACGTGAACTTCCGCCAGCGCCTGTGGTCCGCTGACGCCGCGGCACCGGTGCTCCGCGAGCTGATCGCGGCCGCCACGATCGTGACGGCGACCAGGCAGGAGGCCCAGCTGCTCACCGGCGAGGACCGGGCCAGCGGCGCCGCGCTCGCATTCGTCCGCCGTGGCGCCGGCACGGCCGTGATCCGCGATCGCGATCTCGGCACGATTGTCAGCACCCAGGACTCACCAGCTCCGGTGATCGTCCCCGCTCGCTCGCCGGCGCACGCGGTGGACACCGTCGGCGCGGGAGATGCCTTCAATGCCGGCCTGCTAGCGGGCGTGCTCTCCGGCCGCCGCGTCGTCGATGCGATCGACCAGGCTC
>Ga0335072_10002765_pt1 | contig 26977 bp, 21 predicted proteins | sample Lox_Sample_21_FD_206725 | JGI IMG/M metagenome (GOLD analysis project Ga0335072, IMG submission 206725) | Soil microbial communities from Loxahatchee National Wildlife Refuge, Florida, United States - Lox_Sample_2.1 | ecosystem: Environmental > Terrestrial > Soil > Wetlands | place: USA...
TGGACACCACATCGGCAAGCATATCCAGCGGACAACAAATGATTTCCTGCAGATGCAGCACGGTTCGCTCTATCCAGCTTTGCACCGTTTGGAACGGAAAGGATGGATCGCTTCGAAGTGGGAGACGGCCCCGGATCGCAATCGCGAGTTCAAGTACTACCGGCTAACGGAAAAGGGCCGTAAGCAGCTCGTGGCGGAAGAATCGCAATGGAAGCGAATGACTGAGGCAGTTGCGCGCGTAATGTGGCCCACCGCCGAGGAGAGCTGAGATGCGATGGTGGCAAATTAGGAAACGAGATGAGGACCTGGAACGCGAGTTGCGGGCCGATCTGGAGATGGAGGAAGTAGAGCAGCGCGAAAGGGGTGTGCCGCCCGCAGAGGCCCGCTACGCGGCAAGGCGCGCACTGGGTAACCCGACGCTTATCCGCGAACAAGCTCACGAAGCTTGGGGTTGGGCGGCCTTCGAGCGCCTGTCGCAAGATATTCGTTATGCCCTGCGGCAGTTGCTAAGGTCACCTGGATTTACGGCCGTTGCTGTATCGACGCTGGCGCTTGGCATCGGCGCGACGACCGCAATTTTTACCCTCGTTTACGATGTGATGCTGCGTCCGCTGCCCTTTAAGCAGGCGGACCAGCTTGTGACTCTCGAAGAGAAGGTTGCAGAATGGAGCAATATCTATCCAACTCTGCCTGTGAGTGCGAATCACTTCACTTTCTGGCAGCGTCACAGCCACAGCTTCGACTCCATGACACTCTTGCAACAATATCCTGTACCGCTTGGTGGCGGTGACCGTCCACAGCAGGTGGAGGTAATGTGGGCCACGCCTGGAATCTTCTCAGTGCTTCAGGTCCAACCCTCGCTGGGGCGAGCATACACAGTTAGCGAGGGACAAAAAGGTAACGAACATGTAGCAGTCCTGATGTACGACCTCTGGCACCAACACTTCAACGCAGACCCGGGAGTTCTGGGTAAGACGATTCGCTTAGATGGTGCCCCTTACACCATCGTCGGTGTCATGCCGCGGTCGTTCCATGTACCTTCGATGCAATGGTCAGCGACTCTTGGAGAAACCAATCGATCCCGACCTATACAGGTATTGGCGCCGTTGGCCTTTTCTAAGGAACGTCTAGCCGAACAGATGGGCGACCTAAATTATTTCGGACTTGCAAGGCTAAACCCTGGAGTGTCGGTTAGTGCTGCAACTGCCGATCTCGATGCACTCCAACATACCATCAGCGAAAATTTGCCGGCCAATGAAAAGGCTACGCTCTCGGTGGCGCTCACTCCGTTCCAGGATACCCTTGTTGGGAACAACCGAAAACCGCTCATAATCTTGCTGGCGGCAGCGGTATGCCTACTGCTGGTGGGTTGCGTCAATGTAACGAATCTCCTGTTGGCGCGCGCAGTCGGGCGGAGGCAGCAGATGGCAGTAGCCGCGGCCTTAGGTGCGAGTCGTGCCGAGATGGTCCGCATGGCAATCCGCGAAATTGTTGTGCTGGCAGCGGCGGGAGGTGGACTAGGCATTCTTTTGGCATCCGGCATGGTCCCAACAATGCAACGCTACTTGCCGCCAGCACTGGATTTTCGCGGCCCTTTGCATGTTGATTGGATAGGAGCGGGGTGCGCGCTGATTCTGGCTGTGATCACGAGCCTCCTGGCAGGAGCGGCGCCGGCTTTGATGATCTCGCGTACAGCTCCATTCGAAGTTCTACACAGTGACTCGCGTCTTGCCGGAGAATCGCGCGGAAACCGCCGGGCGCGGCGCGCACTTGTGGGAATTGAAGTAGCGGTGAGCGTCGCGTTAGTGTTGATGACGGGACTGCTGACTGCGAGCCTCGTAAGGTTGATGTCCGTGGATCGAGGCTTCACCACAGAGCGCACCATCACGGCGACTCTCGAGTTGCCCGGGAAGTCATATCAAGACGACCAGCATCGTGCGGCCTTTTATAAGACAGTCCTCGAACGCATCGATCACTTGCCTGGCGTGGAGCATGCTGCTCTTGCGAGTGGCTTACCACTCGAAGGAGACGACTGGGGTGATATAGCGCGCGTTCAAGGGGACAGTCGTCCCGAAAATCAGCTTCCAATTGAGAACGTTCGGTGGATCAGTCCAGATTACTTCTCGACAATCAATCTGGAAGTCATCGCAGGACGTATTTTTAGCCCGGACGAATGGGGTAAGAATCTGGCTCTGGTTTCGGAGAAGACAGCAAAAACTCTGTGGCCTGGCAGAAACCCAATTGGGCGGCAATTCAGTTTGGGAAATCCAGCTACCGAGAAGCCATTCACTGTGATCGGCATCGTGAAGGATGCGCGAACTGTTTCCCTGGCAAAACCTGATCCGATGCTTATCTATGTTCCGTACTGGTACCGCACGGAAGGGACGGCGGGGCTTATCGTTCGAACCCGTCAGGAACCTTTCGACATGGCGGACGCGATCCGAAAGACGATCTGGAGCATTGACGGTGCAGTACCCGTTCCAGAAGTGCGCGCACTCACCGGAGTAGTCAGCGACTCAGTCGCCAATCAGCGCTTCGAGATGTATCTATTGCTTATGTTCGCTGCAAGCGCACTGTTCCTGGCTGGACTCGGAGTCTACGGGGTTGTCACCTATTCAGTGGTACAGCGGCATCGCGAGATCGGATTGCGTATAGCGCTTGGAGCACAGCGCAAGACTGTATATCGACTGGTACTGCGCGATGGGCTGCTTCCGGTCGCTATAGGTGCGGCTGCGGGCGTTGCGCTGGCTTTTGGATCAGCTCACGCTGTGAACAGCCTGCTTTTCCAAGTAAGCCCCTACGATCCGACGGTGGCTATGGTTGCAGTCTGCATATTGCTTGCAGTGGGAGCGATTGCCTGTCTGCTTCCAGCCCGCCGTGCGGCCTCAGTCGATCCCATGCAGACCTTGCGGATGGAATAAGACGAACACATTGGCTGCCGGCGCAATTGAGGTGCAAGAGAAGGCGCGAAGAAAGAGGCAAGCTAAGCTCACAGCCTGCAATAATTGTGACAAAACGACGTTAGTTTCTCTGATTCCGTGGCTGACCTCAGGAGCATCCACTCGTCCCGCCGCAGTTCCGGCAAACATAGCAGTTTCCATTAGGCGTCATCAGGGCGCCGCAGGAACGGCATGCCGGCCCGTCACCAGCTTCAGATCCTTGTGACGAAATCGGCACAACCTTTCTCGAATCGACCGCGCCAAGCTTGCCGGGTGCCGAAAACAGAGCGAGTTGCGTTCCCGAGAGGAAGCGGAGTTCGAGCCAGCGGAAAAGATAGTCCATGATCGACTTCGCGTAGCCAAGTTCCGCGCTCCCCGTCCAGCCCGAAGGCTCAAAGCGAGTGTGCGACAGCTTGTCACAAAGCACCCGCAGCGGCACCCCGTGCTGGAGGCTGACGGACACGACCGTTCCGAAGCTCTCCATCAGTCCGGCAATGGTTGATCCCTCTTTGGCCATTCGGATGAAGATCTCGCCAGGCTGACCGTTGGGGTAAAGCCCGACCGTCAGATAGCCTTCGTGTCCACCGACCGCAAAATGGTGCGTGATCGCCGGACGCTCATTGGGAAGACGGTGCCGGTTGGCGGCAGGCGGGCCTAAAAGCTCCGGTGGCGCGGCCTCAGGAGCTTCACTCGCGGCAATTGGATTGCGAACGCTTGCGTGTTCCGTCCGCGGATTCTCTTCAACCGAATCGTGAGAAGTCGCTCCATAGGCATCCATTTCTGTCCTCCTGCCAAGGGAATTGAGGCTGTCGGCTAGACGGGCGCGGCCGAGTTTCCAGTGAAGAGGGTTGTACCTCCAGATCGGATTTCGGTCAAACGTGCCAATTCGCCCCTGGAAAGTCATGCCGCTAACTGACGCATCTCTCTGAGCTTGCGGTAGAACGTCGTCTTGCCGATCCCCAGCAGACGCGCTGCCTCCACCGGCTTCCGATTGGACTTCCGGTACGCGGCCAGAATCATGGCCCGCTCCATCTCATCGAGCGTTGGGAACGTCTCAACATTCGAGAGCGGATTCAGGCGCACCGGTAGCCGTTGCTGGGCGGTGGATTCTTCCAGTCGCGCCGCGGTGGCGGAGATGAGCTTGCAGGCTTCCTGAAGGTTCAGGAGGCATTGTGAGTCCTGCTGGAACACGACTCTCTCCACCACACGTTCGACGACATTCACGATAGGAGCAGGCAGGACTTGGCCGCAGCGGCGGCAATTCGATTGGTCCGCCCACTGCACCAGTTCGCACTGCATACAGCGAACCGTCTCTCTTTCTTTGTTCATTTGTTCACCTCTGGATTGAAGATTCCCGCCGCCAACGCCGTGGGGCGGGATTCAGAACAGGAGCCCCTGAACCGGCTCAGCGGCTTGACCACCGTCTGGCGGTTGGGTCGACGCAGGGCGCTCTTCCGGGTCTTTTCGCTGGCTGCGGTATTTCCCTTCGAGTCGCTCAAGTAAAGTCAATTCCGCGGCGCGATGCTCTTCCGCCAGGCGCAACTGATACCGCGGAAGATAATTCCGGTTGCGGACTTCCCGTTGAATCTCACTCTCCACGTCTGAAAACGTGAATTCCGGGTCCCCGTAGCACGGGAATCTCAGAGCGTGCTCCAGAAACCGAACCTGAGCGGACAGAGACGAAAACCACTCCTCGTAGAACTGCGTCGAGTTGTAGTGAGCGTTATGCAGTGCACCGCATAATGCGCATTATGCGGAGGGCAGGATTATGTGGAGTTTCTCCGCGAATACCGCGTAGATGCATGGCGCAGAGACCCAACTACTTTGCATAATCCCATGCTGCGGCGGGGAGCCCGCAGCATGGTCGATATTCTGGGCGTTCGACGCAAGGCGGGGTCTACGGCGCCCCTTGGAGGGATGCGATCAGCGCGTCAGGAGCCTTGAATCGCCCGCGACGCAGGCTTGGCGGGAGAACTGCCTCCATCGCTTCGAGTTTTTCGGATGGATCGACACGAAGATAAATCTCGGTCGTGCGCATATCGCTATGGCCCAACCAGAGAGCGACTTTCCGGATATCGCGAGTGGCTTGAAGCATAATCACAGCGCAACTATGCCTGAGTTGATGCGGCGAGACAGAACGTCCCTTGAGGTCGGGAAGCTTCTCCGCAGCGACCCGAACGTGCTTTGCCAAGACATATTCGAAGCCCGCCCGCGTCATGGTATCCCCAGCAGAATTCACGAATAGCTCGGTAGTGCGGATGGGACCACGAACTGCGAGCCACGCTCGCAGATCGGTGGCAGTTTCCTTCCAAAGCGGAAGGCATCGCTCCCTCCTGCCTTTTCCGCACACCCGGATGCTTGGAGGATGACGCAAGGAAAGCCCTTCCAGTGGCAGTTCCACCAACTCTGAAACTCGAAGGCCGCAAGCGAAGCAAAGATGCAGCATTGCTCTGTCTCGGATTCCTAAGCGGGTCGCAAGGTTTGGCGCCTCCAGGACCGCCCGCATCTGTTTCATCGTGAGGTGTTGAACCAGGGCTTGGTCATGTCGTTTCGTTGGGATCGCGCGAATCTGACGTGCCTGTTCGAGTGAAGAAGGTACGCGCATTTCGACGTACCGCATAAAAGCCTTGACTGCTGCCAGGCGGGAGTTGCGGGTGACGGGAGTGTTTGAGCGAGCCTTCTCGATATATCTCAGGAAGTCGAGTACCAGTACCGCAGTGATGTGTTCTATGCACAATTGAGAAGGTCTCGTCCCCAGACGTCCAGCTGCAAATACGAAGAGTAGCCGGAATGCGTGAGCATACGTTTCGCAGGTATTCGGACTGTAGCCACGTTCAATTGGCATGTGCTCTCGGAGAAAGGCGGTGATGAGGGGTGCAATGGGTGTCATGCGACCTCCTTGCCAACCAGAGCCTCGGCGGATGCAGCGATACCTGTCATCAGTTCAGGAGTCGCCTCGAGATACCAGTAAGTATGGGTGATATCCGCATGCCCAAGATACGTTGCCAGTGCCACAAAATGAGCAGCAACGTCTTCGCGTCGCTCCGGGCACTTTTCCAAAGATCGGGTTGCGAATGTGTGTCGCATATCATGAATTCGACACAGGCGTGTCCCCGTTTTGGTGATCCCAGCATGTTGAGTCAACCGGCGAAATGTGTACTCTGCCATCTTCGAGCTGATGCACCGCATCCTCGAAGAAAGGAACAAATGATCATCTACCGCTGGAAGGGTTACCCGGGAGGCAAGATATGCGTTCAAGGCATCTTTAACCGAGGAGTGCAAAGGAATCAAGCGACTTTTGCCGCCCTTGCCCCGGCGAATGAGAAGCAAACCGTCTGGTTGCACATCACTCAAGCGTATGTTGAGCGCCTCCGATATGCGCAACCCTGTAGAGGCGATCAGCCCGAAGAGTGTTGCGTACGCTGCGCGGTGAAGAGAGTAAGTTCTAGGAAGCTTTTCCGTCGCCGCGACGATTCTTCTCAGCTCTTCCGAAGAAAAGATGTACGGCATCAATCGGCCCTGCGGAGGTGGAAAAAGGCGAGAAGGAGGGATTTCATGTCCTGAATCCTCCGCGTGCATGAAACGAGCGAACAGCGCGACCGCGTTGAGGCGCACGTACCTCGTGCCTGGGGTAGAGGCTGTTGTGGCCCATGCCATGGCTGTGGATACCCTGACGTGAGTATCGCCCTGGCACTTCGCAAATTCGGCATACGCGGTGAGTAGCCGGTCTGTCTGCAGAAGGCCATAACCGAGTTCCCGACGCAGTGCGACATAGCGTTTGACCGAGCTCATTAGCATGACGTCACCCCCGGCCACGGCTGGGCGACGTTTGACAGCATGCCAATGTCAACCTTGGCATACCGGGCAGTTGTTTGAGGCGAACGATGGCGAAGAACAGAACCGATGCTGGCAAGAGACGCGCCTTGTCGCAGCATTGTTGTTGCAGCTGAATGCCGGAGAACATGAGCTCCGCGGACCGGTGAGCTGACTCCGGAACGCTCCAATGCTCTCCGAACTATTCCACCCACCCTTTGATAGCTTAGCCTCCTGAATGGGGGAATGACGGTAAGAAACAGCTCTGGCGCACGGGATGCTGGGCGAATCTTCTGCAGATATCGCAGGACTGCCGTTCCCACCTCCTGCGGCAGAGGCAAAAGATCGTGACGCCGGCCCTTGCCACATACTTTTATCGTCCCGTTTGTCCAGTCAACATCAGTCAATCGCAGCTTGACAACGTCACCTGAACGCAGTCCAAGACGGGCAAGAAGCATGATTATGGCTTTGTCCCGCAGACCCGTCCCGTCGGTCGAACATGAAGCGATGACTCGATTTACGTCCTCGGACGCGAGATACTTTGGTATCGATGACAGTTTTCGGGAAGCATAAGCGGGCAGGGCGTACTCCAGTCCACTCTTGCATCGCCCCGTAGCCCCGAGGAATCGAAGATAGCTTCGAACCGCAGTAGCTCCCAGCTTCGCGTAGGATGAGCCGTGGCGTGCCCCTCGGTTCAGAACAAACTCACGCAACAACTGAGGATTGTAAGCATGTGGATCGCTACCAACAGTTGCAATGAACTCCTCCAGCACTCTGCGATAAACATCCAAGGTCACCCGCGTCACGCCCCTTTGCTCCAGTAACCATGAATAGAACTCTTTGAGCAGGGGAGCTGAGCGGGCGAGAGAATCAGCATCGGCAATTTGTGGGAGAAGACCCCGTTCTCTTAGAAACAAAAGGAAAAGCCGGGCGACACTGAGAGACTCACGCCTGGGGCCGCGTTCATACGGGATATGAGGAGCTGACGCGAAATGCTTTGCACATTCCTGTAGCCCTTCTGCGAAATCTTCAGGAGTTCTTCCAGTCTTGGTCAGCCAATCGGTCCACCCCGCAAAAGATTGAAGCATTCGAAAGAGGGATCGCTTCTGGTAACCTCGGGCATGCAGCCAATCCGAGAAATCATCGACATGGTTAGCGGCCGGACCTGAATTCAGTCGCTTCCGCGTTATTCTTGCACTCACGTGGTCTTCGAGCATGTTGTCTCCTTTGCTCTCAAGGAGACACGATGTCGCCATATTTATCACTTCCGGATGGGCGGCGGCACGACCGAAGCCCGCGAGGCCAGGCCGAGTCGGCTCTGGAATCGCGATTAAGGCCACCGGTTGAAAATCAGCGGAATTCACAAGCCCCTCGGGGAAATCTCCAAGTTTAACCGTAGCTTTCCTCGTTGGGTATATACTGCTACGCATTGACAAAACTGGAACAGAAGAGATCGTGATATGGACGCTCCAGTCACCTCACAGAAAACCTCTGGGCCCAGACAATCCGCATCCGGCGGGAAACGCTGGGGTTAACGCAGGAACAACTGACGGAGAGGGCTGGCCTGCATTCGACGTTCATTTCCGGAGTCGAGCACGGAATACGGAATATCAGCATCATGAACCTGCAGGTAATGCCGTTTCGCTCTGAATTCGGCTGCGAGACTTGGTTGACAATGGCTAGCATAGCGGCACTCTTTTCGGTTATCTGAATCACAGGGCCAATCTTCCCCCGCTAATTCAAAGAAGTTTGCTGTGCCTGTCTTCGACTGAGATCACAGGCCCCGCAATCTCAGGAGGACAAAGGTGGCTTCCCGGATAATTCGCGTTCGCGCTGAAAGACTTCAACTAACAAGTCATTGCTTTCTGTTCTTTGCCATACCTCTTATCTCCTGCCTAAGCTCCCTTGCGCAGACTCCTGCAAGAATCGTTGGACCAATTTTGTCCAATGACCGGGTGCAATTGCCGCTCCGTGTGAGACCAGAGATCCGAGAAGCCGTCGATTTGGGGCCATTACCCTTCTCTCAAACGATGAAGACTTTGATGATCTCACTTGCTCGCACATCCGCGCAAAACACACAGTTGGAATCTCTTTTACAGAGTCAACAGACGGCTGGTTCTCCGGATTACCATCGCTGGCTCACTCCCGAACAGTTCGGCGAGCAATTTGGGGCAAACCCTGATGACCTCGCAGGAATTACAAATTGGCTAGCGAATTCCGGATTCCAGAACATACAGGTAGCCCCGAGTCGCTCTCTGATCACGGTTGATGGGACAGCGGGCGTCATCAACTCCGCATTCGGCACAACGCTCCATGGATATGAACTGCATGGGGTGCACCATTTTGCGAATAGTACACCAGCCTCCGTTCCAAAGGCGATCGGTCTAGTAGTTGATGGTATCGAAGGTCTCAATGACTTTGGAATGCCTTCGCCTCATCCCCATCAAGCTGGCGATGGACCACCACAGTTTACAGCGGGAACGTCAACGCATTATCTATCGGCTGAAGATATCACGACCATTTACGACATACCACCCACCGACACCGGCGCGGGTGTAACACTTGTAATAGTCGGCACGGCTAATATATCCCCGACCGACAGCGCGATTGCCGCTTATCGCACGTTGAATGGCCTGCCCGCAATCAATCTGAGCGCCGTCAATCCTTATAATGATCCGTCTGATAACACTGGTTCGACTGAAGCGTATTTAGACATTGAGATTGCTGGTGCCGTTGCACCCGGCGCGACAATTGATTATGTCTACGACGCAAACCTATGGAAGGCCATTGCCTATGCGATAAATGCCAACACTGGCTCCATAATCAACATCAGTTTTGGTGGTTGCGAAGCCGTATACTCTAGTCCCGCAAGAGAGGATGTCCTACAGCAAGCTAACTCACAAGGCATTACAGTAATAGCTGCTAGTGGTGATACGGGGGCAGCTGGTACCGACAATCCGAACTCAGCGTATTGTGATTGGAAAACCGAGAAAACTGCGATGTATGGAGCGGCTGTAAACTATCCGGCCAGCAGTGCGGATGTGACTGCCGTGGGAGGCAGTCGTTTCGACGACTCGGCGGGCGGGTACTGGGTCGACAATGACGGTCTTGGGGGATCAGCGTTGTCCTACATACCGGAAGTTGCATGGGATGATATTGCCGGTATATGGTCCGACTCCAGTGCGTGCGCCGACATTGGCTGCGCAAGTGGCGGTGGCGTGAGCACGGTAATCCCATTGCCGTCATGGCAATCGGGCCCTGGTTTCGCAACCAACGGCCGCAATGTTCCAGACATCGCTTTCGCAGCGTCTGCAAACCATGATGGATATCTCATTTGCGAACCGGCAGGTCTTTTGCCTTACTGTTACGACAATAGTTTTGCCGATGAATTAGGAGTCTATGACATTGTCGGGGGGACCTCAGCTGCAGCACCGCTGTTCGCAGGGGTCATGGCACTAGTTAACCAACGCCTTTCGCCGCTCAGCCCTCGACAAGGGAATGTCAATCCGCGGATGTATGCACTCGCGGAATCCGCGACTCATGGTACAGTGTTTCACGACATAACGGCGGGTTCGAATGACGTGCCGACGAGTTCCGGAGGGATTATCGGATACAGCGCCGGGATTGGATATGACCTGGCGACCGGATGGGGATCGCTCGACGTAAGTGCCTTCATCGCCGCTATGACGGGAGAACCGATCATTTCCTCCTGGAATGTCTCTCCGGCAACTGTTCCACTCGGCAAGTCTGTGACAGTTTCGTATTCAGCGTTGGATACGAGCGGAGCAGGCTTGTCTCGCGCGGAACTGTGGCGAGCGCCGGACAATAATGGAAGCCCGGGAACATGGACGGAGGTGGCTGCTCCCTATCTGCTCAGTGGGTCTGGTCCAGAGGCTGTTTCCTTCACAGACACGCCGCCATCCATCGGGAAATATTGGTATGGCACACACGTTCTCGACCAAGCCGGAAATGAGGCTCTCGAACCCAATCTTGTGCTGGTCGATGTGACCGCCACGAACGAGACGCTACAAGTCTCTGTAAGTGGAAACGGCCGCGTTATTAGCGGCGATGGACTGATCAACTGCAACACCTCGTGTAGTACATCTTACCCGACGGGTACCGCAGTGACGCTGACTGCCACTCCGGCGGCCGGACGGGTATTTAGCAACTGGTTGGGCTGTGACGTTTCAACTGGATCCACTTGCACGGTGACCCTCACCTCAGGAAAGACCGTGACCGCTACATTCACGCAGAGCGGCACCACATATTCTCTGTCGGTGACAAAGTCCGGCAGTGGCTCCGTAGCAAGCGCGGATGGATACATATTGTGCGGTAGCGTTTGTCAGCACAACTACACGGCAGGTAGTGCGGTCGTTCTCGCCGCGGTGGCTGCATCAGGATGGACTTTTAGTGGTTGGACGGGTTGCGACTCACCTGCCGGTTCGAATTGCACAATCACAATGACCGCCGCGAGGCAGTTGCTGGCCAGCTTTTCACAGAACGCAACCAGCTACCTGCTCAGCGTGAATAAATATGGTAGCGGGACTGTGACGAGCACCGATGGCTATATCAATTGTAACGCTATCTGCAGCCATTCTTATGCAAGCGGAACAACAGTTACGCTTAACGCCAGTGCGGCATCGGGATGGAACTTCAGCGGATGGTCTGGAGCGTGTAGCGGAACGGCGTCCTGCACGATCAGCATGAATGCGATCGAGAATGTCACGGCCGCGTTCAGCCAGAGCGGGTCTGGAGGGACCATTTACCACATCACGGGTCAAATCACCTACAACGGTGCTGGCCTGCCGAACGTTCTTATGGCAATTACCGGAGGCACAAACGGCGGCACGTACACTGACTCACAAGGGGATTACGACGTGAGCCTGCCCGCCGGCGGCTATAACATTACGCCAACCCTCGCTGGATATGTCTTCAACCCTGCTGCACTCGACATCAGCTTATCTCAAAACATTACGTTCAATTTCACCGCATCATTGCTTACGTACCCGCTTACCGTGAATGAAACTTCTTATGGCACCGGTGGCGGAACCGTAACCAGCCAGCCTGCGGGGATCAGTTGTTCGAGCGCCACTTGCAGCGCCAATTTCAACAGTGGAACGACGGTATCCTTGACCGCTTCACCCTCTGCGGGGTCGACCTTTGGCGGCTGGAGCGGAGCATGTCAAGGAAACAACGAATGTTCTGTAACGATGAGCCAAGCCCAGACGGTTGAAGCGACCTTTGCGAGTTCCTCCGGCACTGGCCTTCTCGCGATTTCTCCGGGTGAGGTGAGCACTGTAGCCGGCGACGGAACCCAAGGCTCCGGTGGGGATGGTGGTTCTCCGACCAGCGCGAGCCTGAATGGTCCGCACGGTATCGCGGAGGACAGTAAGGGTGACATATACATAGCTGAGTTTGACGGAAACCGCATTCGAGTGATCAATACCCAGCAAACAGCGATCACCCTCGCCGGCATTTCTATTAAGCCTGGCGCAATCGCTACACTTGCGGGCAATGGAACTGGGGCCTTTTCTGGTGATGGCGGTCCAGCGTCCTCGGCCGAGATTTACGGCCCCACAAGCATCGCGTTTGATTCTGCGGGGAATCTCTACTTTTCCGACGACGACAACAACCGTGTGAGAGTTATTAATTTGCAATCGACTCCCATCACAGTTGCGGGAATTTTGGTCCAACCCGGCGCAATTGAGACAGTTGCCGGAAATGGTACCTACGGCTACACCGGCGATGGTGTGGCCGCCACAAGCGCGGGGCTGACCAATCCTCAGGGTGTTCTGGTAGACAAGTCCGGGAACATATACATCGCTGAGTGGGAAAGGGTTCGAGTGGTCAACGCGACAACCGGCGTCATTAGTACATATGCTGGAGGAGGGCCTCAGAATTGCACGACCGTCGTGAATGGGGTGTCGATTGGATGTCTCGCCACGAGTACCTTGTTAAGCCAAATTACTTCTCTCGCCATGGATTCCCTCGGGAATCTTTTCCTGGCGGATAGCATTGGAAGTATAAAGGAAGTATTTAAAGCGGGTTCATTCCCGGATTTGCCGACGAGCCCGGTTGCGGGATACATCTATGCGATCAACGAATATAACTCGGGCTGCACTGCACAGAGCGATTCATCTGGTGACGGGTGCTCGATCAGTGATTCCCCTGGAATTGTAGCTGAAGGTCTGGCGGTGGACGCAGGAGGAAGTCTGTATTTCGCAGATTACGGCGATTCACGGGTTCACCGAGTAGATCGCAGCACAGGTCTGCTGTCGGCTATAGGAGGCGACGGAACAGCTGGATATCTGCAAGATGATGTGCCCGCGACAAACACGGAGATATCGTTCAACTCATACCAGTATGGAAGCGTTCTTTCCATAGATTCATCTGCGAACCTTCTCTTTAGCGACGCCACCGATCAACGTGTACGCGAGATCAGCGCCTCTGGTGCCCCGTTGAGCCTACTATCTCCGTCTGTTGGTGTTGCAGGACCCGGCGAAACGATATCACTAATGAACGCAGGGCAAGATGCCATTGTTGATCCCGCATTTTCTGTCACTGGCAGCAACGCGAATGAGTTTTCTACGTCCAGCACCTGTGGTGCTACCCTTGCGAGCGGCGCGAGTTGCACAGTCACTGTAGTCTTCAGTCCAACGACGGCCGGAATACAGTCAGCGAACCTCGTGATTTCAGGCAGCAATGCGCTTAACTTGCCACAAATTGTTGCACTCAATGGGAACGAGGCCGATGCTGTTGGGACTTTCACGTTGAGCTCTACAGCATTGAACTTCCCGAGCGAACAGATTAGTACAACAAGTGCGTCACAGCCAATCACGATAACCAATACCGGGACTGCTAATTTAGCTGCGCCCGGCTTTGCAGTCACCGGCTCCAACTCTGGCGATTTTGCTGCGATGAATACCTGCCAGTCTGGAATCGAAGTGAATCAGAGTTGCGAGGTGGTGGTGACGTTTGATCCTTCAGGAGCAGGCACCCGCAATGCTGTATTGACTCTAACTGACAGCAACGCATCCAATTCGCCACAGACGGTCACCTTGACCGGGCAAGGTACGGCACCGATCCAGACTCCCACAGTAACTGTCAACTTATCAGCGAGTAGCATAACGACAGCTCAACCTCTAACGGCAACGATCACTGTGAGTGGAACCGCGGGAAGCCCCACTCCATCGGGCTCTGTGATTCTGACTGCTGGAAGCTACACATCTGCAGTCACGGCACTAAGCGCTGGCGGTGCCTCGATATCCGTTCCTGCGGGATCACTATCGATAGGGACCCAGACATTGACGGTGAGTTACATTCCAGACGGGGCGAGTTCCTCGGCTTACAACGATGCCTCCGCAAACACCACCGTGACGGTAACCACCCCTGCGAAAACAACGCCGACGGTGACGGTGCAGCCGTCGTCGTCCAGCGTCACGACGGCGCAAACCCTGTCTGTGACTATGTCCGTGACAGGCGGCAGCGGAAATCCACCCCCCACTGGCTCGGTGACTCTGAGCAGCGGCACCTACACCTCCGCAGTCACGCTGCTTAGCGGAGGAACCGCGACGCTCAACATCCCGGCCGGCCAACTGACCGCGGGGACCGACACTCTGTCGGCGTCCTACACCCCGGACTCCTCCAGTTCGTCGACCTACAACAGCGCCTCCGGATCAGCAATAGTGACGGTGACCAGCCCGCCGAAAATCACGCCGACGGTGACGGTGCAGCCATCGTCGTCCAGCGTCACGACAGCGCAAACCCTGTCTGTGACCATGTCCGTGACGGGCGGCAGCGGAAATCCCGCCCCCACTGGTTCGGTGACCCTGAGCAGCGGCACCTACACCTCCGCGGCGACGCCTCTCAGCAGCGGCAGCGCCATCATCAACATTCCTGCCGGAAAACTGACTGCGGGCAGCGACACACTGACGGTCACCTACACTCCCGATTCCTCCAGTTCCGCAGCCTACAACAGCGCCACCGGATCGGTCACCGTCACCGTGACCACGCCGGCCAAAACGACCCCGACGGTGACGGTGACGCCTTCTGCGTCCAGTATCACCACGGAACAGACACTGGCTGTGACGGTGGCGGTGAACGGCGGCACGGGCAGCCTGACACCCACCGGCTCAGTGACGCTGACCGGTGGCGGCTACGTTTCGGCGGCTACCCCTCTCAGCAGTGGAAGTGCCACCATCAACATCCCGGCCAACTCGCTGAGTGCAGGTACGGACAGTCTGGCGGTCAGCTACACGCCGGATTCGTCCAGCTCCTCGACCTACAACAGCGCGTCCGGATCAGTCACCGTTACAGTGACCACTCCGGCCAAGATCACGCCCACGGTCACGGTGGCACCATCTGCATTCAGCATCACCACGGCACAGCCTCTGACGGTGATGGTGACGGTGAACGGCGGAACTGGCAACCCGACACCTTCCGGCTCAGTGACGCTGACCGGCGGCGGCTACATCTCGGCGGCTACCACTCTCAGCAGTGGAAGTGCCACCATCAACATCCCGGCCAACTCGCTGAGTGTAGGTACGAACAGTCTGGCGGTCAGCTACACGCCGGATTCGTCCAGCTCCTCGACCTACAACAGCGCGTCCGGATCAGTGACAGTTACGGTAACCACTCCGGCCAAGGCCACGCCCACGGTCACGGTGACGCCTTCTGCGTCCAGCATCACCGCGGCGCAGCCTTTGACGGTGACCGTGACAGTCAACGGCGGAACTGGCAACGCGACGCCAACCGGAACGGTGACACTGAGCAGCGGAAGCTATAGTGCACAACAGACATTGGCCACCGGCACGGCCAGCTTCACCATTGCAGCCGGAACGCTCGGCAACGGCGCGAATACTCTGACTGCCAGTTACTCGGGAGACGCAACCTACGTGGTTGCCAGCTCAACGACCACCGTTACGGTCGAGCCGGTTTCGATCTCGACAACAACGCCTGCGCCGGTAAACCCTGGGAGCAGCACTACGTCGACCTTAACTCTGACCGGAAGCGGCGGCTACTCCGGCACGATGGATTTGAGCTGCTCGCTCGCGAGTTCTCCGGTTGGCGCACAGAGTCTTCCCACCTGCGCGCTTAATCCGGCGAACGTCACCCTCGCCTCCGGTGGCAGCGGTACGTCGACGCTGACTGTGAATACGACGGCAGCCTCGACCGCTGCTCTGGCGCGGCCAACAGACCAGCGCTTGTGGAAGCTGGGTGGTGGTACGGTGCTGGCCGCATTGCTATTTTTCGGCATTCCGTTTCGTCGTCGCCGCTGGACATCGATGCTGACTCTTCTGCTTTTGGTTGCTGCTGCTGGGGGGGCAATCGGGTGCGGCGGGGGCCGGGGCACTGCCGGCGGAGGTGGAGGCGGTTCAAGCACACCTGCTACCACCGCTGGTAACTATTCATTCACCGTAGTCGCAACCGACTCGGCCAACGCCAAGATCGCGACTTCGACAACAATTTTGGTAACCGTTCAATAAGAAGGATTCTCAATAACGCAGAGGCTGGGAGTTGGGGAGCATCCGCCCCGTCGCAGCTAGCTACCACCCGCGCGAAATTGTGGATGTCACCGAGATTCTTAGGCGAGCGCTCACATAGGCAGATTAGCAGCGGCAAACGCCCAGGTCGCCAGGAGAACTTTTCGATTCACGGTAATCGCCAAGGCGCGAATCGAGCGGCCGGGATGCAAACTTCGACGTTTCGGTAGGGCGACCGTCTGGAAGTTGGCTGCGGGCTCCCCGCCGCAGCATGGGATTATGCAAAGTAGTTGGGTCTCTGCGCCATGCATCTACGCGGTATTCGCGAAGAAGCACCACATAATCACGCCCCCCACATAATGAGCTATGTGCCCGAAGCAATTCGACAGTCGGCTGTAGAGCCGGTCTGTGAAGAGGTTCCGTGTGAAACCCGAGTCAATAAAGTGAAGGAGCGCGTTGCCAAAGCGCGCCTTCTCCTCTGCCGTGCTCCACTTGGTCGGGATGAGCTGGGATGGCGAAAATGGTCCCTGGGACATACGAACCCCCCGCGCGAAATCGCGTCCGAATAGGTTGTGCTGGGGCTGAGCGTGTCAACCGAACAAACTGAGTTGAATGGGTACTTCCGTCGTCGCTGTGGCGGGCCAGGGCGGCGAGTCTTTTCGGCTCTTTCTCGGTGTGGAAGGAACGAGATGGATTCCTGGCTGACCAGCCGGTTCGAGAAGTTCCGGCGTCGAATCCGCGCTCCCCTCCGCCTCGGTTACCTGAACCGTCGGCCCCATCTGCTTTGATCGTTCCCTATCGAGCTGGCGCCAGACCTGATCGGCAGTTTCGCCGACCCCGGCCTTCTCCACCAGTTCCCGCGCCATTGCGGACATCAGATCCTCGTCGGCATCGAGAGACTGAAGGCCTTCGCCCGAGAATTTGCCCTCCATCATCAGGGCCACGAGCATCTTCTTGCCCATCAGCCGCAGGCAGACCTCCTGCATGGTCCCCTTGTACGTGAGGAACTTCACCCGCACAGGATGTCTCTGCCCGATGCGCCAGGACCGCCGGCTAGCCTGCCGAAGGGTGTGTAGCGAATATCCGGTCTGGTAAAAGTACAACGTCGGAAACGCCAGCAGATCGAGGCCCGTCTCCACCAGCTTTGGATGGCAGACGACCACCTCGACGCCGGACTCAAGCTGCCGGTCGTACCACTCCTCCCGCTTCTGCGTAGGCACCGACGCCCGAAGCACCGCAACACGCAGTCCCGCCGCCGATAGCACCTGTTCCAGCCGCCCGTTGACGTCCTTCTCGCCTGTGTACGTCGCATACACCTGGCAGCGTCGGCCCTGCCGCAGCTCTTCCTGAATGTCTTCGATGAGAGCTGTTTCCTTGGGATAGAGAGAATCCCGGGGCAGTTCTCGTGGGCTGGCAACGAGGAACTTGTAGTACTCCTTGGTGGCCGGATCGAGTGCCCGCGCCCAGATCTCCTCGAAATCGTAGGGATGATCGGGATAGAGCAGGAGCGTGTTCAGAAGCACGCTCATCAGGCTCTTGTTGCCGCGATGTTCCGCCATGGCATTGCGCAGCGCCTTTTCGAGTTCCTCGTAGGCTTCGGCAAGTTCTTTGCTCATGTCGCAGGAGAGAACGCTCTCCGTGTACGTCGGCAGGTTGTCCGCAATATCTTCGAGCGCCAGAAAGGCGGTCGTCGACATGAGAAACTTACCGAACAGCAGCGGCGAGGCGCCCGGCTTCCGGACGACCTGCACGGTCTTCTTGGAAGCGCGCGAGCAGGCGTTGTCTTCTTCGCGGATCTTCTCGATGGTTTCGAGAACTCCGTACTGCTCCTGAAAGCTGCGCCGGCCCTCTCCTCCATAGGCGAAACCGTCTGCCGCCATCATCTGCGGTTCCATGCGGTAGAAGACGTTGAAGAGATCGTCGGCATAACCGCCCATCAGCGTTCCCGTGAGAGCGAGCAGTCGCCTGCCGGCCCGTGCCAGCACACCCAGAGCATTGCCCTGCGCGGTGTCGCCGGCCAACTGGTGCAACTCGTCGGCAATGGCCAGATCGAACCAGCCTTTCATGTATCGTCCAATGAACTCGACCGGCGCCATCCGCTGGATCTTCGTGCCATCCGCCTGCCACAAGGGCGAGAACAGCGTTGTTCCGTTCTTCGTCCGCTCAATCTGTTCACTGATCTTCAACTGGTCGAAATCCATCCGCGTGCGGCGCCCGCCTTCCGGGTTCTCGATCGAGCAGCCGGTATCCGGATTGATGACGCCCCCGAGTTCCGGACCGCATTTTGCGGTCAGAAAGGCATGCCGCCAAAAGTACGACAATTTGCCCCTGTCCTTCGGAATGATGAATACCGAGCAGTTCGGGCAGCGCTGTCTCCATCCGTCCCGCCCCAACTGCCGCAGTCCGGCAAGAGAGAGTTGCATTCCTTCGTAAACGATCCTGCCCTTGCGAAGACGAACCTCGCAGACCCCGTGAGTTGATCTCGGATCGCCGCCGTTCCGCATGTCCTCGACCAGGAACGTGCGCGCAAAAGGGATCGTTTTGATCGCCTCTCGCGCCCACTTCTTCGCGATGTGCGAAGGGCACATCACCAGAATGGTCCGCGCCCTGAGCACGTGGGCGACGCCGAGCGCCATGAATGTCTTGCCCGCGCCGCATTCAGCGACAATTCGTGCAGCCCGTGCGCTCCGCAGATGTTTTGCCAACCCTCCAATCGCAATGGCCTGGGCCGGAAGAGCCGACCGCAGAAGAGTCGACAGATGGCTGGGAATCACATCCGTCGTGCTCTGCAGTGGCGGGTACATCTCCAGAATCCGGGCGCCGAGCTCGCCCGCATTTGCGCGGAGATAGCCATAGATATCCGTGACCTCCACGGGAACCTCCTGGACTGATCTGTGGGATCGCTGAGCAGAGTGGCTCGCTTGAATAGTCTAGCCAGCGCAAGGCTGAGCCGACACAATTGAGTTACCCCGGCTGGAGGCGAGAAAAGGGAGTTGACGGAAAGTACCGGCGTCGACCCAAGAACATCAGAATCGCGCCTTGATTCCTTAATTGGACTGTTTCGATTCCAAACTTCCGAGATGCCTATTTGCCACTACCCGTGCAAATGCGCCTCCCCGGCTCGTTTCGATCCTCAGGAAACAATCGACTCTACAGCGGGTTCACACATTTGTAGTGAAACCCTGCCCAAAGAGCCCACTTCCTTTTGCATTCAGGCGGCAACTTTGGCCGAGCGCCTGGTGATCGACGAAAGAACCCACAACGCTCCCGCCGTACCAAAGAAAAATGGAATATAACCAGTCGCCGTCCCGAGTGTGATGTTTTTCAATACGCCAATCATTGTGAGCGTTCGCCAGTCCACCCCGCGGCCGTAGGAGTACGGGCCGGAAACGAGAGCAATCGCAATCAATAAGGTTCCGGCAACCGCATATGCCAAAAAGCTCCACAGAAAAGCCCTACCAAAGCGCCGAAGGTGGAGCTTCCCAAGTGAAATCCGGCAAAGCATCACATAGACGAGCACTCCAAGCCAGATGAATATCATGTCTCTGGCTACTCCGAGAGCAACAGCGCAAATGGTGGACAACGGAAACGGAAATCTCCACATTACGTCATCCAGGCGGCCATTCCTGAAGTGGCGGAGGTACTCGAGTTCCCAAGCGGGGGAGAGTAGCGACCAGATTGCCGCGAAGAAAATGGCGCCAAGCCGGCGCCACAGGCTGCGGCCCCACTCCAACGCGATTGCGGCGACCGCTTGACACCGGAACCAGCCCGCAGAACGCCCAGCGCGAAACTGTTCGATCAGGTCGCCGGCCAGCGCCTCATCCCGTTCGCCGGGAGTCAAATGCTCCAGCATCCACGTCGTAAGCGGCGGTAGCTTCCTCTGCTGCATCATCCCTCCTGATGTAGGTCGAGTTTCAATTCGGGTATCGCTTCCCAGAGCCTCATCAGCACCCGCCGGGTCTCGCGCACCAGACGCAATCCTTCTTTCGTAATCCCGAAATAGCGTTTCGCTTTTCCGCCCCTCTCCGGGGTCGGATCTCCTAGGCTGGAGCGAATCAATCCTTTGTTCTCGAGCCGTTCCAGCGCAGCATACACACTGCCGACCGAAACACTGCGCCCGCGATGCGACTCCAACTCGCGGCAGATCGGTACTCCATAAGCTTCCTCGCCGAGATGAATCACGGCTAGAAGAAGCATGAGTTCAAACTCTCCGAGATACCCTCGACTCGTCATTAATTCAATAATAACGAAGAAATCGTATTCGTCAATCTTGAAACTTTAGCCGCTGGGTGGTCTAGCCAAACCGTGGGCGATGTAAGTTACCTCACCTCTTGGGGGGAAAGCCAGTCACGCCGCCCTCTTTATCGCTTCAAAATGTGGTCGCAATGCCTCCACGAGCTTCCCGTTGTACCATCTAAGGGATCCGTTCGACTCAGGAAATGACAGTTCCCCTCGGCAAACTCCACTCCCCATCCATTCGAGCAATTCCTCCCCCGTAGCAGAAATCTCAGCGCCAGGGAAGCCTATGCTGTCCATGTTCCAAATACGGCTTTTTTCCCGCAGGATTCGCGTCATTTCCTCCGCCCATTCTGGTAATCCCGGCAGGCCAAACCGATGGACAAGCGCCGTCCACACCTCTGTCGGCTCGGGCCGCAGCACAAAGGTCCGCGACAGCGACTTCATCCCACGCAGTTCTTCTGAGAGCGCGACCATGTGCCGGACATGCTGTTTTCTGCCGGGAATGCTGATGCTCCCGCGATGACAAATCGCGCCTTCGCCCAGCGAGACGTCCTGCATTTCACCGTCTGGAAACGTCAGCCGGAATCGCGCTTGTTCGTAGACTGCAGCCGTGATCGCCCCAACATCGGAATCATTGCCAAACACGCTCAGGAGATGCGCCTCGTCCTCGTCGCCAATGTAGTGGCTTACCCGCACCCGGATACGGGTGGCGATCTTCTCCGTGTACCGCTCATATTCAAGGAGCCCCATCCTCAGGTGCGCATTCTCCATCGGTTTCCCCTCCTTTGGGAGCACTCTCTGTCAGCTTCACAGCCTTTCCGGTGACGTAAAGCAGCCGGAGTTCGTTCGACCATTTCTCTCGCCGTCGGATGATCTTTGTGTCTCCTTCTTCCTCGTGGTACTCGGTAACGTGTTTGACCGAGCGCCATCGGGCGATGTGCCTGTCCTCGCCCTGGCCGAAAACACCATTCAGCAGCCCCGCGGTGCAGAGCAGGCCCACATGCCCGCCATGCAGCGGCGTGATGGGGTGGCCGATCGCGATGTCCTCGCTTGGGAGCAAGACCTGCGCCGCCTGCTTCCACGCGGCGGAATACGGCAAGAGGTCTTCGATCACGTTGTACGGCAGGCCGCGATACGTTAATGTCGCCTCGCCCGAAACCGGCACTACATATGGCTCGACAATCCCTGGACCCAGTTCAAGCAGCCTCTCGTATCCGCCGTGCTGGGCGAGTACGCGTATCCCCCGCTGGCTTTCCTCGTGCGCCGCACCCCGGACATTCCGGCGCACACCGAACACCACAATCTGGCGGAAGCGGACAGATTCAGCGTCTGCCATACGAAACGCGCTGATTCTGGTGAAGTTCGCGCTCAGAATGCCAGCACAGTCGCTGAGCTGCTCGAAGGGGATAACGAACACCAGCACGCCGTGCTGGACCAGCCAGTGATGCGTGTGCTCAAGGAACAGCCGCTCCAAACGCCGATTGCCGGTCAGATTGATCTCCGAGTCATACGGAGGGTTCAGATAGAGGACTGAGAAGCTCTCGACCTTTGTGTGGGTGTCGAAGACGTTGCCCTGGATCATTCGAATCCCGGTCTTTGCGGCTTCCTCCGCGCGCCCGGTGTCGAGTTCTACCCCAAACCGAAGCACTGGCGCACCAGCCGTGATCAGGTTGAGCGCCGTTCCTTTCCCAGCGCAGGGATCGATCGCAGAACAGGGCCCTGAGAAATTGAGCAGAGATCGGATGTTCTGTGCCTCTGTCGGAGGAAGTGGGTAATAGCCCATCTTGAGACGGGCGGCGCTTCGGGCCATGGTCGCCTCCTCTTCCGGGATTTTGTTGGTGGTGGTGGAGAGAGAACTGCCTTTGTTTACGCGCTCACGGCTCTCACCAGAGCCAGACGGACCTGCTGCGCGCCTTGTGCCGGAGGATCAGTACTGCCATCAAGGATGGGTTCGAGACGCACAACTCCATCGCTGCCGCACACACGACATTCACTCGGTCGCGAATTGGACACGGTCCGGCATCTCCGGCAGTAGACCGCATGCTTCAGAGGTATTGCGCAGATGCCTCTGTCAGTGGGAAGTTCAAGCAATTTCGCCATGGGGGTTTTGCGCCTCCTTCTTTACAGCCACCGTTCGTGAAATCGGGCCGCCACTCTGGAAGGCACATTCTGCTTCCGTCAGACGCCGGATGCTGAACCGATCGACGCCGGCAGCCTCGATGATGAGTTCTTTGTGGCCTTCACAGAAGACTTCCGTGTCGATCAACCATGCCGCGGGCCGCCGGCACATGGAGCACTCTGCGACTTTCATGGGTTGACCTCAAAAACACGATGGGCCACGATTGCTCGCAGCCCTCACTGATTGGTTTGTCGGCGTTGCGATCAGGCGGCGGGCCTTCTCGACTGCGCCTCATTCATCTTTTCGACGAGCTTAGCCAGCGTGCCGAAGTTCTGGATTTCGTCTAGTCGCCGGATTCCCAGACCATCAAGGATTCCGTAGAACTCCGTTTCGGCGATCTCCGCCGCCACACGGCGCACCTGCGCCATGCCCCGGACGCCGCTCTCCATCCACTTCAGCACGTCCTGCTGGACGCGCTGATTGGGGATATCCCGTGCGGACCGTACCTTTGCCACAGAACCCAAGATGTTGCTGTAGAGCGTCTGCCCGAGGTCGCGCCGGCACGTCTCGATTTTGCCCGTGACGCTCGCGTCCAGGGGACCTTTTTGTACGGCTGCCGCCCCGTTTCCGTTCTCCTTCCGGGCTGTTCCGTTCTGGACAGGTGCTCGTCGCTCGCACTCCGGCAGCGCCCACGACGGCAGCGCCGGGATTTCGCACGGATGCTTGTATTCATCGAGATCCACCCACATCTCGGCGAAGTTGTAGAAGTAACGGCCGAGGCCAAAACAGCTACAGGCCCGCTTAAATGCCTGCGCTTCCGCCGACGTCATTGCGTTCTCATCGTCCGCCCACTCCTCGCCGCTTCCGCTGTGCATTCCCACACCGGGTATCGACACCACACAGGTCACCAGCACCTTTCCGGTCTGGATGGGTTTGTCCTTCTTCATGCGGGTGATCGGGGAGACGGTGTGAACCGAGTATTCCCTTGTCCAGCCGCCCGCCGTGAAGATGTGGTTCAGTCGGTCCGTATAAGCCCGCGGATCGGCATAGGGCGTCACGCGCCCCTTGCGGCCATCTCTCGAAGTGGCGGCGACCAGCCACTTCACGTCCTTGGAGGCAAAGGGTTCCTCCAGACGCACGAGGGCATCTGCGGCTGTCTGCGCATTTTCCATGATTCATCTCCTCTAAGATTTCGCGATTCTCAGTTTCAGTAGGTATCAACGCTCGCTTTAAGGGGCATGCCGCAAAGACTCGGGGCTTTAGCACGAAGGGTTTAGGGGCAGTACTTGACAGCTCAGAATTGTTAGCTGCACCTGAAAACTTGGCTAACTCCGCGGATAGCCGTAGACGGTCTACTGCCAACTGGAGTAGAGTGTCTACGTCCATGAATGCGCCTAGCCCATATAAGAACAAGATCGAGCTGCTGCAGGGTACACTCGACATGCTGATCTTGAAGACACTGCAATGGGGGCCGCATCACGGTTATGGCATTGTGCAGGCGTTGCGTCTCCAGTCGGGTGAAGTGCTTCAAGTAGAGACCGGCTCTCTTTACCCAGCCCTGCACAGACTGGAGAGACAGGGCTGGGTGCGCTCGGAATGGAAACAGTCTGCGACAAAACAAAGAGCTCGCTATTACCGAATTACTGCACGTGGGAAGAGGCAACTGGCCTCCGACCTCAGCCGTTGGGAACAGATCGCCAAAGCGATCAACTCAATAATGCAGGCCAGTCCGCAGGAGAGTGAGACGTGAATCGGCCTTGGAGAATAGGGATCTGGCACCGCAAGAATGACCTACGCGAGGAAATAGAAGCCCATCTACAGATGAGCATCGCGGATCGTGTCGCTAGGGGAGAACCCTATGAAGATGCTCGACAAGCCGCCATTCGGGAGTTCGGAAATGTCTCGATTGTCCAGGAAGTGACTCGCGAGACTTGGGGTTGGGTGTGGCTTGAAAATCTTGCTCGGGATCTGAGGTACGCGCTGCGGCACCTTCGCCGCTCGCCCGGTTTCGCCTTGTCTGCTGTGGCGATTATTGCCGTAGGAATTGCAGTGACCACAGCTATTTTCAGTGTCGTCTACGCCGTCGTCCTGCAGCCCCTACCGTTTGCCCGGCCAAATCAACTGGTGGACGTTAGTGCGAAGCCGCTCCCTTGGTTGAGCCTGCCAACGATTCAGGATTGGCAGCGAAACAGTCAGGCCTTTCAATCGATTGCCGCTTTCGGTGGCTGGTCGCCACGAATTGAGTCTTCGGCTGGCCTAGGCCACGCAAACGCCGAACTCGTGTCGCAGAATTTTGTACGAACTCTAGGCCTCAATTTTGCACTAGGACATGATTTCACCCAGACCGGCAACGAGTCGGACTGCTTCGGTCAGGCAATCGTTACTTATTCCTATTGGCGCCGCATGGGCGGGGGCAACACGCTCGAACATCAGGCGATTCATCTCGATTACAGAACGTATGCCATCGCTGGGGTCCTTGAACCAGACGCGGCGCTACAGGAAATGGAAGCTTTGGGTGAGCCCTCGATCCTGACGCCCATAGGATGTGATCCTGCCAAATCTCCGCAAAGCCGCGGCGACGAGGATTTCGGGGCCATCGGACGTCTTTATCCGGGCATCTCTCTTCAAAATGCTTCCTCGCAACTGCTGGCGCGGCAGCGAGTTCTCTCAGGTGAGTTTCCCCACGATTATTCATCTGCATTCACGCCAATTCTCATTCCGTTGGCCGATTACATCAGTGGCACCAACACACGATCCGCGCTCTTCGCTACCCTCGCTGCCTGCGGGATGTTACTGCTGATTGCGTGTGCGAATCTAATCAATCTTTTGCTGGCGCGCAATATGCGACGCCGCTCCGAATTTGCGCTTCGGGCGACATTGGGTGCCATGCCGCGGCACCTCGTCCGGCAGATGTTGGCCGAGAACTGTCTGTTGTCGATCAGTGGGTCGATAATCGGTATCACTCTGTCTGCACTCTTGGTCCGTGCTTTGACTCATCTGTCGGTGATTCACCTACCCCGGCTGGCGCACGCCCAGGTTAACCTGCCTGTCCTTGGCTTTGCGGGTTCGATCACGCTCTTCGTTGCGCTTCTGCTCACTCTGCTTCCCGCCTTGCGAAGCGTGCGGCCCGGACTTCTCCATGACCTGACGTACGCCGGATTCCGCGGCAGTTCCGGTTCGTTGGGACTGCGCCGTGCCGGACGCTTTCTTGTAGCTGCGCAGCTCGCCATGGCATTCGTTCTTGTGGCAAGCACTGGATGGATGGTGGCTTCCGTCTTCATTCTGCTGCATCAGCCACTCGGCTTTGAGCCGGATCACTTGTTGATTGCAAGCACCGATTTACGGGGACCGACACGGAATTCGACGATGGCGCCGCCGAAGATTATTGCCGTATTAGACCACGCGCTTGCAGAGGTGCGTATGCTGCCCGGAGTCGCGCAAGTGGCAGCCGCAAATGACAAACCTCTGGGCGGAAGAGTGAACCGCTACGATTTCTGTTCCGATGTCCATCCGGACGACTGCAAACATCCCGCCTCAACTACGCCGGACGTTTTCCAAGTGACTCCCGAGTACTTTCACACGGTCGGGCAGCAGATCGATCAAGGGCGTTCATTCAACAGTGGCGATGATGGCCAAAACCACGTAGCAATTGTGAATCATGCTCTTGCGGTCCAGCAATGGCCGGGCCAGAGTCCGATTGGCCATCGCATTTACACAGGTGATCTCCATTCATGGGCCACTGTTGTAGGTGAAGTGGGCGACGTGCATAGTTACTCGCTGGAACGTGCGCCCGTGCCGAATCTCTACCTACCTGAATCGGATCGCCCTGACACATCCATGACGATCTTCATTCGTACGCAAGGTAATCCAAGCGAGATGGACGAAACGGTTCGACGGGTTTTGCGCAGCGACAGCGAGATTGAGGTTCGATATGTGGAGAGCATGCCAGAACTGATGGCACACCAGGTAGCAGTGCGCCGGTTTTCCATGTGGATGATCTCAGTTTTTGGCGCGATGGCTCTGGCCCTTTCGATACTCGGGACCTATGCGCTTCTTGCCTACGAAGTGTCCGTACGGGAGCGCGAGATCGGAATACGCCTCGCGCTCGGATCTCCACGACCAGCGATTGTCGCATTGCTGGTGGGGCAGGAATCACCTTGGATTGCGGCGGGGATGGCGCTAGGGCTGCTTGGCGCGGTATTGGTGGGATTCCTTCTTAGAGCGGAGTTTTACCATACAAAGGCAGCTTCGATGCCTGTCCTGCTTTCAGCGGCGGTTCTTCTGGGGCTATCAGCGCTAGCGGCCATTGCAGTTCCGAGCCGACGTGCGAGCCTACTCGATCCGAGCACCACACTCCGCCAAGAGTAGAGGTGAAAGCTGCGGGA
>Ga0335072_10002766_pt1 | contig 26977 bp, 15 predicted proteins | sample Lox_Sample_21_FD_206725 | JGI IMG/M metagenome (GOLD analysis project Ga0335072, IMG submission 206725) | Soil microbial communities from Loxahatchee National Wildlife Refuge, Florida, United States - Lox_Sample_2.1 | ecosystem: Environmental > Terrestrial > Soil > Wetlands | place: USA...
TGGCTGGGTCAGCTCGACCGTGCCGCCGGCGTTGATGGTCAATGACCCGCTGGTGCCGCTCTGGTCGCCGACCCAGGTACCGACGGTACCGCTGACCTTGACGATGCCCCCGCTGCCGACGGTCAACGAGCCCGTGCTGAACTGGCCCACGGACAGCGACACCGCGTTGACGACCGCACCGCCGGTTACGTTCCCATAGCCGGTATTGTTTTGACCGAAAATCAGCGCGTTGCTGTTCAGTACGGCGCCCGCACCGTTGACGTCGATCGTTCCGGTGCCGCCATTGCCCGCGAAGGTGTAGGTCCAGGTGTCGGTGACGGTGCCGCCGGCCTGAATCGAGATCAACCCGTTCCCGCCGTTATAGCCGGCGTCGACCCCGTTCACCATGAACAGGCCATTGGAGACGAGCAGGGTGCCAGTGCCGCCGTAGCCGACCTGGGCACCGCCCAGCGTTGACTCGAACGTGCCGCCGTTGACGATCAGCGTGCCGGTGGCATTCTCGCCAATGCTGACACCGTAGAGGCTGGCCGAGACGACACCGCCGGATCCGATCGTCAGCGTCCCTGAGCCGCCGCTATTGACGCCGTTGAAGCTGGTACCGACCCCAAAACCCTGCGCGGTCACCGTGCCGTTGGTGACGGACATGATGCCCGTCCCCGAGCCGCCGACATTGATGCCGTTATTGACCGCGATGGTGCCGCCATTCACGGCGACCGTGCCGCTGCCGCCGGCGGCGTCGCTGTCCACGTACAGGTCGGCGCCGGCAAGATTGCCGCCCGCGGAGACGGTCAGCGTGCCCTGGCTGCCGGTGCTGTCCCCAACCGACACGTTGTCCGCCACGGTGACAGTGGCGTTGTTGGTGATCGTGACCTGGCCGACACTGCCGGCACCGTTGCCGCCGACATTCAGATAGCCGCCGTCGCCGCCGGGAACCGGCGCCGTGGACAATTGCAACGTGGTGCCGGCACCGGTGACCAGCAGCGACCCGCTGTTGCCGGACTGATCGCCGACGCCGAAGCCTTCGAGGCTGACATGCGCGCCGGCTTCCAGCGTGACCGCGGCGCCGGTACTGGCATCGGCGTCGGCGCCGCCATTGCCGCTGACGGTGCCGCCATCGATGGTCAGGGACGCGGCCTGATCGCCCAGCGCGAACGGCTGATACGGTGCGCCGGGCGAGCCGGCTAGCGCCAGCGTCACATTGTCGAGCACCCAGGGGCCGCCACTGAAACTGGCTTGCAGGCCCGCCGCCGTCCCGGTCAGCGTGCCGCTGTTGGACGGTCCGAAATTGATCTGGTCCTCGGAATTCGGAAGCTGCGAATTGCTCCAGTTCGACGAGGTGCCGAGGTTGGTGCCGAAACCGCCCTGCCAGTTGGCCTGCGGCGTGACGACGCTGATCGACCAGTCGCCGGTGTTGAAATCCTGCGACCAGTAGAACGACTGCGGCGCACCCGGCGCGAAGCTCACGTCGGTCAGCAGAATCGAACCGGTGTTGGTCAGCACCGTGACGGTGCCGTTGTTGTACTGGACGTTGTTGATGCTGCCGACGCCGCCGAACTCGATCCGGGCGTTGACGTTCAACCCGCTGATCGGGTTGCTGATCACGCTGGCCGGGTCGTTGAAGACCAGCGCCTCGCCGCCGGTCGGGTTGAATATGATCGGCAGATTGCCAGGCAGTGTCTGGTTGAGCTGCAGGTACGACGCCTGGTCCAGGTAAAGGCTGCCGGTGCCGGTGATGTTGCCGCCGATGAACAGCGTGCCGCCGCCGACCGTGTCGATGCCGCCATTATCGACCACGGCGCTGGCCACCAGCCCGTTGCCGGTCAGCGCAAAGCCGTTCTCGATATTGATCGCGCCCGTGACGAAGTTGCCGGAGGCGCCGAGGTCGATGGCGGAGGTGCTGTCGACGGAAAGCGTGGAATTGCGTCCGACGATCAGCCCGTCGGTCTCGACTTTGCCGCCGCCGGTGATCGCGACGGTGCCCTGGCCGAAGAACGTGTTGGCATTGCCGATCTGCAGCATTGCCAGGCCGACGCTGCCGCCGTTCTGGACATAGAGCGTGCCCTGACTGGACTCGCCCACGATCAGGGTCTGTCCCTGCAGCGCGGATCCCGAGCCGCTGACGGTGACCGTGCCGTTGTTGCCTGACGTGGCGATGGCCGACACCGCGTTGCCGGTGAGGTCCACCGTGCCGCCATTAGTGATGGTCAGCGCGCCGCTGCTGGACTCGGCGACCATGAGTTCCGCGGCGGTGAGCGTGCCGCCATTGACCGCGACAAAGCCACCGGTGCCGCCGCCGTTGGCGCCGATCACCAGGGCGCCGATATCGCTGACCAAGGCGCCCGCATTCACGTTGAGGCTGGCGTTGCCGCCGTTGCCGACCGTGATGCCCGCGGGGCCGGTGACCTGCAGCCTGGACCCGGTGCCTTGCACGGTGACCGAGCCGTTTCCGCTGAAACTGGCGATGGTCAGGCCGTTGGCGCTGCTGACCAGTCCGCCCGAGGTAACACTGAGCGTGGCGTTGCCATTGTTGCCGACCGTCATGCCCGAGGGGCCGGACACCACGAGCTCGGAACCCGTGCCTTGCACGGCGATTGTGCCGCTGCCACCGGACTGCGCGGCGACGAGGCCGCCCGTCGTCACCGCAACGGTGCCGCCGCCCGATACATTGAGCGTTGCATTACCGGACTGGCCGACGGTGAATCCGCCGCTGCCGCCCGCAAGTAGTTCCGAACCGGCGCCCTGAACGTTGGCCGTGTCGATTGCGCCGCCGGCCTGCGCCAGAACCACGCTGCCGCCGGCCAGCGAAACCGTGCCGCCGTTCTCGATCGTCAGAACGCCGGAACCGCCGCTCAGGCCCATGTTCAGCCCGTTCGACGCGGCGGACCCGATCACCTGCCCGCCATTCACAATCAGCGTGCCGGATGCACCCTGGTTCTGCCCGATTTCGATCCCGGCGCCCGACGACCCGTTCTCGTTGATCGTGCCGAGATTGCTCACCGTCATCACGCCGGTGCCGCTGTTGCCGATCGTGAGGCTCTCGACGCCGATGTTGATCACCGCACTGGCCGTGGCGCCGCCGACGATCACGTCGCCGAACACGCCGGAATTGCCGCCGATGGTGAGGAATCCGGTGCCGTTCAGGTTGATGGCGCCGTTGTCCGCGACGACCAGGGTGCCGGTCGAAGAGCTGCCGACGGTCAGGCCGCCGGCGGCCGGGATGGTGCCGGAGGCGGCGGAAAAGTTCAGCGCGGCCGGCGTCCCCGCGCCGCCGACAACCAGCGTGCCGTTGGCACCTGGGGCGGCGACCGCACCGACGGTTATCCCGCCGTTGGTATCCAACACGGTGCCGCCATTCTGAATCGCCATCAGAGCCTGGCCGCCCCGACCGACTGCGATGCCGTCCTGGGTCGTCAGCAGCGCACCGGCACCGCTGACGCTGATGATCCCGGAACCTCCGGTGTAGCCAAGCCCGATTCCGCCGCCGGTGGATAGCGTGCCGTTGCTGATGAATGTCCCGACATTGCCGGCGTTCACCGTGCCGCCGGCCTCGACGAACAATGCGCCCTGGCCGCCATCGGCCGCTGCCAGATAGCCGCCGCTCGCCAGTCCGATATTCCAGACGCCGCCGGAAGAAACCGTTACCGTTCCCGCACTTTCCGCATTCTCGGCGATGAACGCGCGCGGGTCGGTCACCGTGGCGTTGTTTTCGATCGTCAACAGCGCCGGCCCCTCGGGCGGCGGCTGCGTGACGTCGGTCGGCAGGTTCAGGTCGACGTCTTCATAGCCGACCGTCATGTTGCCGCGCGAATTGGACGTGTCGGCGTTATCGATGACGTCGGTGTAGTTCGCGCCGTTGACCACCAGCGTGCCGGAGGACGTAGGATCCGAACCGATCGTGGTGTGGGTGTCGGTGACGGTCGCGCCGGGATTGACGATGATGGTGGCCGACCCGTCGCTCTCGTAGGCGATGGAGATGCCGCCGCCGCGGGTCGTCGGCGTTGGACTGGCCAGCAGGGCGCCGCTGATTTCGGAGGTTCCTCCGGTGACGCTGAAGGCGTACGGATTCTGCCCCGGCTGCAGCGACCAGACGCCGTTGACCGGTGCCAGGTTCTGATTGAGCCGCCCGGTGAGATCCAGCGTCGCGCCGGCGGCAAGCGTGAACGCGGTTTGCTCGGTGTAAAGCTGGATCGCCCCGCCGACCACGGTGTTGCCGGAGGCGACGACGACGGTCCCCTCATAGTCGCTGATCTGACCGGTGGTGAGCGTTATGTTGCTGGTGACGTCCAGGGTCGCGAGCGCGGAGTATAGGCCGATCCCGCCGACCGACACCGCCACCGCGCCGGTGTTGACGGCGAATGGCGTGGTTGCACCGACACCGATGGCCACCGGCGCGGTGCTGCCTGGGACGCTGCCGTTCGGCCAGGTATTTGCCGATTGCCACGCGCCCGAGGTGCCGCTGGCCTCGATCGGCGTCATGCTGGTGGTGATAACCGTGTCGCCGTCCGTGCCGACGCTGAAATTGAATCCGTCCGCCGAGCCGCCGCTGACCGCAAAGGTGCCGCTGGCGATTCCGGTGCCGCCATTGCCGATCACCAGCGTGGCAAGTGTCGCGCCGTTCGTGCCCTCCAGCGTCAGCAGGCTGGTCGTGGTGGAATACGCAACGGTCCCCACTGACACCAGGGTGCCGAGGTCGATCGTGTCGCCAGCACTGAAGCCGATGATCACGCCGCCGAAACTGCCGATGTTTTCGATCTTCAGCGTGTTGCCGGAAGTCGAATCGGCAAAGTAGTAATTTTGGTGGGTACCGTTGTTGCCGTCGCTGGCAGGGAAGTAATCGGTGGTGATGACCGTGCCGCCGCCCTCGATATCGTAGAAGCCGCGGACCGGCATGAAGCCGCCGGCGAGCGCGGCGCTGTTGGTATTGACGATAACGGTGCCGCCATCGGCAACGACCGTTCCGGTGTTGAAGAATGCGGAGGAGGAGCCGATATTGATCACCAGCGTATTGCCGGCGTCGGCCTGGATTGTGCCGAAGTTGCTGAAATACCCGGGCTGGAACAGCCCGCTGATGGTGGTGCCGGCGATCGCGATGGTGAAGGTGCTGCCGGCCGGGCCGTCGGCGATGATGCTGCCGTAATTCGAATTGTCGCCCGCTACCAGCAGAACGCTGGTTTCCGCGGTGCTGTTGCCGGGCACCGCATTGTCGATCAGGCCGGCGATTGTCGGCCCCGGAAAATTAAACGGCACGATGTTGGCAAATTTCAACTCCGCCACACTGCTCGTGCCGCCGACCTCGAGAAACTCGTGGCCGACGTTGAGATTCATGACAATGGTGCCGCCGGCGTCGATGCCGGTGTCGCCAATCGGTTGGGGATAGCCAAAGCCGTTCCCCGATCCGCCGCCGTATGTCCAATCCGCTGCCGAATTGAATGCCCCGGTGGCGCCGCTGGCCCACACCCAGGTGGTGGGCCCCACGCCGGTGAGCACCGTATCGCCGCTGCCCTGGGTGACGTGCAGATCGCCCGCGAAGCCGCTGGCCCCTGACAGTACGAAGGTGCCGTTCTGGGCAAAGCCGGTGAGCGTGTCGGCCAGCTGGGTTTGGAAGGCCGTGAAAACCGTGCCGCCGCCGTTGCCGATTGCGATGATCTCGCCGACATTCAGGCTGCCGGCAAATATGATCGTACTGATGCTGACCGGCCCGAGATCGATGGTGTCGAGCGGCCCGAAGTCCTCGATGACGCCGTTGAATCCCGCGGGATCTTCAAGTTTCAGCAGTTCCGAAGTGGCGGGATTGAAGTCCGGATCGAAGGTGATGTTCTCGGTCGCCGCGGGATCGGTCTGGTTCAGCGCCAGCGTGCCGCCGGCGGCGATGCTGGCACCGAACAGCCCCGATACCACCGGGCTGGCAATGTCGACGCTGCCGCCGTTGACCTGGAAATTGCCGGCCGAAATCTCCCCGCCGGTGACGGTGAGGTTGTCCCCCTGATCGACGACCACCGGTCCAAGAAACGCCAACCACGCCACCGACGCGGCGCCCGGGGTCGCCGCGACCGCAAGGCTGTCGTTGGTACCGGTAACAGCGATCGTGCCCAAACTGAGGAACGGCCCCTGGATGGCCAGCGTGCCGTTGCCGGTCTCGTTGATGACCGACGACAAGCCGAGGCCTGAGACGCTCAGCACGCTTGTGTCATTGCTGAACGCGACGCCCGCGCCGCCCTCGAGGGTGACGGCGTTGTCGTTCAGCGTCGCATCGAGAAGCTGCGGCACCTCTCCCGTGCCACCGGAGACGATGGCGGCATCGCCGGTTTGGGGAAATCCGCCGATACCGGGTCCGGCAACCAGCGTCCAGTTCGCGGCGATCGTTGCGGCACCGGTGCCGCCGATCCAGGACCATGTCGAATTGGACATTTGGCATTCCCCCCGGCCGAATCACGCGAGATACGATGCGGATACGGGATTTTTACGCTCGGCGCTCACCATTACGCAAGTGTCAATTCCGCCGCCGAATTCGATTCACGGCTTGCGGCGAGGCGATCATCGACGCCGCCAAATGTTGAAATCGATCAGCGGGATGGCGCGGCGCGGCGGGTGCAGCATGGCGCGGTGCCGCGGCCAGCGCTGCATCGTCCCGCGACCACCGTCGCGGATGGTCGATGACGGCATACGGGCAGCACAGGTTGATCGGCGGGCGTGCAGCAGCAATCTGCAGTTGCATCGGAAACGGAATAAATTCGTCCCGGACAGGCTACTGCAAGCCGCCTTCCGTCTCAGGCGCTCAGCCTCACGCTGCCGCCGTTGCTTCGCCCCGCCGTCTGAGCCGCATCGGCCGGTTCCTGGTATAGCCGCAGATACCGGTCGGCCATCTCGGCACGCGGCGGTGGCGGCGGCAGTGCGTCGTGCAGGCGCTGCCACAATCCGTCCTCGATGCAGGCGCGGCGCATCGCGGCCGCCAGCGCCCGCGCGTCGCCCATTTCAAACAGCAGGCCGTCCACTTCGTCGTGTACGCGCTCGGCCATGCCGCCGACGTTGGAGCAAATCACCGGCTTGCCGAACATCCAGGCTTCGGAAATCACCAGCCCGAAGATCTCCCACCAGGTCGAAGGCACCACGCACCAATCGATCCGCGCCATGCGGCTGTGCAACTGGTCCACATGATAGGAGCCGTTGTGCACCACACGTTGATCCGCCGGCGGCAGTGCCGCTTCGGCAGCCAGGAAACTCTCGATTTCCGCCCGCACGGCCGGAGTGGCAAAGCGCAGGTTGTCGCCGTTGATCTCGACGGCAAAATCGGTGAAGCCTTCCGCACGCAAAAGTTGCACTGCCCGCAGCAGGATATGCACACCCTTGGTGTCGTGGAGCTGGCCAAAAAAACCGAAGCGGTTGCGCGGCCCCGCGGTGGGCTTCGACGTCGCGGCGGTGGCATAGCAACGCTGGCCATTGCCGACCTCGACGATCTTGTTGCGCGGCAATCCCCAGTCGGCATAACGGTCGATCATGAATCGGCTGGGGCAGGTGAACCAGTCGACGTGGCTGAGATGGCGCATGAACCACAGCTTGCGCACCAGGAAATCCTCCGGCGCGCGATCGGGAAAACACTGATGGCAGCGCACCTGGCTCGCCTGGGTGCAAAGCGAATGATCGGTTCGCCGCACCATGTGGCCATCGGCGGCGCAGATCGCCAGGAACTCATGGAACGTGAAGACGATGCGGCAGCCCGGCAACGTGCGGCGGGTGACGCTGATCAGGTCGATGCCGAACGACATGAAGTGGTGAAAGTGCACCACGTCGGGCCGCAGAGTGTGCAAAAACTCAATATAGCTTTCGATCAGCAGCGGTTCGCCGGTCTTGTGCCACCAGTAGTCGTAATCGCGGCTGAGGAAGAGAAACTCGTCGTCGCGGCCGTCGAAACCGGTGATCCGCGCGCCGGCCTTGAACAATCCGGGCACCGACTGATCGACCGACGCGAGCAGACAGGCGTGCACGTCGGAGCGCTGGCGGAATTCCTGGAACAATTCGTAGCACACCTGCTGGGCGCCGCCACGGACGAGCTCCGGATGATGCAGGCTGATCAGCAGAGCCTTGGTGGGCATAGTACCCCTGTCAGAACGGGCCGGGACAACGGTGAAATGGCATGCCGCGCGCGCCCCCGATCCCTGGCACTAACGGCCGGCGCTTCGCGCGTGGCGGGCGGCGGCCTGCCGCGCGGCACGCACCGGCGCTGCAATGGTGCGGACCTTGGCATCGTCCGGCGCGGGCGGAACGGCGGCGGCGTCAGGCGCGCGGCAGTGCCGCAACGGATGCGCCGGCGTGCGGCCGAGCAGATCAGGGACGATCGCCGATTCCCAGGTGCGGCAGAACAGCCAGCGGTTCAGCAGCGATCCGCCTTCGTGCTGCGGCTGTTTGTGCGAGCCCTTGCCTTCAAGATGCCACATCCGCAGATCGTGCAGCCAGGCGGGCGTGCCGGCTTGCAGGCTTTTCAGGCAGAGATCGGCATCCTCATAATGGCCGAAGATATAGTCTTCGTTGAATCCACCGAGCTTTTCGAACCAGGCACGGTCCATCGAAATGAACGCGCCAGTGACCGCCGGCAGCGGACGCGATGCGACGTACTCCGGCGCCCATAGCGGTGCGCCTTTGCCGTAATGCTCGACCCGCAGCAGGTTTCGCCGGACGACGGCGTTGTGGCTGGAATGAATGCCCAGATCCATGTCGAAATACATGCCGCCGTGCATGAGCGACCCATCGTCGTAGCACAGCGTCGACCCGAACAATCGCACCTGATCCTGCGGCAGCGCGGCGACAAGATCGGAATGCCGCTGCGCCCAGTCCGGCTGCTGCGGGAACACGTCGGGGTTGACGCAGAGCAGCCGGCCGCTGTGGGCAAAACGCGCCGCCAAATTGTTGGCCGCGCCAAACCCGGCGTTGCCCGGCAACAGCACCAGCGTGTGGGAAAGCCCGTAGGCCATCGCGGCGATCCGCGCCTCCCGCTGCAGGCGCTCGATCAACTCGGGGCTGTTGACCACGTAGATGAATTCGTAATCCTCGATGCCCGGCCCCAGCGCATAGGCGCAGGCCTGCAAGAACAGATAATCGGGGATGCCGAACAGGGGGACGATGATCGAGCCTTTGCAGCGCTTGCGCTGAGGCCCGTGATGTTCAACCGCCGCGGCGGCCGTGATGCCGTTGATAATACCGCGGTTGAAACTGATCAGCGCATCGCCCGCACCGCGATCGAGGTTGGCAAATGCCTCCACCCAGCGGTTGCCGTAATATTCGCTCCTGGCAAAATAGGCCATGACGGAATCGCGCAGTTCCGCATCGCTTTGCACGACGGGCGTCCGCCGCACGCTGGTCATGGTGCCGTTAGCGAAACGGAATTCGATCTGCCACTCCTCGCCGATGTCGCTGCCGCGGCGATAGCGCCGGTCTTCCGGCCCGCCGAACACCCAGAAGCCGTGCTGGTACGGCGACGCGGCCTGGACCACCGCCTCGACATCCGGGCGCCGCAGGCGGCAGAACTGCGTCCAGTCGCGGGCAGGCGATTGCACCGGGCCGGCACTGACGGCGACCAACTGGTTGTGGCGATCATCGGTCCAGCCGACCAGGAACACGGCACCGGATTCCGAGACCGCCAGCGCTTCGATCGTCGTTGCCGGTGCCTGCGGTCCCGCGGCGACCGAGTTGCCGGCCGTGGCCGCCCTGCGGTCGCGCGCCATTTGGCGGATGTAGTCGGGGGTTTGCAGCCGCCGCTCGGCACGGCCGGCGAGCAAATAGTGTTCCAATCCGGACGCGAGCTCGCCGCGATCCACGGCCCCCGCAACGTCAGGGAAGGCGCGGATATAGGTGCGTTCGTCGAAACTATCCTCGATGCCGGAATCCCGCCCCGCGGAGAACGACGCTACGTCGTCCCGGCGCGCTGGCCTGGGTGGGGAACCGGTGTCGTCTGGCATGCTGGAAACGCTCTCCTATAGTCCGATGCCTGCTTGTTGGATGCCGCGTGGAACGGGACTGCCTGCAACGCCGGCGCGAAACACGTTGCTTCGCCGTGTTTGTGGAGCATGTCAGGGGCGACGGGAGGGTTCCGCGATCCGCAGCTCATTCCGGCACGTTGACGAAATCGGTCGGCAGCCTCCACGACAACGTAACGGCCCACCGCAAGGCCAGCCTGCGCCTGGCGCCTGTGCCATGGGGTGCCCGAACCGAAAGTTACGTGACAAACCAGGGGCAGCGACACCAATCCATGCCGGTGCGGAATGTGTCGCGTATATCTCGCGCAAGCGTAGATCGCAAGCCCGTGATCAGTCCGTGATCAATCTGTGATCAGCCGGGCCGATCCTCGATCTCTACACCCGTCGCTGGATAGGCAAGGCGCTGGGGGCGCACGACTTCGTTCGGTGCGTCGACGAGAAGACCAGCATCGAGGCCCGGCGCCGCGCGCATCCTTCGCTGCCACCGGCGCCCGGCCGTCCGATCCGCGTCGAGCACGAATGCAACCGCGAGGGTGCTTCGACCTACCTGGCCGACCTGGAACGGGCGCTGACGGCTTTTTAGCTTCGCCACCAGAGCGTCGCGAGGCCGGTCCGCGGGAGCTTCACCCGGCGGGATTTGCAGGCCTTAATGAACAAGCTACGGTCGACCGGCCCACCGAGGTCTGCCCATAACAGCGCCGCGCTTCGCCGCAAACCGCGACGATTTTTCAGGTCGCCAATGCACATGAAACGTGGCGCGCGCGGCGGCCTCAGAAGATCACCCGGATCCCGCCAAAGCCGGCAACCGGAGCCGCGATGTTATAGCTGCGCGGATTGCTGGTTCCCGGGGCCTCAAGGAAATTGATGGAGGAGGTCGGCGAGAACGTGCCGTAAAGATAGTATTTCGTATCCAGCACATTCTGCACCAGGCCGAACAACTGCACGTTTGGCGTCAACTGATATTGCGTATTCAAATTCAGGACAAAATACCCGGGCAGCGGCTTGGTCAGGTTCGCCTCGTCGCCGAACAGATACTGATTGCTTGCGGCAACCGCCGTGGCGCCGACGGTCCAGGCATCGGTCACCTTGTATTCGACGCCGAGCTTGAGCGTATGGGCGGGAATGCCGGGAAGCCGATTGCCGGGCTGCACCTGGATGTTGCCGTTGTCGTCGGAGGCGGGATTCTCCGGGCTCGACTCGGCGAACGCCGTCTGGAACGTGGCATTGGTGTAGGTATAGCCGGCCCACGCCTTCCAGCGGCGCCCTCTGATATGAAAGCCCGCGTCAATGCCTTGCCGGCGCGTCTGCCCGACGTTCTGAAAGAACCCGCGACCCAGCACCACGCTTTGCACGAACTCGATGTCGTCATCCAGGTTGGTGTGGAAGAACCCGACATTCCAGTCCAGTCTGGTATCGGCGAACGGCGTGATCGTGCCTCGAACGCCGGCCTCGATCGTGTGGGCCACAACCTGCTTCAGGTCAGGGTCCCCGGTGAAGAAATTGGCGAGGCTGCATGGGCTCTCCGGGCTGGCGCAGCTCAATTCCGCCGGCGTCGGTGCGCGGTTCGAATCCGAATAGGACGCATACACGCTGAGCGCAGGCATCACCCGATAGGTCAGCCCGGCGCCGGGATTGAAATGCGTGTAGCTGTGATTGCCGGACAGCCCGGTGCCAAGCAGGTCATTCAGATCGATCTGCTCTGCATTGAACCGACCCGAAACCGTCGCGGTCAGGCGCGGCGTGATATCGTACATGTCGGTGAAGTAGACGCCGTAATAGGCGGTGGTAACGGCGACGCGGACCGGCGCGTCGGTGCCGTCGGCCTGATCCGTGATGAACCCCTGCGGCTGGCCCGGTGGCCCGATGAAGCTGAGCGTGACCGGATCCAGCCCGCCGATGCCCGTGGTGGCACCGAACAGCGTACGGGAGCCATCAAAACTGGCGCCGGCCACGAAGTGATTGTTGCGCCCGAATATCTCGTCCTGCCGGGTCATCTGCACCGAAACGCCGTAGCCGTTGGTATTGGTGGTCTCGCTGTCCCAGTCGGAATACGGGCCGCCGTTCAGGTAATCCGGAATCGCGTTGCCGCTGCGGTCGGTCGCGATCGTGTCGGTGCCCGCCTCGCAAATGAAGCCGGTCATCGTGTTGCACGGCCCGAAATCAGCGACGTTGCCGTTGCCCGCCCGCTGCAGGAAGTAATCGTAATAGGCCACGGCCTGAAGGGATGTGGCGTCGTTGATCTGCACGTTGCCGTTCAGGCTGACCAGCGCGTAGCTGTTGTCGATCGGGCTCGGCCCGGTGAATTGCGCGCGCGGATCGACCGCGAGCCACTCGACCGGCGTGGTTCCGGGAGCCTGCAACGTCGTCTGCGCCAGGTCGATGTCGAGATGCAGTTCGGCGCGGCTGCCGCGCCAGCCGATGTCGCCGTAGAACTGCTTCAATCCCGAGGATTGAAAGTCGCGCCAGCCATTCTCGCGCAGGCCCGCGGCGGCGACGTACACGGCAGTATCGCCGGCCTGCCTGCCGTACTGGAACGCGCCGGCGAGCTGCCCGAAGGAGCCGCCGAACACGTCGATTTCGCCGCCATGGTAGGTGAATCCGTTCTTCATCTGGATCGCCAGCGAACCGCCGAGCGCGTTCAGCCCAAACACCGGGTTGGCTCCCTCCAGGTTCATGCTGTCGATCGCGATATCCGGAATCAGATCGAAATTCACCGTATCGCCGAAGGCCTGGTTGAAGCGCACGCCGTTCAGGTAGACCGCCAGCCCCTCCGGCGTGCCTTGCAGCGGCGCGGCCTGAAAGCCGTGATAGAACAGGTTGGGTTCGAACGGCCCGCCGGCCGCGCTGTCCAGTTGCACGCCCTGGACCTGATCCTGCAACGATGTCAAATAATTGGGCGGGCCTTCCTGGGTTACGTTCCCACTGTTCAGCACCTGGGTTTCCGAAGGCACCTTGGCGCGGTCCACGCCGGAGCCGAGCAGTGGCGTCGAGCCGATGATTTCAACCGGCGGAAGGGTCGCAAGCGGTATGGCGGCGGGCTGTGCGGGTGGCGGCGCGGTCTGCGCCTTGCCAGGGTGCGGCAGGCTGAACAACAGCACGCCAAGCAGAATCGCGCGCCGCGTCGATTTTGCGGCATCGCCTGTGCCGGCCGACGTGCCGCCGCTGAACGGCATGATCGTGCCCGCCGCGATGTCCGGCCTGGTTCGCACCCGTTTTCCTCCCTGCGGCGTTTCGCCGCGCCGGAGTAGGGCGCATGGCGGCCGGCCCGTCTATGGCAAGACTTCCCGATTTTCGCGAGAATGTTTCCCGAAAACGCGGCCCCGGTCCCAAGGGGCGCGATGCGGGGAGGTGGATCATGCCGCTGCGGGTGCGGCTCATCGTTCTGGTCGGCATGGTATTGCTCGCCAGCCTGGCGGGCGGCAGTGCCCTGGTCGGCTGGCGCGCGGTCAACTCGGTGCGGATCGAGCTGCGCGCCGCGCTCGATGTCGGCATCCAGACGGTCTACAACGGATACGACGATCTTGCGCATGACGACGACCGGCCCGCCGGCCTGCACCGGCTTGTCGCGACGTTTGACGGCAACCGCCACGTGCGGGCGATATTGCTTGATCCGAACGGTCTGCTGGTCGCGACCTCGACCCTGCTGGTGCCGGCACAGCCCGCTCCCGGATGGTTCCGCCGCCTGATCGCGGTCGATCTGCCGCCCGAACGTCTTCCCGTGCCGCCCAGGCTGGAGGCCGGCGCGGCGATCCTGTTGCATGCCGACCCGGCCAACGAGGTCGCCGAAGTCTGGAACGAGGCGCGCGACGCGATCTCGATCCTCGCCGGCTTCGCATCGCTCAGCGCCGTATTGCTGTACGTGGCGGTCGGTCGCGCACTGCGTCCGCTGGAGACCGTGTCGGCCGCGTTCGAGCAAATCGGCAATGGCGATTATAACCGCCAGGTGCCGGAGCATGGGCCGCCGGAACTGGCCCGCCTGGCGCGCGGCTTCAACGCGATGTCGGGGCGACTTTCCGCGGCGGCGGTGCAGAACAGCCGGCTCAATGAACGGCTGCTGACGTTGCAGGCGGAGGAACGCGCCGACCTGGCGCGCGACCTGCACGATGAAATCGGACCGTTGCTGTTCGCCGTGAACATGACCGCCGCGACGATCGAGCATCTCGCCGCCAACGACCGCGGCCGGGACATCCCGCCCCAGGTGCGCTCGATCCAGGATGCGGTTGCCCGCATGCAACGGCACGTGCGGACCATCCTGGAACGGTTGCGGCCGCTGCGTACGATCGGGTTGCCGGCCGCGATCGACCGGCTGGTGGCGTTCTGGCGAAAATACCGTCCCGGTATCAGCTTCGGCGTGACCATGTCGGTCGACGAAGACCGCATCGACGACGACATGAAGGAAACCATCTACCGCGTGGTGCAGGAGAGCGTCAGCAATGCTATCCGCCACGGCCGGCCGACGCGGGTGGAGATCGTCGTCTCGGATGACGGCGGCGATGATATTCGCGTGGAGATCGCCGATGACGGCATCGGGATGCGGGCGGGCACGCATCCCGGCCGCGGCGCGGCCAGGTTCGGCCTGGCGGGCATGCGCGAGCGGGTGATGGCGATGGCCGGTTCCCTTTCGGTGCAGCGCGGCCCCGACGGCAGGGGCCTGACCATGATCGCCCGATTGCCTTGTCCGATCTGGCCGTGCGGCGACGAATCGGACGCCGGCGCATGAAAATCCTCCTGGTCGACGACCACGCGATCGTCCGGTCCGGTCTGCGCAACCTGCTAACCTCGGTGGCCGGCGGCGAAATATCCGAGGCGGCGAACGGCAAGGACGCGCTGCTGCGGATGCGGGCGGACCGGCCCGACCTGATCCTGCTTGATCTCAACCTGCCGGGCATCGGCGGCCTGGAGCTGCTGCGGCGGATGCTGCTGGACGACAAGGCGGCGCGCATCCTGGTGCTGAGCATGCATGCGGAACCGCTTTACGTCGCACGCGCCATGGAGCTGGGCGCGCGCGGCTATCTGAGCAAGAACGCATCGGCCGAGGAATTGCTGACCGCCGTCCGCCGCGTCGTGGCCGGCGAGCGCTATATCGAGGCGGAGATCGCGCAGGACCTGGCATTGCGGGCGGTCGCGCCCGGGCATGGCTTGCAGGACCTGACCGAGCGCGATCTGGAGATCATGCGATTGCTGGCCCGGGGGATGAGCCTGGCGGAAATCGCCGATGCCCTGGGCGTCGGCTACAAGACCATTGCCAACACGTGCAGCCACATCAAGGCCAAGCTTGGCGTGACGCGGACCGGCGACCTGGTGCGCCTGGCGATGACGCTGGATGCCGCCTGAACGGGTCGCGTGATTCGGCCGGGGGATGGTGCCGGCGCTCGATCATCGCGCCGGACTTCGTCGCCGCCGGATCGCATGGGTGGCGTCGGTGGGGTTGGCAACGATAACGGGCCCGCTGTCGCCAGCGGGCCCGTCGCCGTCTTCATGCCAGGATGCCACCGTCACGCGGCAGGCACCGCGGCCCTTGTCGCGGGATGGCTCAGCCGAGGGTGCGCAGCACCTGCTCGTCCGAGGGGAAGTCGCCGGTCGCCTTCTTGGAAAAGGCCAAACGTCCATCCACCATGATCTCGAAGACGCCGCCGCCGCTTTTCCGCAGGCTCACCTGCGCTGACGGTGTCCGCTTCAGGATCAGGTCCCGCGCCGCACGGGCGCGCGGTTCGTAGCCTCACATGCCGCAGTATTCGATCTCGATCTTCATGCGGGTGGCTCTCCTCTCAGGGTGGCACCGGCGCCAGGATGGCAGCCGCGGCGGCGTGCCCGCAAGGGGCGGTTCCGGACGCGGCCCGCCCCGGCTGCTCGATTTTGTGGCGGCGGGCCGGGATTTCCGGCAAAATTAGCGGCATGACCGAGCATCGTATCGTTCCCGTGATTCTCTCCGGCGGTTCCGGCACGCGCCTGTGGCCGGTTTCGCGCGAGAGTTTCCCGAAGCAGCTTTGGCCGCTGATCTCCGATCGCACGCTGATCCAAGAGACTGCGCTGCGCGCGCACGGCGCCGGCTTCGCGCCGCCGATCGTGGTGTGCAATCACGAGCACCGGTTCCTGATCGCGGAGCAATTGCGCAGCGTCGGTAGTGCCGATGCACGGCTGGTCCTGGAGCCGGTCGGCCGGAACAGTGCACCGGCGATCGCCGCGGCGGCGTTGCTCGCGGCCGAGGACGATCCCGACAGCCTGCTGTGGATGCTGGCCGCGGACCACGTGATCGCCGACGTCGCCGCGCTGCATGGCGCCCTGGGTGTCGCGGCGGCAGCGGCGCGCGCCGGGCGGTTCGTCACGTTCGGCATGCATCCCACCAGCGCCGAGACCGGCTACGGCTACATCGAGCGCGGCGACCCGCTGCGCGATGCGCCGGGCGTGCATGCGGTGGTGCAGTTCGTGGAAAAGCCGGACGCCGCCACCGCCGCGCGCCTGGTCGCGGATGGCCGGCATTTGTGGAACTCCGGGATGTTCGTGTTCACCGCGCGCACCTTGCTGGACGAACTGGCGGCGCACGCGCCCGAGGTGCTGCCACCGGTGCGCAAGGCGGTAGAGGAGCGGCGGTCGGACCTGGACTTCATCCGCCTGGAGGAAACCGCGTTCGCATCCGCGCCCTCAATCAGCCTGGACTATGCGGTGGCCGAGCGTACCGAACGCGCCGCGGTGGTGCCGGCGGATATAGGCTGGTCCGACGTGGGAAGCTGGAGCGCGCTGTGGGAGCAGGCGGCGCGGGATGAGAGGGGCAACGTCGCCGTTGGCGATGTGGTGCTGGAGAATGCTCGCAACTGCTATGTGCGCAGCGACGGCATGCTGGCGGCGGTGGTGGGGCTGAGCGACGCGGTGGTGGTGGTGACCGAGGACGCCGTGCTGGCGATGCATCGCGGCGACGCGCAGGACGTGAAGAAGGTGGTGGACCGGCTGAAATCCGCTGGCCGACACGAAGCGGTGGCGCATAACCGCATGTACCGGCCATGGGGTTTCTATGAGAGCCTGATCCAGGCCGATCGGTTCCAGGTCAAGCGGATCGTGGTGACGCCAGGGAACCAGTTGTCGCTACAGAAGCATTTTCATCGTGCCGAGCACTGGGTGGTGGTGAGCGGCACCGCGCGGGTGACGCGCAACGACGAAGTGCTGATGGTACACGAGAACGAAAGCGTCTACCTGCCGATGGGCTGCGTGCACCGGCTGGAAAATCCGGGACGGATTCCGCTGACGCTGATCGAGGTGCAGTCCGGCGCGTATCTGGGCGAGGACGATATCGTGCGGTTGGAGGATACCTACGGGCGGGTCTGAGCGCTGTGTGGTTTGAAGGTGGTGCGGTTGGAGCGCTACGCGGCGAGAAAATCTCGCCCGCGCAGCGGGAGATATCGAGGCGCGTCAGCGTCGAGGGTGAGGGTGAGGGTGAGGGTGATCGGGTCGCTACAAGCGTGTACCCCCCTGCTCACCCACACGCTCAGCGCTTCGCGTCCGCACCTGGCCCGCAGCGCGGCCGCCCCCCTCATTGCGTAGGCTTCGCGGCGGACGCAACCAGCACCGGATTGGGACGATAGAGATCGGGGAATGTCGCTTTCAGTTCCCTGATCTTCGGCAGGTCCCAGGCGACGATATAGGGATTGTCCGGATTCCGCTCGAGGAAATCCTGGTGATACGTCTCCGCCGGGTAGAACGTGCGGCCTGGCTCGATGCGCGTCACGATCGGGGCGTGGAACACATGTGCCGCGTCAAGTTGCGCGATATACCCGCGTGCTACCTGTTCCTGATCCGAATCGAGCGGAAATATCGCTGACCGGTACTGCGATCCTTCGTCGGGGCCCTGGTAGTTCAGCTCGGTGGGATCGTGTGCGACGGCGAAGAACACCTGCAGGATGCGGCCGTAACTGATGCGGCGCGGGTCGAACGTGATGCGCACCGACTCTGCATGGCCGGTCGTGCCGGTGCTGACGGTCATGTAATGCGCGTCATCCTTGCTGCCGCCGGTGTAGCCGGAGACCGCATTGATCACGCCGTCGACATGCTGGAACACGCCCTGCACGCCCCAGAAACAGCCGCCGGCCAGCACGGCGACTTCACTGCTGGCGGCATTGTGTTCGTCGATTGCCGGCGGCGGCACGGCGCGCGCGGCTTCGGCCGCTTCACGGTGCAGCAGCAGCGCGGCGGCAGGAAGCAGCAGAGAGGTGAGCAGCAGCGCACGGCGACGCGGCGATCTCGGGGCCTTGGGCATGGGGCGGGTCCTTCGCGGATGCGCGCGTTATAGCCGATCCGGCATGATGGCTGAAGCTGGCGGCACAGGCTGTCTCACCCAGCCGCCAACCATGTTCCCCGATCGCGGCTGCTTACGAAAAATGCGGCATGACATCTGCTGCCAGCAATTCGTGCGTCTCCATATCGTTCCGGTAGGAACTGCTGATCAGCAACTGCACGCCGGCATCCTGATAGCGGCCGATCAGGTCGATGACCTGCGCCGTGGTACCGGCAAAGCCGTAATACGACGCCGGCACCGCCAGGCGTTGCCGCTTCGCCGCCAGCGCGGCCTCGTCGCGTGCGAGCAGCAGGCTGGTGATGCTGGTGCGTTCGATTGCGTCGTAGGGGCGGTGCATTGATTCGCAATGTTGCCGCAGCACGCCGTACTTGTGGCGCACCGCGTCGGGACCGCCGCCGACATTGCACGCATCCGCCAGCTCCGCCACCACGCGCAACGTGAGTTGCTCGCCGCCGCCGGCGATCATCAGCGGCGGCCGCGGCTTTTGCAGCGGCTTGGGTTCCAGGATCGTGTCTTCGACATTAAAATATCTGCCGTGGAAGGTGGTGCAGGGTTCGGTCCACAGCGCCAGAATCAGCCGCACGGCTTCCTCCATCTGCCGGATGCGGATGGCCGGGCGTGGCGGAAACTCAAAGCCGTACTGGCGATATTCGCCTTCGAACCAGCCGGCACCAAAGCCGAACGTCAGGCGGCCGTGGCTGATCACGTCGATGCTGGCAGCCATTTTCGCGAGCAATGCGGGATTGCGAAACGCAACCGATGTCGCAAGCGTCGCCAGCCGGATCCGGGTGGTCACCGCGGCCAGCGCCGCCAACATCGTCCAGCCTTCCATGAACGGCTCGTCCGGGGCACCGACATTGCCGATCTGAATCAGATGGTCCATCACCGAGAACCAGGTGAAACCATGGTTCTCCGCCCACTGCGCCTTGGCCTTGACCGCGTCGAATATCCCGGCGGGATCGCTGCCGAACAACCACGACGGATTGTGAATGCCGAATTTCATGCGATCGCTCCTGCGCTGGCGTCTGTCGCGCGATCAGGCGTACTGCCCTCTCGCCCGGCGCGAAAGAGGGCGGCCGCCGCGTTCCGCGCGTCAGTCGGTCTTGATCCACACCGACTTGACGTTCAAGTACTCTTCCAGGTGCTGCACGCCGGATTCGCGGCCATAGCCGCTCATTTTGTAGCCGCCGAACGGCACCGCGGGATCCATCGCCTGATAGCAATTGATCCACACCGAGCCGGCCCGCAGCCCCTTCGCCAGGCGATGCGCCTTGCCGACATCGCGCGTCCATACGCCGCTGCCCAGGCCGAACTGCGTCTTGTTGCCGCGCTCGATCACCTCCTCGATATCGGTGAACGGAATGGCGGAGATCACCGGACCGAAAATCTCCTCCTGCGCGATGCGCATGTCGTCACGCACGTTGGCGAATACGGTGGGCGGCACGAAATAGCCTTTCGCGAGCGGCCCGTCGGTGAGACGCTCGCCGCCGGACAGCGGCTGCGCGCCCTCCTGCCGGCCGATCGCCAGATAGCCGGTGACGCGCTTCAATTGCTCTTCCGAAACCAGCGGGCCTACTTGCGTTTCCGGATCGCGGCCGTCGCCGACACACAGCGACTTGCCGAATTCGGCGACGCGGCCGACGAACTCGTCATAGATGCCGCGTTCGACGAACAAGCGCGTGCCGGCGCTGCAGATCTGGCCGGAGTTGGCGAACACCGCCATGCCGGAACCCGGCACCGCCCGGCTCAGGTCGGCGTCGGCGAACACGATGTCGGGCGACTTGCCGCCGAGTTCCAGCGATACGCGCTTCAGGTTTCCGGCCGAGGCGCGGATGATCGACCGGCCGGTAACATGCGAGCCGGTGAACGCCACCTTGTCCACATCCATGTGCGACGCCAGTGCGGCGCCGGCGGTTTCGCCATAGCCCGGCACGACATTCACCACCCCCGGCGGCACACCCGCTTCCAGGCACAGCTCCGCCAGGCGCAGCGGCGTCAGCGGCGCTTCTTCCGCCGGCTTCAACACGACGGTGCAGCCGGTGGCGAGCGCCGGCCCGATCTTCCAGATCGACGCGGTCAGCGGCCCGTTCCACGGAATGATCGCGCCGACCACACCCACCGGTTCTTTCAGCGTGAAGGAGACGTACTCACCAGTTAGTGAGTTGTCGATCGTTTCGCCATGCAGCGCGGTCGCCATGCCGGCATAGAAGCGCAGCATGCCCAGCGCGCGCTGACGGTTGTTGCGCGTGCGGCTGATCGGCGCGCCCATGTCCAGCGTGTCGAGCATGGCGAATTCGTCGATATCGCGCTCCACCAGATCGGCGAGTTTCAGCAGCAGGTGCTGGCGTTCCGCCGGCTTGAACTTGCTCCACGGGCCGTTGAATGCGGCACGCGCCGCGGCGACCGCCCGGTTGATGTCTTCCGAGTCGCCTTCCGCCACCTGCGCCAGCACCTCACCGGTGGCGGGGTTGCGTGTTTCGAACGTCTTGCTGGAAGCGGCTTCCAGCCATTTGCCATCGATCAGCATACGCTTGGCCTTGCCATCCAGGTACGGATGGATGTCGGTCATCACGTTCATCAGTGCGTCCTCCTCTTGTCGCATTGGATTGTTTCGGCCGGCGTCGCCGCGAGCGCGGCGCCAAGCCGGTCCGCGTCGTCGCGCCCGAGCGTGAACGCGACTTCGAACCCGTCCGGCGTGCCCAGCCGCAGGATCAGCCCCGCATCGCCATCCGTCTGCTCCAGCCGCCAGGCGCCAAGCCACTGCACCACGCGCAGCGACCCGTCGGGGAACCGCGCATCCAGCGCCGCCTGCAGCATCTTCGGCAACGTCCGCAGCAGGCTGCTCAGCGCATCGAACGGCAGGATGACGCGGCTGGTCGCGCCATTGCCGCCGACCAGGTCCAGCCGCACGGAATCCCCCGCCGGGCAGTACCGACCAGCCACCGAGCCGCCGGGCCTCGATCGGCCGGGTTGCCGCAGTTTCGCCATGCATCGCCACCGCCGTCCTTTACGCTATTCCCGCACGGATATAACGATGCGGGCCGCCGCTGTCCATCCGCGCCGGTTGCCGCGCAGTTGCCGGAACGGGCGTGGCGTCATATCCTGCCGGATATTACGTACTGCGACTCGCAAGGAAGCCCATAGCCGATGAATGCGCCGTTCGACCCTGCCATGCTGACGACCGAACGCTTTGCCGTGGGCCAGCCGGTGTCGCGCAAGGAAGACCCTGTCCTGCTGCGCGGCCAGGGCCGCTACACCGACGATCTGAATTGTCCGGGCCAGCTTTACGGCGTGATGGTGCGCAGCCGCGTCGCCCACGGCGTGCTGCGCGGCATCGACACCGATGTGGCGCGCGCGCTGCCCGGCGTGCATGCGATCATCACCGCCGCCGAGTTGGATGCCGCGGGCATCCGCAACATGCCGGCCGCCGGCGCGAAGCATCACGATGGCTCGCCCACGCCGCGACCGCCGCAGCGCCCGCTGGCGGTCGGTCGCGTCCGCTATGTCGGCGAGCCGATCGCGATGGCGGTGGCGGAAACGCCGAAACTCGCGAAGGACGCGGCGGAGCAAGTGTATGCCGATATCGATCCGCTGCCTGCCGTCACCACGGCCAGCGCCGCCGCGGACGGCGGCGCGCCGCTGCTGCATGACGATGCGCCCGGCAATCTGTGCCTGGACTTCCATTACGGCGACAGCGAGAAGGTCGCCGCCGCATTCGCCGACGCGGCGCATGTCACACGGCTGACACTGCGCAACAACCGCATCGTGGTCTGCCCGATGGAGCCGCGCTCGGCGATCGGCGAATACGATACGGAGGCGGACCGGCTGATCCTGCGTCTCGGCTGCCAGGGCGTGTTCGGCCAGCGGAATTCGCTGAGCGGCATCATGGGCGTGCCGGTGGAGAAGCTGCGCGTGCTGACCGGCAATGTCGGCGGTTCGTTCGGCATGAAGGCCTCGGCCTATCCCGAATATATCTGCCTGCTGCATGCGGCGCGCTTACTGCGGCGGCCGGTGAAATGGACCGACGAACGGTCCGAGAGTTTCCTGTCCGACAGCCACGGCCGCGACCATGAAATGACCGCCGAGCTGGCGCTGGATGAAGCCGGGAAATTTCTTGCGGTGCGGGTGACCGGTTTCGGCAATCTCGGTGCCTGGCTGAGCAATGCAACCACGATCCCGCCCACCAGCAACACGGTGAAGAACATCATCGGCGTCTATGCCACGCCGCTGATCGAGGTATCGTCGCGCTGTACGTTCACCAATACGACGCCGGTCGGCGCGTATCGCGGTGCCGGCCGCCCCGAAGGCAACTACTACATGGAACGCCTGGTGGAGACCGCCGCGCGCGAGATGGGCATCGACCGCGTCGAATTGCGCCGGCGCAACCATATCCAGCCAGAGCAGATGCCGTATCGCGCGCCGTCGGGCATGTTGTACGACAGCGGCGAATTCCCGGCGGTGATGCAGCAGGCGCTGCGCGCCGCCGATTGGGACGGCTATCCGGCGCGCCAGGCGGCAAGCCGCGCACGCGGCCTGGTGCGCGGGCGCGGCATCGGCCACTACCTGGAGGTCACCGCCGATGCCGGCAACGAAATGGGCGGCATCCGCTTCGAACCCAATGGCGACGTCACGATCATCACCGGCACGCTGGATTACGGCCAGGGCCACGCATCGCCGTTCGCGCAGGTATTGTCGGACCGCCTGGGCATCCCGTTCGAACGCATCCATCTGCTGCAAGGCGATTCCGACGAACTGGTGGCCGGCGGCGGCACTGGCGGCTCGCGTTCGATGATGCAGAGCGGCGGCGCCATCATCGAAGCCAGCGGCATCGTGATCGAGCGCGGCAAGCAGCTGGCGGCGCATGTGCTGGAAGCGTCGCCCGCCGACATCGAATTCTCGCGCGGCCGTTTCAGCGTTGCCGGCACCGATATCGGCATCGGCATCCTGGACCTGGCGGCACGGCTGCGCGGCATGTCCGTGCCCGACGACCTGCCACGGACGCTCGACGTGAGCCATATCTTCAAAGGCGTGCCCTCGGCCTTTCCCAATGGCTGCCACGTTGCGGAAGTGGAACTCGATCCCGAGACTGGCGTGGTGGAACTGGTGCGCTATGCCACGGTGAACGATTTCGGCGTGCTGGTGAACCCGATGCTCGTTGCCGGCCAGGCGCATGGCGGCATCGCGCAAGGCTTCGGCCAGGCGATGACCGAGATGCTGGCCTACGACGAGGACGGCCAGTTGCTGACGGGATCGTTCATGGATTACGGGCTGCCGCGCGCCTCCGACCTGCCGGCGCTGGGATTCGAAAGCCATCCGGTGCCGGCGCGCACCAATCCGTTGGGCGCCAAGGGCTGCGGCGAGGCCGGCTGCGCGGGATCGCTGCCGGCGGTGATGAACGCGCTGGTCGATGCGCTATCGGAATTCGGCATCGAGCACATCGACATGCCGGCGACACCGTTCCGCATCTGGCAGGCGATCCAGGCCGCGCGCGGTGCATGAGGGGAACAACGAAATGGGCACGCATGTGACGGATCTCCGCACGCACAGCGACGCCGTGGCGGCGGCGCTATAGCCACGGACGCCGAACGCTGACGGACAGCACGCAGATCGACGCCGCGGAACTGCTGGCAGTCCGGCTGTCGGCGGATGGCACCAGCCTGCGACTCGTGTTGCGCGACGCCGGCGGTGGCCGCGTCGCGCTGTCGCTGTCGGCGGCGTGGATGACCAGCGTGCTCGCGTCGCTGCCGCAACAGGTCGACAGCGGCCCGGTGCATCAACTCGATTCGTGGAGCGTGGCCCCGTCCGGCGACGGGCAGGACCTGGTGCTTACCTTGCGCACCGCCGAGGGCCGAACCGTCGCCTTCGCTACCAGGCCGTGGCAGATTCAGGGCATGGCGACGATCGCCAGCTACAGCGGCGTTGCCGGCGCCGTGCCGAAGCTGCGCCATTAGCCGGCGCCCGCGGCAACCGGTAGCGCGTCGCGTTGCCGCTGCGCTTTCAATCCGCGCCGGGCAGGGTCATTCCCGTTGCTGCCCGCTGCCGGCAGGGCGATCCGGCTTCAAATCGATCAGCGGCGTGCCGTCCAGGCAATCCAGGCCGCGCACATGCAGCGTGGTGCCTTCGATCGCGACCACGGCCACGATCGACGATGCGATCGGGTTCGGCCGCACCGGCGAGCGCAACGCGAAGCTGCCGGTGGTCTGGCCGGTGCGCAGCGGTGTCTGCAGCACCAGATCGCGCCGTGCCTGATGCATCCAGTACAGCACCTGCATGTGCCGGTGTTGCACCACATCGGTGAGCGCATCGCGCCAGCGTTCGTCAACGACAATGCTGCAAACCGGCCCGTCATGGCTGCCACGCTTGGGGCAGTCTCCGCGCCACCGCCACGGCGTATGGATGACACCGATGAAATACACGCCCGCATCGGCCGCGCCGGCAGCTCGGTCGCGACTTCGCCGGGACGCAGCGCATCATCTGCCGTTTTCGGATCGTCCTGCATCGGCCGATTGTGCCTGGCAGGATGATCCGAAGTCCAGGTCACCAATTAAAAGGCCGCGGCAGGTGCCGGTGCAGGTTCAGGGGCAGGTGCTCGATGACCGGATTGTTACTTGTTGCCAACTCGATTCAACCCGGGTAGGCTCAGCGTCGTTCCTGGTCTGAAGAGGCGGAACGAACCGGGGCGTCGTCATGGCCAGCGACAGCTACATCACCATTGCGCAATCGCAGACCGTAGCGGACGCGCCGGGCGCGTGGACGTGACAGGTCGATTTCAACCAATTCGACCCGTCACTCGGCACGCTGCTGAACATCAACCTGGGCCTGGCCGGCAACGTGGCTGGGAGCCTCGCGATCGAGAACCTGGAGGCCTCGCCAGCTACCTTCTACTTCGGGTTGAGCGGCGCGGTGACCCTGGATGGTCCGGTCGGCTCGACGCTGGCTGCCACGCCGATCGCGAGTGCCAACCCCGTGGCGTACGCCTCCGTCATGCTGGGAGCATACGACGGGACAACCGATTACGCCGGTGCATCCGGCACGATCGTCAGCGGCCTGACGAACACCCAGAGCGTCGCGGCCGTGCTGACGCCGAGCACTGTCGTCAGCGATCCGCTGGCCGGCAGCGATCCGTTCGTCGGCACCGGAACCGTGGCGTTGCCGGTAAGCGGGACAAGCTTCGTCGACGTCTTTGGGCCGGCGAATATGGAGTTTCAGTCGCAGGCCAGCACCGGCGCCACGGTGACGCTGAACTATAATTACGGCACATCGATCAGCGGCGGTACGGCGGGCGATGTCGCCACCGTGGCCATCGGCCCGTGGATTTCGTTCACCCCGTTTGCGGCGGATGAGCTGACCACGCCGGCGCAGACCTTCACGGTCGCAGACAGCACCACTGGCTGGACCAACAGCCTCGCGGCGCAGCAATTTAATGCATCGCTGGGCACGCTGCTGGCAGTCAATATTTCGCTGGCGAACGACGTCCTGGCCAGTGTTGCAGCGGCGAACCTCGATCCGGCCGCGGGTTCGATCAACACGACACAGACCGCCGCCGTCACGCTCGAACTGCCCGGGGACTCGATCCGGTCGTATGCCGCCACCGGCTACGACGCCAACCTCGCCGCGTATGATGGCAGCAGCGATTTTGCCGGCCCGTCCGGAACGATCGAGCAGGGGCTGACGGCGGGACCGAATGCTGGAGGCGCCTATTCGGTTGGCACGGCGACGGACGACGTCGATCTGGACGCCTGGACCGGAACCGGCACGATCGATCTGCCGCTGATGTCCTCCAGCAATGGCACGGTTTCCGGCCCCGGCAATTTGCTCGCCCAGATTCTGGCGCAGAGCGGCGCGTCTGCCACGATCAGCTACACCTATCAGCCGGCGCCGGTGTTCGCCGACGCCGGCAACACCGTCAGCTACGATGGGTTTGCATTGGTGGATCCCGGGATCGAACTCACCGACGCAGGCACCTCGATCCTGACCGGCGCCACGGTGACATTCAGCAGCGGTTTCCTCGCGGGCGACATGCTGTTGGCGGGTGCCGCCGGCCTGCTCGGCTCCGGCATCGCTGCCAGCTATAATGCCGGCACATTGACGCTGGCGGGGACTGCGTCGCTTGCGGACTATGAGCAGGCGCTGCAGTCGGTGGCATTCTTTTCCACCGCTTCCGATCCCACCGCCGGCGGCAACGACCTGACACGCACATTGTCGTGGAGCGTCACCGATAATTACGGTGCCAGCGCCGTGCCGGCGGCGAGCACAATCGACGTGCGGTCCTCGCCCGGCCCTTCCAATGCGAACGTCACCATCACTCAGGACGGTCCAACAACCGACGGCTACACGACCATTTCACAGTCCCAGACCATCGCGGATACCCCGGGCACATGGACGCAACCGCTTGACTACAACCCGCTCCGCTGCTGAGCGTCAATCTGGGCCTGGTCGGCGACGTGGCCGGCAGCATCGCGATCGAGAACCTGGAAGCCGCGCCCGCCACCTTCGATCTCGGGCTGGACGGTTCGGTGAGCGTGGATGGCCCGGCCGGCTCGGCGCTGGCCGGCACGGTGCTTGCCGCGACGAATCCGACGGCGTCTACCTCCGTCACGCTGGGCGCGTATGACGGCACGCTCAATTATGTCGGCACGTCCGGCACCGTCGTGAGCGGGCTGACAAACAGTCAAACCGTCACCGCTGTGCTGCCGGCCGGCAGCACTGGCAGCGACCCGTT
>Ga0335072_10002768_pt1 | contig 26963 bp, 17 predicted proteins | sample Lox_Sample_21_FD_206725 | JGI IMG/M metagenome (GOLD analysis project Ga0335072, IMG submission 206725) | Soil microbial communities from Loxahatchee National Wildlife Refuge, Florida, United States - Lox_Sample_2.1 | ecosystem: Environmental > Terrestrial > Soil > Wetlands | place: USA...
GAAGCCGAAGCCGATGCCCCAGAAGACGCCGATGGTGGTCTGGTCGACCCAGGCGCCGTGGAAGCGGGTCCATAGCTCGAACGAGATAAGCAGGGACAAGGTGCCGAGGATCATCGGCAGCCGGGCGCCGTAGCGACGGGCAAGGTAGCCGCCGAGCGGTCCGAAGAGCATCGCGGCCACCGACAAGACGATGGTGATGTGCCAGGCGAGCTGGAAGACGGTCATCCCGGCCGCGTAGTTGATGTCGCCCTGGAACGTGATGTAAGGCTTGATCAGGGCAACCGAGACGTGCTCCTTGGCCGCGGCCTGCGCGAGGATCTGGTTCCTCAGCGAGCTCGCGGTCGGGGTCTCCATCATGTAAGGGATGACGTAGTTGGGCATCGCGATGCAGATCGAGACGAAGACCGCGATCAGCATGACCATGGAGACCCGCGGGGCACGCAGCAGGGACAGCTCCATGATCGGGTAGTCGATGTAGTTCTCCCACGCCACGAATGCCCCGAGCAGGATCAGGCCGCCGATCAGGTAGGCCAGGTTGCTGGCGCTACCCCAGCCCCAGCTCGTTCCCTCACTGACGTAGATGAGCACCCCGGCGACGCCCGCCCCGATCAGGACCGCACCGAGCCAGTCAAACCGCTGCCGCACCCGGTAGGGAGACTCGGGCACGAAGAGGACCAGGCCCACGGCGGTGACGACGGTGTAGATGAGCAGGAACCAGAAGACCGACCGCCAGCTGTAGTGGTCGGTCAGCAGGCCGCCAATGAGCGGCGCGGCCACGGCGGACAGGCCCAGGCCGGTGGCGATGAGCCCGACGGCGATGGGGATCCAGCGGCGCGGCATCAGGTCGCGCACGACACCGTAGCCGACAGCCGAAATGCCCAGGCACGTCGCCTGCAGGGCGCGCCCCACCAGGAACACCGCCCAGTTGCTGGTGACCGCGCAGACCAGCGTCCCGATCAGGAAGAAGACAGCGAGGGCGAGCAGGGTCCGCTTCTTGCCCCACAGGTCGGAGGCCTTGCCGGCCAGCGCCATCGTGGCCGCGCCGACCACGCCCAGTATCGTCAGCGCCCAGCTCGTGCTGCTGCCCGAAGCGGGGAAAGCCGCGCCGATCTTCGGGATGAGCACACCGATCATCGCGTACTGGAAGGGGACGATCTCGGAAAACACCACGAGCGCGGTCAAGATGATCAGCAGGCGGCCGTTCGATGCGCCGTCGAGGCGTCCGGCGTTCTCGTCATCGCTACCGGTGGATTGAGGGGCCGAAGTCTGTGACATGGGCACTTCCTCTATGGCGGGTATTCACGTATGTGACGTGGGACACATGGTAAATTCCGTATACATTATTTTCAATACGTTATGTTAAGATTCGCGGAACGCCGGGACACATCCATCGTTCTGGTTTCGGTGTACGTGAACGGGCTAGGCCGGGTCAAGCCTCGTGTCCACTGACCGGGACGAGGCGTTCCCGCGCCGCGGTCACCGGCCGGCTGGGGCCGCTGGAGATCCCGGCGCGCGCCAGTCGGATGCAGGACGAGCCGGATGCAGTGCCAGCCAGACGCAGTGCCAGCCAGACGCAGTGCCACCGGGATACAGGGCAGCGATCTGCCTGCTGACCTGAGCATGAAGAGACTTCATCACGAAAATGCCGGCATCTAGCCCGACAGGATGGAACTTGTTACTGTCTATCCTCATTACCGGCCAGTTACTTGAGAGTAGTCCTTGTCAGCAAGCCCCCGGAGGTGGGCGGCAGCCCAGCACCCAAGGGATGTGTGAACTGTGCGAGAAGATCGGCCACGGTCACGTTTGAGGATGTGCGTTGATGGCGTCCTGAGCTGGCTGGTCCGCCTGCGCTCGAGCCGGCTGGCCCGGCTTGGGCTTCTCCTCGTCGTGCTCGCGTTCTGCGGCTACGGCCTGGCTGTCGAGTGGTCCGGGGTGCAGGCGGCGCTAGGCCAGATGCGCTGGTACGCGGTCGCCGGCTCAGTGGTCGCGGCCATGGCCGGGGGCGCGGCCATGATGATGGGCTGGCGGGCGCTGCTGGCCGATCTCGGCTCGCCACTGCCTGTCGCCACCACGGCGCGGATCACGTTCGTCAGCCAGCTGAGTAAGTACGTGCCTGGTGCGGTCTGGTCGTTTGCCGCGCACGTGGAGATGGGCTACGACCGGCAGGTACCCCGCCTGCGCTGCGCGGCCGCGGTCATCGTGGGGCTGCTGGTGACCATCGCCGTCGGCCTGGTAATCGCCGCCGTCGGGCTGCCGGTGGCCTCGACCACGGTCGCGCGGCACTACCTGTGGATCCTGGCCGTGATCCCCGTGCTCGTAGCCTGCCTGTGCCCGCCGATCCTCGGGCGGCTGACCGACTGGCTTCTTGGCGTCATCCGGATGCAGCCGCTCCAGCAACGGCTGAGCTGGCGCGGGCTGGCGCTGGCGGTCGGCTGGACCCTGCTCGGGTGGCTGCTGCTCGGGCTGCAGGTATGGGCACTGCTGGCCAGCGTGACCGGCCGGGGCTTCCACGTGCTGCTGCTGGCCGTGGCCGGGTACGCGCTGGCCTGCTCAGTGGCCCTGGCCCTGGTGGTCTTCCCGAGTGGCATCGGGCCGCGTGAGGTGATCCTGATCGCCGTGCTGGCGCCCGTCCTTGACCGGCCGGCGGCCCTCGCGCTCGCCCTCGTCGCCCGGATGGCGACGACGATCTCCGATCTGACCTGGGGCGCGATCGGGCTGGCGATTGGCAGGCGCGCCGCGTCCGCCGCGCCCGCCCCGGCCACCGTGGTGTCGTCGGCGGGCAACGCCACCGTGCTCGAACCAGGCCCCCAGGGGCTGCGGTGACGGGCCAGGACGCGGCAGTGGGCACCGAGCCGCCAGGACCCGGAGACGGGCGGGCGACGCTCGCCCAGGTGGCACCGCCGTCAGCGGCGGCCGACGGGCAGCCGGACCGGGCTGGGCGGCACGTGCTGTTCATCGCCTGGCGCGACCTTGCCAACCCCCGGGCCGGCGGGTCGGAGGTCCTGGTGGACCGGCTGGCCGAGGGGATGATCGCCCGCGGGGACCGGGTGACGCTGCTGTGCGGCGGCCCGGCCAACGCGCACTGCTATCGCGTGGTCAGGAATGGCGGCACCTACACGCAGTTCCTGCGGGCCCCGCTGGCCTACTGGCGGCACCTGCGCGACGCGGACCTGGTCGTCGAGGTCTGCAACGGGATGCCGTTCTTCACCCCGCTATGGTGCCGGCGCCCGACCATATGCCTGGTCAACCACATGCACACCGAGTTGTGGGGGCTGCGGTTCCCGGCCCCGGTCGCGGCGGCGGGCAGGCTTGTCGAGGGCAGGCTGATGCCGCGCGCGCACCGGGACAACCTCTTCCTCACGGTGTCCAACTCCACGGCCGACTCCCTCAAGGAGATCGGCGTCGGCGAGGATCGCATCCGGCAGATCTGCAACGGCGTGGTGCAGCCGGACCCCCAGACCCCTCGTTCACCGGAGCCCATGTTCCTGGTGCTCGGCCGGCTAGCCGAATACAAGCGCGTCGACCTCCTGCTGAAGCTGTGGCAGCGCGTCCGGCCGGTTGTCGGCGGCACGCTGGTGATCGCAGGCGACGGCCCGGAGAGATCGCGCATCGAGGCCATGGCCGGGCCCGGGGTGGTCATCACCGGCCGGGTAACCGAAGAAGAGAAGCACCGCCTGCTCTGCGCCGCCTGGCTGCTGTTGCATCCGGCCCTCATCGAGGGATGGGGGATCGTGGTCGCCGAGGCAGCTATCCGCGGGACTCCGGCCGTCGGCTTCGACGTTCCCGGCCTGCGCGATTCGGTCGTCAACGGCCAGACGGGCATGCTCGTGCGCAGCGAGGGAGCGTTCGCGTCGGCCTGGGCCTCGCTAGCGCTCAATCACCAGGCCAGGGAGGCCATGGGCGTGGCGGCCCAGGCCCGCGCGGAGCGGCTGCACTGGTCGCTGGCCATCGAGGGCTTCGCCGAGGTCGCGGACGAGGCACTGGCCAGGGCGGCCGGCGGAAGCGATAGCCGATGACGGCGTGGGTGGTCTCCCGCCTTTCAGGTGAGCAGTGAACCGTACATCCGAAGGACGCTCATGAGCCAACAGGGCCTGGCACGGTCGGTGCGCCTTTTCCGGCTGTTCCTGCGCGAGCAGACCGATCCCGAGCTGTTCTACGGCAGCGTGGCCACGGATGCCGTGAGCCAGGTCGCCGCCTACAGCGAGACGGCCGGGAAGACAGTGGTCGACGTCGGCGGCGGGCCGGGCTACTTCACGGCCGCGTTCCGGGCAGCGGGCGCCGATTGCTACCTCTTCGAGCCCGACCGGGACGAGCTGCTCAGCAACGGGGCTGCCCCGGAAGACGCCGTGCTCGCCGACGGGTACTGGCTGCCGGTTAGCGACGGCTGCGCGGATATCTGCTTCTCATCCAATGTCCTGGAGCACGTCTCCGACCCAGCCGGGCTCATGAGCGAGATGGTGCGGGTTACCCGGCCCGGTGGCCTCATCTACCTGTCGTTCACCAACTGGTACTCCCCGTGGGGCGGCCACGAGATGTCGCCATGGCACTACCTGGGACCGCGGTTCGCCGAGCGCAAGTACATCCGGCGGCACCAGCGCAAGCCCAAGCACAAGGTCGGCGAGAACCTGTACCAGGTGCACATCGGGGCCACTCTCCGGCTCGCCCGGTCCCTGCGCGGGGCCGAGGTCGTCGCCGCACTGCCGCGCTACTACCCGGGCTGGTGCCGGTTCGTGGTCCGGATTCCCTGGCTGAGGGAGGTGCTGACCTGGAACCTCTTGCTGGTGTTGCGACGGAACGAGTGACAGGCCCAGCCGAGGATGCCCGCCCGGCCGACCTGGTTCCGTACCGCCGGGAGCCCCGGCCGCCACTGCGGATCGAGTGGCCAACCCAGCCCGACCGCCCGGGCGAGCCGGTGCCGCTGCGCGACCGGTGGTGCTTCCTCGCCGTATTCCTGATCGCCCTCCTGGTATTCGTCAGCAGCGATACCGGCCGGATAATCTCCGATACCAAGCTCGGCGTGGACATCGACGCGGCGGGCTTCCTCACGCGGCTATGGCAGCTGTGGAATCCACTCGAGTGGTTCGGCACGCTGCAAGACCAGTACATCGGCTACGCCATTCCCATGGCGCCGTTCTACCTGCTCGGCCAGCTCGCGCACGTGCCTGTCTGGATGATCGAGCGGCTCTGGATGGCCACGCCGATCACCGTCGGCTTCGCGGGCACGGTGCGGCTGGCCCGGGTGCTAGAAATCGGGACCGATGGCACGCGCCTGGTGGGCGCGGCCGTCTACGTGCTGTACCCGGCGTTCACTATCGTGATCGGATCGACCTCCGCGGCGGCCGTGCCTGGCCTTGTCGTGCCCTGGGCGATCCTGCCGCTGGCCGGCGCGGTTCGCGGCCGCCCGGCCTGGCGGGCGGCGGCGCTGTCCGGGCTGGCCGTCACCGCGATGGGCGGCGTCAACGCGCTGTACACGGGCTACGTCCTCATCCTCCCGGCGCTGTTCATCCTCATCCAGGCGAGCGGGCGGCTGCGGATCTCACTGCTGGCCAAGTGGGTTGCCGCGGTGCTCGCCGGGACGGCCTGGTGGCTCGTGCCGCTGCTGCTGCAGGGGAAGTACTCGTTCAATTTCCTGCCGTACATCGAGCAGTCCACCACCACCTTCCAGTCCATGTCGGCGGGCGCATTCGTGCGAGGCGCTGGCAATTGGACCGCCTACGTGAACTTCGGTGCTCCGTGGCTGTCGGCGGGATGGTCGGTCGTCAGCTCCCCCGCGGTGATCCTGGCGTCGGCCACCGCGGCCGGCACCGGGCTGTACGGGCTGGCCCGGCGGGACATGCCGGTGCGGCGCTGGCTGCTGGTCAGCGCGGGCCTGGCCGCCGCGGTCGCGCTGATCGGGTACTGGGGACCGCTGGGCAGCCCGCTGAACGGGGTGGCGGACGCGCTCTTCAACGGGGCGCTCGCCCCCGCCCGCAGCACGTACAAGCTTGAGCCGGTCCTCGCGCTCCCGCTGGCCCTCGGCTGCGCGCACGCGGTGTCCCGCTGGGCCCGCGCCGAGCTCCCGGTGCGGGCCGGCCGGGTGCCGGCGAGCGTGGTGATCGCCCCGCTGGCCGCGCTCGCCCTCGTCGGGCTCGCCCTGCCGCAGCTATCGGGGGAGGTACTGACTCCAGGCTCGTTCAGCCAGGTGCCCGGCTACTGGTACCAGGTGGCCGCCTACCTGTCGGCCCACTCACCCCGTCAGACGGCGCTGGTCGTGCCAGGGGCCGCGCACGGACTGTACCTATGGGGCGATCCGCTCGACGAGCCGCTGGAGCCGCTGGCCAGCTCGCCCTGGGTGGAGCGGCAGATCGTCCCGTTCGGCAACGCCGGGTCACAGGTCTTCCTGGATACCGCCGAGCAGGCCGTGGAGTCCGGGCAGGCCGTGCCCGGGCTGCCCGCCTACCTGGCCCGGGCGGGCATCCGCTACATCGTGGTCCGCAACGACCTGTCCCCGACGGTGCTTGGCTATGTCTCTCCGCACGTCGTCAATGAGACGCTGGCCCTGTCGGGATTCGAGCGGGTGGCCGCGTTCGGGCCGGCGATCCAGTCGTCTCCCACCTACCCGCAGGCGGCGTCGGCGCAAGCAGGGCCGGAGCCAAGCTACCCGGCGGTGGAGGTCTTCCAGGCGGTGAATCCGGCCTGGCGGCCCGCCAGCGCCGTTTCCGTCCTCCCCGCCGCCAGCACTGTCCTGGTCAACGGCGGGCCGGACTCGCTGCTGCAGCTGGCCGGGCAGGGGATCGTCACCACCCAGCCCGCGGTGATCGCGGGAGACTCACTGCCTGTCCGCCCAAGCCTGTGGGCCATCACCGACGGGCAGCGCCGCGAGGACGACTCGTTCGGGCTGACCTCCCAGGACCTCTCCTACACGTATACGGCGACCGAGACCAACCCGCCCGATGACCCGCACGGCGTCGCCGGCCGCCCGCCGCGGCAGCTACTGCCCGTCACCGCGGCCGGGCACGAGACGGTAGCCGTGCTGTCGGGCGCGGCGCAGGTCACCGCGTCGTCGTACGGCAACTGGCTTACCCAGGAGTCGCAGTACGACCCGGTCAACGCCTTCGACGGGAACCCGGCCACCGCCTGGGCGGAGGGGTCGCTCACCACGCCAGTTGGCCAGTGGATCCAGATCACCTTCGATCACCCGCTGAACCTGCCGGCGGTGATCGGCATCCAGTCGCTGGCCGACAGTCCCGACCGCTCGGTAGCCACCCAGGTCCAGGTCAGCACGGCCGCGGGCACGGTCACGACCAACCTGGCCGATACCGGCGCCCGGCAGGCGCTGCGGGTACAGCCGGGCCCGACCGGCTGGCTGCGCATCACCATCACCCGCGCCACCATCAACCGCGCCGCGGTCCCGGTGCTCGGCGGGCCCGGCGTCGGCTTCACCAGCGTGATCATTCCCGGCGTGACGGTGACCCGGTACCTGCAGCCAGCGCAGGACCCCGCTGGCACCCAGGCCGCATCGGTCGCGTACTCGTTCGAGCAGCAGGTTGCCTCGCCCTCGGTCGCGACTGGCCCCCCGGCCAGCGAGGCGCTCGCCCGGACCTTCCAGGTGCCGTCCGCGCAGCGGGTCACCGTCGCGGGCCTGGCCGTGCCCACGGCCGGACTGGCGCTCGACGTCCTCGTCGGCAAGCTGGCCGGCCTCAACGTGGCCCCCGCTGGCCAGGCCGCCCGCTTCCGGCTCGCCTGCGGGCAGGGGCCGGTGCTGCGCCTCGACGGGAAGAGCTACCGGACCGCGGTGAGCGGGACGCTGGCTGACCTGACGCAGCAGCTGCCAGTGCGGGTCTTGCTATGCGCCCCTGGCGGCACGCTCTCGCTGACCAGCGGGCAGCACTGGCTGGAGATGGCGCCATCGGCCGCCTTCGCCATGACGGACCTGGACCTGCGGACCGCTCCGGGTGCGGCCAGCGCCGGCCCGGCCTCGGGCGGGCAGCGCTCGGCCCAGGTGCTCAGCTGGGCCGACGACGACCGCAGCGTGCGCCTAGGACCGGGCGCGCAGTCCTACGTGGAGGTCCACGAGAACTTCAACGCCGGATGGAAGGCGACCCTGAACGGGCGGCCGCTGACCGCCGTCGAGCTCGACGGCTGGCAACAGGCCTTCCTCGTGCCCGCCGGCCAGGGCGGGCTCATCAAGCTGCAGTACGCGCCAGCGACCATCTACCACGCGGGACTCATCGCCTCGGGGGCCGCGCTGGTGGCGCTGGCCGTCGTCGCGATCCTGCCCGGCCGGTGGCGGGGCAGGCGGCGGCGAGACGGGCGGCGGCGAGACGGGCGGGCCAGGCGGCGGCAGCGGCGGGACGCGCGCCGGGAACGGCGATCACAGCCGTGGGAGCCCGTCCCGGAGCCGGAGCCGTGGCAGCCGGAGCCCTGGGCGGCCGGCGCCATCGGCCACCCGGCTGGCGTGACCGACGGAGCCGCCAGTCTAGCTGACTGGGGCGCCGCTCGCACGGCCGGCCGGGCCAGCGGACAGCGGATGCGGGGCGCGGGCCGGCGGGCCGCCCGGACGATCGCCGTCTTCATCCCGCTCGCCGTGGTGATCGGGATCGCCGGCGGGCCGATCGTTGTCGTGGTGCCGGTGCTGGCCGCACTTGGGTACTGGCGACCGCGCTGGCTCCCGTGGGTGGCGCTCGTCGCGATGCTGCTGGACGGCGTCGTTTCGGCCGCGGGCCTTCCGACGACCATGGGCAGCGGCACCTTCAGCGGCCTCGCCCAGGCCGGGGCGCTGCTGGCACTGACCGCCGCGCTTATCCCTGATACCGCCCGCACGGTACCCGGGCCAGCCGGCCAGGCCGAGGACGTTCCGTGATCCCCGGCGGAACGCGCCCCGGCCAGCCGCCCCGCTCGCGGTTCGTCCCGCTCGATGAGCTGGCCTGCTACTTGCACGCGCCCGCCGAGCCCAACAACGTGCACATCGAGGTGCTGGTGCCCGGCCATCTCGACGAGCGCGCCCTGCGGCGCGCGGTGGGCGAGGCGATAGCGGCCGCCCCAAGGGCGTCGGGCCGGATGGCCGCCGGGAGCGCCCTGCGCGGCCGCTACCTTTGGGAGTTCCCGGCCGTTCCCGATGTTGACCCCGTGTCCCGGGCCACGTGGTCGGACGAGGATGAGCTTGCCGCCGTCCGCAACCGCTTCCTGGCCGGCGCGCCGTCGCTGCGCACCTCGCCGCCCGTCCGGCTGCTGCTGGCGGCCGGGCCGGAGGCGACCTGTGTCCTGGTGAACGCTCATCACGCCGCGCTCGACGGGATATCCGCCCTCGAGTTGCTGCGCGATATCGCCGCGCGGTACCAGGCCATCGCCGGGGCACCGGAACTCGCCCTGGCCACGCCGGCCTCGCTGCCCGTCCCCGCCTCGCCAGCCAGGAGGCCACCGCCCGCGCTCGCTGACCAGGTACGAGGACGGTCCCTGGCCCGCGCGCTGCGGCGATATCCGGTTGCCCGGATCGCCCCCGACCGCCAGGCCCGGGGCGGGCGGGACGGCCACGGGGTGCGCCTGCTGCTCCTGCCCGCCGTGCCCAGGCCGGCGTCCGGCGTGACCGTGACCGACGTGCTCGTCGCCGCCCTGATCGCGACGGTCGCCCGCTGGAACGCGGAGCATCGCCGGGCCGGCCGCGCGATCGCGATCAGCGTCCCGGTGAGCGTGCACGGTCCGGGCCTGCCAGCGGTGGCGGGCAACCAGACGCGGCTGGTGACGGTCACCGTCGGCCCGGCGACGGCGGCCGCCGAGCCGCCCGTGCTGCTAGCCGAGGTGAGCAGGCAGTTGATCGTGACCAGGCAGGCCCGCCCGCAGGGGGCCTCCGCGGGGATCCTCGACGCGATGCCGGGCTGGTGCCCGGTCGCGCTGAAGCGACTGGCCTTCCGGGCCACGCTGGGCACGGTGGGCCGGGTCGTGTGCGACACGACCATGCTCTCCAACCTCGGCAACGTCACCGGGCCGCCCTGGTCACGGCCGGGCGGCCCGGTACGGATCGCGTTCTCGGCTCCGGTGCACATGCCGCGGGGCCTGGCGGTCTCCGTGGTGACCGCTGACGGCCAGTTGCAGGTGGCCTTCAGGTACCGGTACGCCCTGCTGGACGATACGGCGGCGGCCCGGTTCATGGAGGCCTTCGCCGCCACGTTCGAGGAGTTCACCACGCCACCAGCGCCGCGCGAGCGCGCGGCTCCCGACATCGAAGGAGATGCACGTGGTCCTGCAGCAGGGGCTACTCAAGATCCTGGCCTGCCCGGTCGACAAGGACTGCCTCATGTACTTCGCCGACGAGGGCCTGCTGTACAACCCGCGCCTGCGGCGCGCCTACCGGATTGAGGGCGGCATCCCGGTGATGCTCGTTGAGCGGGCTGAGTCCGTCCCCGAACCGGAGCACGAGCGCCTGATGGCCCGCGCCCGCGAGGGCGCCGCCACCATGTCGGGCGCCGGGGGCGGGGGCCGCTACCCGGTCACGGCCAGGGCCGGAATCGGCGTCGCGGCCGACGACGGCAGGAGCACCCCGGCCTGAGCGTCACCGACGCACGGCAGGGCCCCGCGCAGCCGCGCGACGATCACCGCTCCCGAACTGCCCTGGACCGGGAGGTACGCGGAGTTCAGGCCCTTTTCGATGGTGAGGGCCTGGGTCCGCCCGCCGTAGGTGACGAGCACTTGCCCCGCGGTGCCCGACAGGTAGCCGATCCGCAACGTGCTGGCGCCGGTCGCCACCGATTTCAGCGGTATCACGGCGATGTTGCTGCCCTCGGACCAGCAGGCCGCTCCGGCCGGCCGCGCCGGGCTCACCACGCCGACGATGCCAGCTGGCACGAGCTGGCCGAAGCCGTTGAATTCCATGAGGCTGTCGATGGTGCCGTCAGGCTGGGCGGCGAACCGGGGCCTGGCCGGGCCGGGCAGCCCGGCCAGTAGCGGGGACAGCACGCTGGAGGCACTGGCGACCGGGCCGGTGAACCCGCCCGTGACGTAGGACGGAGTCGGCTCGTCAGCGATGACCGTGCCGGCGGGCGCCAGGCGCAGGGCCACCCGCGCGGTCGCGATGAAGGTGCTGGCACTGGCCGCCGTCGGGTCAGGCGGGTAGTCATAGAACGACGTGAGCGAGCCGATGGCGATCGCCGCGATGAGCGTCACCGCCGCGGCGAGCTCGGGCCGGCTGAGGCGCCGCGGCGGCTGGTCGGTGGCGGCCTGGTCGAGGAGCGGCAGGAACGCCAGCCCCAGGCACAGGATCAGGACGCCAGTGGCGTCCCAGGCGTACCTGGCCGACAGGCCCTGCACCACGCCGGCGATAAGGCTGGACTGCCCGGCTACGAGGGCCACGATGTCCACGACGACGATCCACCCGGCCAGGATCACCCAGGCCCGCCAGGCCCGCCAGGCGAGCATCAGGCTGGCCAGCACGACCACGAGGCCGAGTGCCTCCGCCGCCCAGGTCAGGGCGGCTGGGGGACTCGCCAGGGCCTGCACGCCGGTGTCGACCCAGCGCCATGGCCCGCCGAAGGCGCCCGGCAGGAAGGTCTTGCGCAGCAGCGTGCCGGCGTACGTCAGGTCGTTGGCCACGGTGGCGGGTGGCCCGGACGGCGCGGGCGAGGCATCCAGCCGGTTCACGTAGAACACCAGGTACCCGGCGGCCAGCCCGACGTACAGGGCCCACGCTCGCCAGTGCTCGCGCAGCGTGCGCCACAGCGCCCGCCACCACGTGCCCGGGGTGAAGAACGCCGACGTGCAGGCGATGAGCAGCAGCGGCGTCGCCGCCCCCGGGAAGTCCGACAGCATCGCCACCGCCATCCAGGCCGCGGCGGCCGTGGCGTGCCAGTATTGCCTGGTCCGCAGGTAGCGCACGTGCGCGTTCACGGCGCAGAAGATGGCCAGCTGCATCGGCAGCTGCTCAAGCGCGACCGTCCACCAGGACAGGCCAGGCAGCGACAGCGGGTCCAGCATGTACAGCACCAGCAACAGCAGCACCCACGGCCGGTCGCCGAACAGCGTCCGCAGCGTCCGCAGCAGCGCCAGGCCGGTGGCGCCGAGCAGCAGCAGGGTCACCACGGTGGCGAGCGACCAGTCGTCGGGAGAGGACCGGTTCGTCAGCCACGCGATGGCCGCGCCCACGACGTTCAGCTGGCCGCCGTTGACCCACGTCAGGTAGCCCCAGTTCAGCCTCATCGTGGACGCGCGTTCCAGGTAGTAGTAATCGTCTAGCCGGAAGAAGGCGCGCCCGAGGAAGCCGGCCTTCCACCACAGCTGCAGGCCGATCAGGACCAGGCCGACGGCCAGGATCCAGGTGGAGCGGAGCCATCGCACCGGAGGTCCCTCTGGTTCCCGTCGCGCCTGAGGTGTCTCCAGTGTCCGCGACGTCTCCGTCACGATGTAGCCCTCCTGTTCCTGCCGGGTCTTAGCCGGGGATCGGCGCGGCCGGAACCGGCGTGTCCGACTGGTTCGGGAATATGGCACCGACCGAGATGTTGCCGACGCACAGGTTCCCTGGAGCCTGGGTCTTGACGTAGACCTCGCTGCCGCTCCCGTAGACAGGAAGGTAGGCGGTGTTCTCGCCCGGCTGGAGTGACAACTGCATCCACTGGCCGCCGAAGGAGACGGAAACCTGCTGGGCCACCTGGGAGACGTACGACATGCGCAGGGTCCACGGGCCATTGGTGACGGTGGCCATGCTGTTCAGCGGCACGTAGATGTACTGCTGATCGGCCGGCCAGCACGTGTCGCCGGCCGGCATCAGCTGGCTGTAGATGCCGACGATGGCCGCGGGCCAGAGCCGGCCGTCGTCGGTGAACACCTTGAGGTTGGCGATCGTGCCGTCTGGCTGGCTAACCCAGTCGATCTTGCCGGGGGCCATCGCGCCGATCACCTGGTCCTCGTACCCGCCGGATCCGAGCAGAAGGGACGCCATGACGCTCGATGGCGCCGGGTTGTCGACCACGACCGTGCCAGCCGGCACCGCCTGGAGTGCCGTCCTGGCGGTTGCGATGAACGACCGGCCCGGCTGGCTCGACGTGGAGTCCATGTACGTCTGGACCGAGTACACCGATCCGATGGCGAATGCCGTGAGGATGATGCAGGTCGCGATGGGCACCGCCTGCGCCGGCAGCGCCAGCGCCGGGCGCCTGGTCCCCGGGTCCGGCTGGCCGGCAACCGGCCACAGGGCCAGGCCCAGGCAGATCGCGAGGACCGGGACCGCGTCGGCCACGTAATGGGTGTCTATCCCGAGGAACACCGTCAGGGCGGGATCCGTGAGCGTCGTGCGGCCGATGATGATCGGCACCATGTCGGCGACGAGTATCCAGGCGGCCAGGATGGCCCACGCCCGCCAGGCATGCCTGCGGTACCAGGCGGTCGCGGCTATGACGGCGACGGCGGCGATCAACGACACCCACATGAGCGCGGCGGGCGGTGACGCGAACGCGTCGATGTGGTTACCGAACCACTGCCAGGGCCCGCCGAAGGCACCCGGGACGAAAGAGTCCTTGATCAGGTCGGCCATGAAAGTCCCGACGTCGTGCGGGGCGGAGACCTGGGTGGCCACGGCGCCCGGCTGCGTTAGCTCGACGGCGAAGAACACGCCGTAAACGGCGAGCAGGATCAGGTACAGCGCCCAGGCCCGCCAGTGGGCGGTCAGGGCACGGAACATCGCCGGCAGCCATCGGCCCTCGGTGAAGTAAGCGGACGTGATCGCGAAGAGGAGGAACGGCAGGACCATGCCCTTGTCGGAAAATAGCATGCCGACCAGCATCCAGATCGCCGCCGTGATCGCCTGCCGGCGATTCCTGGAGCTCAGGTAGCGGACGTGGGCGTCCAGTGCCATGAAGATCGCCAGCTGCAGCCCGACGCCCTCGATGCCGTTGGACCACCAGACCAGGCCGGGGATGGTCAGGGGGCAGAGCAGGACAATGGTGAGCGGGATCAAGATCGCCGGGCGGTTCCCGAACAGCGTGCGCAGCAGGCGGAGCAGGGCCAGGCAGCCGGCCAGCTGAATCGCCAGGAGCACGCCGCACACCAGGGGCCAGTTGTACTCCGAGATTCTGGCGATCACCCACGACAGCGCAAAGGGGCCAATGTCCACATGGCCTGCCTGCACCTTCGTCAGGTAGCTCCAGGTGAATCCGTCGAACCTGCCCCGGTCGAAGTAGGTGAAATCGTCTTGCCAGAAGAAGAAGTGCGAGAGGACAGCGGCCTTCCATATGAGCTGCGCTGCGATGAGCACGCACGCCGCGATGCTGATGCCGTGCCTTCGGGCGACCATCAGGGTGAACTCGCGCCACGGGATGTTCTCATCGTCGGGCCGGCGCCGGATGGCCGGCAGGGCGACGTGATGCGGCTCCAGGGTCACCTCAGCTTCTCCCCTTCGGTCATGACGGCCTCCACCGTTATCCACGCCAGGCGCACGGATTAGCGCATTGCCGCATCATGTCAGATTCGTCCGTGTATGAGGGAGCCTGCGCCGGCAGATTTCTCCGGGCTGTGACGCCGCCAGGGCGCTGCCGGCCTGCTCGATGACATCGAAGTCAGCGCGGGGATTGCCGCCGTGATTTTCTGCTGGCGAAATATGCCTTGGCGCTTTCGCGTACGGGGGTGGCGCGGCGCGGGTGGCCGCCGCCGCCGCGACAGCGTGAACCAGGCGATCACGGCGCTCGCGGCCGCCAGGACGAGGCAGGCCAGGTGCAGGTCGCGGGCCACCGCGATGTCGTGGCGGACGCCGCGGTCCGCCGCCGCCAGTTGCGCGACGGTGGCGCGCGTCGTGGTGAGGTCGGCGTCGAACAGCCGCGGGGCGGCGGCCGTGGTGGTGGCGAGCGGGCGGGCGAGGTAGAGGTCCTCGTCCGCGGTGACCGCGAGGACCGCGCCGGTCTCCGGGTCCACCCAGTAGGAGTCGCGCGCCGAGTACAGTTCCGGGTCGGTCGAAGACAGCGGGGAGAAGCCCGCCCGCGCCGCGGTGATGTCCTCGGTGTACTGGTAGGCCGGGATGCCGTCGATCGTGCCGGAGCCGGAGTAGGCGGCTGGCTCGGGCCGCTCCAGCACGGTGTCGTAGATGTCGTACGCCTGCCTGCGTGCCCCGGCGGGGAACACGTACCCGCTCAGCCCGCTCTGCCTGATCAGCTGGTTTCCGTCGATGTTGGCGCCGCAGCAGCTGACCAGTTGCCCGGTCGCGCTGTCGATCGCGAATGTGCGGGAGGTCGGCTCAAGCTGCTGCTGGTGGGCGATGTCGTCGTCGGACGTGGTGACGGTCCAGACGGCGACCGAGGGACTGCCGGCGCCGTCGTCCGGCGTGAGGGCCCGCTTTTCCTCGATGCGCGCGCCACTGACCTCGGCGAGCGTGACCGGGCTGAGGTAGCTGGCGTCCGTGGCGGTCAGGATGAGGGTCTCGGGGGAGCTCAGCGCGGGCGGCACGACCGGGCCAATGGCCAGCGAGCCCGGGAGGAACCCCAGCACCGCGAAGAACGCCACCAGCCCGGCGACCACCAGGCCGGTGAGCTCGGAAGTGCCGTGGCGCCTCATGCTCCGCCGTCCTCCTCGTGGCTATCTGGGGCGGTATCGCCCGAGGAGGCGACCTCCGGGGGCCTGCCGGACGCGCAGGCATGGGCACCGGGGAGGCAGGCGGCCAGGCCGGCCACCACGAGCAGGCACAGGACCTGCGGGATCGCGTCGGAGACCGCGGTGACGGTCAGCCCGCTAGCCCCGGAGTAGACCAGGTGCTCGCCGACCGCGCCGATGACCGAGGCGATGGCCAGCAGCCCGCCAAGCAGCAGCGGCCGGCCTGCGGCGTCCCGGTCCGGCTGGTCGCGGCCATGGCGGCCTCGTTGTCGCCTGCGTGCGGGCAAGAGCAGCAGCCCGGTCACCACGGGCAGCAGGACCGCTCCCGGGTAGCCGCCGAGCACCAGCCCGGCCGCGGCCAGGGCCGCGGTCGCGCCGGCGACCGTCAGCCAGCGCCGCCTCCGGCGGCGGCCGGGGAGGGCCTGACCCGCCGCCCCCGGCTCGGCCGTCCGCGGCTGCGCGGTCCAGGGCTGCGTAGTCCAAGGCTGCGTAGTCCAAGGCAGGGGCGCGCCCCCGGCTGGGAGCAGGCTGGCGGCCAGGCACAGCAGCAGCGCGGCGAGGCCAGCCACGATAGCGTCGCGGTAGGTCACGGCCGGCCGGTAGGTGAGCGTCACGACGCCGGACGTCCCGGCCGGGAGCACCCAGGCCTGCTTCCAGCCGTCGAGCTGAACCGGCGGCAGCGCCTTGCCGTCAATGACGGCCTGCCACCCCGCGTTGAAGTTCTCGTTTACCTCCAGGTAGGAACGGGCGGCCGCGGTCACCCGCAATGTCCGGCGCGACGACCCCCAGGACACGACGGTGGCCGCCGTCGGCACGGCCGCCGCCGTCGCGGCGGCCGTCGTTCCGGCGGCGCCGGGCGCCAGCACGACATCCTGGACGTCAAAGGAGTCGCTTGCGCTCTCGGTCACCGCCGTGGTCCCGGCGGCCAGCCGCACCGGGTCGCAGGCCTGGAAGCTCACCGGGCGGCCGTCGAGGAGATCGGCCGGCGTCGCCGTCACCTCGGTCGGCACGCTGACCCCGCCGACGGAGAGCCGCGGGCCCTGGCCACACCCCAGGGAGACCGGCCCGGCGGCCCTGATAAACGGGACTCCGGGGATGGCCACGTCGCTGACCTGCACAGGGGCCTGATCGGTGGTGAAGGTGAGGGTCAGCCTGGTCGTGGTCATCGCGGCGAAGCGGACCTTCCCCGACTTCTCGACCATCGCGCCCCGGCGCTGCCCGTCCGACCCGGTGATCACCACCTGCGTCAGGCCCGTCGCGCCCGGCGGACGCTCGATGGTGAGCTGGCTGATCGTCGCCGGCTTATGCCAGCTGATCGACAGCGCCGGGTCCGGGTCGGAAGGGCTGGCTATCCAGCTGGTCGCCTGATTCCCGTCGAAGGCGTTCCACGCCTGGTCCTGCGGGTCGTCGGTCTCCGTGGACGACGCGGTGACGGTCGGCTGGCCAGGGCCCGATAGCGCGTCCTTGGCGATCAGCGCCGGCGCGGTGAGGATCGCCGTCCCGCGTACCGCCGCCCCCTGCGGGGCCGGCTCGGTGACGGACTCGTTGAAGCCGTACTGCTCCTCACTCGTCGTGGCGAGCACTGGGGAGCACACCCAGCGCGCTGCGGCGAGCTCGCAGCCGGCCTGGTAGGGCTGGGCTTTGGCCAGCACCACCGTGGCGGGCTGCCCCCCCGAGGACCCGGCCGGGACCGGGGGCGCCAGGATCGTTCGGCCAGGGGACAGGCCCGGCACGTCGATCGTCGCGATGCCGACCTGGGTGCCGTCCAGCGAGGCCGCCGACAGCGGATCCAGGCCGGTGACCGTGATCCGCAGCCAGTCCGAGGACCCGGCCGGAACCCGCAGGGACTGCTCGCCGCCGGTGACCCGCACCAGGTCGGACACCTGGCCCGCGGCGGTGCTGACCGTGACCCGGGTGACCGGAGGACCGATGCTGGGATTGTCGGCGAAGGCCACGCCGATGGCCGCGTCGCTGCCCTGGCCGAACCGGATCGCAGAGTCGAAGGTGCCCTGGATCCACTGTCCGAGCGGTCCGTAATTGGCGCCCGATTCCCACATGGTGGACGGGTTCCCGTCGAACGCGGAGTACGGCAGCAGCCCGGTCGCCCACTGGCTAGAGGATGCCTGAAGGTCGGACGCGGACGAGGAGGCGGTCACGTTCCGGATGCCGGAGTACTGGGCGACGGCCTCATCCGCGCTCCAGCCGGGCTCGGTGAAGTCGTCGATGGACAAGAAGGTGTCCGCCGGGTCGGTAGCGGTGAGGGTCGGCGAGTAGTTCGTGCGGAGCTGACCGAAGTTGACGACCCGGCGGCGCAGCGAGTCGGTGACGACCGACCCGGCGACGGGCTCGCCTGCGCCGTCGTTATTGAGGAGCACCGGGCTGGTGCCGAGCAGGCCCTCGTCGGCCAGGGTAATGAGGGACTCCGGTGCTCCAGTCACCCGCAGCGTGCCCGTGGCCGGCTGGACCACGGCCGCCGCCTGCGCGCCGGCCACCTGGTAGACCTCGATCGCCGGATACCGCGCGGTGACGCCGGCGAGGACGTCCTGTGGCGCGTCGTCGGGCACTTGCGGGCCAAACCGCGCCGCCAGCGTCAGGCCAGGGGAGGCGGCGATCGTGTCCTGGACCCGGGCCAGCGAGGTCCCGGTAAGCTGCGAGCCCGCCAGGTCGTTGCGGACCAGCACGTACTTGATGCCCATCCGGGCGAGCACCGCCGTCAGCCCGGCCGACCCGTCCCCGGCGGCGAACTCCTGGTCGATGGCGTCCAGTAGCCGCTCGTTGCCCGCGGAGCCGACGACGGCGAGGTCACGCTCGGCGAAGTCGACGTTCGTGAGGCCTTGCAGCACGTCATCCATCGGGCTGCCCCACGTGTACTCGCTAAATCCGGCGCCCGGCTCGATGAGGACCGCCTGGTTCCCGGCGTGCGCCGTCAGCCAGTCCCCGGCCGCTACCCAGTAGGACGGGATCTGGCTGAATGAGCCCGGGCTGGCCAGCCCGGTGGTGGCCGCTGGCACGACCAGGCTGGCCAGCGCGACCGCGGCCACCGTCCGCAGCGTGGCTCGCGTGCTGACCGTCCCTGCCTTGTCGCGCCACGGGACGGCCAGCAGGTGGGCGAGGCCCATGGCCAGCGGAAGGCGGACCAGCGGGTCGAACTTCCACAGGTTGCGGAACGGCGACGCCGGGCCGTTGATGAGCGCCACCAGCGGGCCCTCCAGCGGGCTGCCCAGGCTGCTGACGTACCCGAGCGCGATCACGACGATCCCGCCGAGCGCCAGCCAGCGCAGGTACCAGCGCTCCGGCATGTCGCGGTGGGCCAGGCCGGCCAGGCCGAGGGCGGCCAGCCCGCCGGCGAGCGTGGCCTGGACCACCCCGGTGCCGATGCCGAAGGCCAGCGGGCGGTTGGGAACCCCGCCCGCGGACTGGTAGCCGATCCAGTTCTCGGTGCCGCGCAGGATGTTCACCAGGCTGGTCGTCGTCGAGGTCACCTGGACGCTCTCGGTGTAGGGCACGATCGACACCCCGTACCTGGACAGCAGCAGCAGCGGCACGGACCAGGAAACGGTGATGAGCGCGGCGGCCGGCAGCCACCAGGCCAGCATCCGGCCCTTCGTGGCCGCCCCGGGCCGGGTCAGGATGTACCAGCCGCACGGGACCACGGCGGCGATGGCCGAGGCCGCGTTGAGTCCGCTGCACAGCGCGATCGCCACGGCGGACCGGGCGACGGCGCGCGCCCGGGCGCCGGCCCGGGCGCGCCCACCGCCCGAGTCAGCACCGCCCGAGTCAGCACTGCCCGGGCCGTCCGGACCGGGCCGCCAGGGGCGCATGCTGGTGAGCGGCACGATGATCCATGGCACCAGCGCGATCGGCAGCAGCTCGCCGGAGGTCTGGCCGGCGACGGTCAAGGTGACCGGCGACAGCGCGTAGGCCAGGCCCGCGGCCAGCCGCGGGCCTGGCGTCCCGATCGCCAGCCGCCCGGCCAGCCGGACCACGCCGGTGAACGCGATGAGCAGCAGGGCCGCCAGCCACAGCCGCTGGGCTACCCAGCCGGGAACGGCCAGCAGCCGGGCCAGCTCGAAGAACGGGCCCATAGGGAACAGGTAGCCGACGTACTGGTCGGCCAGCCCGCCGAACTGCTGCGGGTTCCATAGCGTCAGGGCGTTGGACAGGAAGCGGGCCGGGTCGACCGCCAGCTCGAACTTGGTGTCCGCGATGATGTCGCCGGGCGCGGTCGCGAACGGCAGCGCGACCAGCAGCGCGCAGCATGCCACCAGCGGCCCCCAGCGTGGCCACCGGGGCCAGCGGTGCGGCCTCGGGTCCGCCAGCGCCGAGCTATCTGCCGTCACTGTGCTTTGCGCTGTCACCGTGTTACGGGGGTGCCGGTTGGCCACGCGGCGCCGCTCACCTCACCCAGCAGGTGCTCAGCCGCCGTGGCTGGCCGCAGGAGCACGCCGCCCGACTCGAGCGCCGCGTCCAGGACCGGCCCCTCGGCAACGACGCCGTCGTCACCCTGAGCCACGATCCAGGCCCCGGCGTGTGCCGTCAGCGAGGTTTCCCGCGCGGCGCAGGCGGTGACCAGCGCGGCCATCCGCGCGGTGCTCCGCTCCCAGCTCAGCTGGCCCGCCCAGGCGCGGCAGGCGGCGGTCACCTCGGCCCGCCGCACCGGGTCCGCGAGCTCCCGCACCGCCCGCTCGACGACGTCGGCCAGTTCCTCGTCCTCGCGGACCAGCCAGCCGGTCTGCCCGTCGAGGACCGAGTCGCGTAGCCCCTCGACGTCGTAAGCGACGGTGGGGATGCCCAGCGCGGCGGCCTCCAGCACGCTCAGCCCCCAGCCTTCGCCCTGGGACGTGCTCAGGTGCAGCGTCGCCCCGGCGAGGACGGCGCTCTTGCCGGCCTCCGGCAGGTAGCCGTGCAAGTGAATCGCGCCCGCTAGGCCGGGCGCGGACTGCCGCGCCGCCGTGATAGCCGCCGACAGCGCGGCAGCGCCAGGGCCGCGGCCGACGACGTCAATCGTGAACCCCCGCGCGGCGACTGGCACGAGCAGTTCTGCCCGCTTGTGCGCCACCAGCCGCCCGATCCAGGCGAGCCGGGGCGGCTCGCCTTCGCCCGCGACCGGGGGTGGCGTGGCGGTGGGGACTGGCGCGCCATTAGGAATGAGGTAGATGGGGCCAGGCCAGCGCAACCGCCCGCGCATCGCGGCAATCGTCGACGGCGAGACCGCGACGCAGCCCTGCCGTCGGTAGGCGAGCCGGGCCGCCGGGCCTTCGAGCAGCCGCCCGATCCCGGCCAGCCACGCCGGGAAGTGCACGCCGAACTGGGCGGTATGCACGTGGTGCATCACGCACAGCACCGGGGTGCGGCGGGGCAGCACCAGCGGCGTGAAGAACGGGATGCCGTTCTGGCAGTCCAGTACGGCATCGGCCCACCAGCGGTGGGCAAGCAGCCAGCCCAGCGCCCGGGGATAGAGGGTGAACCGCCTGCCGCGCCGGATGATCTCGATGCCGTCGCGGCGCTCGCCACGGTTCTGCCCGTCGCCCCGCGCGGTCAGGAAGCGAACGACCGCCCCGCCAGCGGTGAGGGCGCGCGCCACCTCCCATGCGTAGCGCTCGGCACCGCCGGCCTCCGGGTGCCAGGGGTCGCGCCAGTTGGCGATGATGACCCGCAGGCCGTTCTGTCCTGCCTCCAGCCCTGGCCGGCGTGCCCGGGGCGGTTGCCTCATGAGGCCGCGCCATCGGAGGCGAGTTGCGGCACGGGCGCGATGGGCACGGCCCAGCCGGCGTAGGCCGACGGCGGCGCTTCCGTCATGAGGGCCTCGTCCTGGGCCAGCGTGCGCAGCCAGATGGATCCGAGGTCGCGGAACACGGCGGCCGAGTGACGGCTGACCGAGAACGTGGAGCCGGTGACGTCCTGCCACTGGACCGGGATCTCGGTGATCGTGGCCCCCTGCTGCAGGCAGGCCGCGAGTAGTTCCACGTCGAAGGAGAAACCGCTGGTCCGCAGGGACTGGGCGGCCGTCCTGGCCACCGGCCCGGCGAAGAACTTGAACCCGCACTGGGTGTCGGTGCTGCCCGAGACGATGGAGGCGGCCACCGCGCGGAACAGGAAGGCCCCGGCCCGGCGGGCGAGGCTCGACCGTGACTGCACGACAGACTCGCGCAGCCCACGCGACCCGATCACGACTTGATGCCCGGCCATGAGGAGGTGAACGGCATCGTCGAGGGCGGACAGGTCGGTGGCCATGTCGGCATCGCAGAACCCGACGAGCGGGGCCTGCGTGGCCAGCAGCCCGGCTCGGACGGCGAGGCCCTTGCCCGGGCGGTCGCAGCGAAGGAGCCCGACGGGAACCGGCCCCGCGGGCCAGCTCCGCACGACGTCACCGGTCGAGTCCGTGCTCGCGCTGTCCACGACGAGGATCGTCACCGGCAGCGGAAGCGTCGCTGCCTTCGCGCAGAGCGCGGCCAGGCCCAAGGGCAGCCTGCGAGCCTCGTTGCGGGCCGGAACGATGATCTCTATGGCGGGCCGCTCAGCCGTTCTCGTGAGGCTCTCCAAGGCGGTGGGCAACGGGGGACCGTCAGCTGCCGCCGTACGAGTACAGCGCCCCGCTGTCGGGTTTTGAGTTGACCAGGCTATTGGTAGCCCAGGCGCCCCCCAGGGCTACCAAAACGCCAAGAACGATGGCGAGTACCAGTCGGGACATAGCTAATCCTCCACGGCGTAATCAAGCCGTAATCAATTGCCTATTGCAGTGGTTACCGGTCTCGCAGCGCCGGTACCGTCATGGCCGGGTCAGGTAATGCCCACGGCCCCTTAGCGCACAAGATGAGCACCGCGACGCGCTAGCCCTCGGTCCGGCGCCGGCGGCCGGTCTGGCCCGCGGGCAATTGGCCGCTGCTCGGCGGTGTCGCGTGTCATCATGGCTCGCTCCAGTGCGTGCGCTGGGATTTGTCGGGCACCACCTAGTTCACGATTTTTAATATGGTATATGTGCTGCTGTTGGGCCGTCTAGAGCTGCACGAGGAGTTCGCGTGACGGGTGGGTAGCGATCAGGCCCGGCGGCCCAGGACGGCGGCTGGCTCCATTCCGTCGCCCCGAACGTTCCCGCCGTTCCTCGCCAGCAGTTCCGCGCGCCCTCGCCGCCAGCGGGCCAGGGCCACGCCCGTGATCACGGCGGCCACGGCCGAGATGATGCCGCAGCTGGCCATGCCCGCCCGCGCGCCGAAGTGGCTCGTGATCGCGCCCACGATGGGCGCGCCGAAAGCCGCGCCGCCGACGAAGACCAGCATGTAAAGGCCCATCACCCGGCCGCGGAGCTCCGCGTCGACGGATAGCTGGACGTAGGCATTCGCCATGGCCTGGAACATCAGGTTGACGAAGCCCATGATCGCGATCGCCGGCAGGAACTCCGCCATGCCCGGCATCACCGCGGCGGCCGCCTGCAGCAGCCCGAACCCGGCCGCCGCGATCACGATGGCCCGCAGCCCGGGGCGGCTGGCCGCCCCGGCGAGCAGCGCCCCGGCCGACGAGCCAACCGCGAGAACGATGTTGAAGAGGCCGTAAGTGCTGGCCGCGCCGTGGAAGGCGGCGGCCATCGCGGTCAGCACGATCGGGAACTCCAGCCCGAACGTGCCGATCATGCCGACAAGGAAGATCGTCCACAGCACGTCCGGACGGCCCTGGACGTAGCGGGCGGCGGCCCGGATCGTTACCTTGCCGCCCGCCGTTCCTGGTTCTCGTGCCGCTGGCTGGAGATCAGCGGGCCGCAGCCGGAGCAGGCCGACGGTGGGGCCGAGGTAGCAGGCGGCGTTCAGGGCGAATACCCATCCGGTGCCCGCGGTGGCGATCAGGAGGCTCGCGATGGCCGGCCCGATGAGCCGGGTCGCCTGGAAGACGGCGGCGTTGAGCGAGACCGCGGCGCGCAGCCGGGCCGGCGGGACCACCTCGGTCACGAACGCCTGCCTGGCCGGCGCGTCGTAGGCGAAGATCACCCCGGCGAGCAGCGCGAACACGTACACGTCGGCCGGGTGCACGGCGCCGGAGATGGTGATCGCGGCCAGCGCCAGGGTGGCGACGGAGTTCAGCAGCTGGGTCGTGAGCAGGATCCGCTTTCGCGGCACCCGGTCCGCGATCGCCCCGGCGTGCAGGCCGAGCAGCAGCATCGGCAGGAACTGCAGCGCGATGGTCACGCCGACCGCGGTCGAACTGCGGGTCAGGCTGAAGATGAGCCAGTCCTGGGCGATTCTCTGCATCCACGAGCCGGTGTTGGCCAGGCTCTGCCCGGTCAGGTAGATCCGGAATCCGCGGGAGGTGAGGGCGGCGAAGGCACCGCCCGGTTGCCGACGTTCGCGGGTCATCGCCGCGGCGGTAGTCACTGGGAGTGCCTTCCTGTTTGCTTTTCGCTTTTGCGGCTTATCCAGCCCTTTGGTAGTCTCCGCCCCTAGCAGTCCATATGGAACTGCTATAGATCGCCTAACAGTTATTATGTTGAGCTATGATCGCTTATGACCCCCAGCTGCTGGCGACGTTCCTCGCGGTTGAGCAGACGGGCAGCTTCACCCGGGCGGCGGTCCGGCTCGGCATTCAGCAGCCGACGGTCAGCCAGCACATCCGCCGCCTGGAAGAGCAGGTAGGCCGGACGCTCGTGGCCCGGGACACGCACTCGGTGGCACTGACCGCCGATGGCGAGGCAATGCTCGGGTTCGCGCGCAACATCCTCGCCGCCTGCGACGAGGCGGCCGTCTACTTCAGCGGGGACCGCCCAAGCGGGCGGCTGCGCATCGGCATCGCCGACGACCTGGCCCTGACCCGGCTGCCGCAGATCTTGCGCGACTTCCGGCGGGACAACCCGCTCGTCGACTATGACCTGACGGTGGACCAGAGCGGCCTGCTGCACCAGCGCCTGGCGGGCGACAAGCTCGACGTGTTCATCGGCAAGCGGCCGAGCGGTGAGCAGCGCGGCCAGCTCGTGAAGCGCGAGCCCCTGGTGTGGGTCGGCATCCAGTCGACCCGGGTGGACCTGTCCCGGCCGCTGCCGCTGGTCGTCTACGCGGCCCCGAGCATCTCCCGTACCGAGATGCGGGCCGCCCTGAGCCGCGCCCGGCTGCCGTTCCGCAGCGCCTGCGTCTGCCGGGGCGTGAACGGCCTCATCGCGGCCGTCGCCGCCGGCATCGGCATCTCGGCCATGGCCGCCAGCCTGGTGCCGGCCCAGCTGATCCCCCTCGGCCCGGCCCAGCTTGGCCCCGGCCAGGAACTGCCCGAGCTCGGCACCATCGACCTGGTCCTGCTGGCCAACCCGAGCGCCGACCAGCACCCGGCGGTGCGCGCCCTCATCTCGACGGTCCTGGCCAGCGGCGTCCGGTCCCTGGCGGCGAGTTCCTGAGCTCCCAGCCCGCCGCCACCTCCGGCAACGGGTGTCTTCACAGCGCGACCGGGCTGCATCGCGGAGGCAGGGTTATTCTCCCAATGGCCATAGATACCGGGAGGCATGGCATGGCAGATTCCGATGCGGCGCGGGCAAGCCTCAACCAGGCGCGCGTCGTCGCTGAGTTTCGCGCTAACGGAGGCGAGGTCGGCGGCTTCCACGCTGGGATGCGCCTGCTGCTCCTTACTACCATCGGTGCCCGGACTGGCCAGCGGCGCGCCACTCCCTTGACCTACCTGGCCGACGGCGACCGCTATGTCGTCGCCGCCGCGAACGGCGGCGCGCAGGCCAATCCCGCCTGGTACCACAATGTGCTCGCGAACCCGCACGTCACGGTCGAGGCCGGGACCGAGACGTTCACCGCCATCGCGACCATCGCCGTCGGCCCGGAGCGCGAGGACCTGTACCAGCGCTGCGTCGCCGCCTACCCGCAACTCGCGGATTACCAGGCCAGCCGGGCACGGGAGGTCCCGATGGTCGTCATCGCCCGGGACGGCGATTAGGCAGGCGAAGCGTCCCCGCCGACTACCGCTATTCTGCGGCGAATTGCCTTCTCGGCGGCCGTATATCGGGCATACTGCATGGCCGGCCGGCGCGGGCCACCTGGAACTCGCCGCCGTCCCGGCGGCATTCCCGCTCGCGCGGGCTCATCACACGGAGGCATTCACGCAGGTGACGGAACGGGCTTCCCGTTCCCCCTGGCTAAACTAGCCCGTTGTTCCCGCACGGTTGGTGAGGTTCGCCGGCGATCGCCGGCATGGGCTTTGGGATACCGGGAAGAACGCAATCTCCGGGGCAAACAAAAAAGCCGCAGTAAGCCCAATGACTAAGATCGACCCTCTACACTATCCGGTAGCGATCCCCACCCATCAGGAGCACGTAATGGCCCAGAAGATCCAGACCCTGTTCATTGACGACATTGACGGCGGCGAGGCCGCGGGAACGGTCCGCTTCGGCCTGGATGGCACCGAGTACGAAATCGACCTCAGCACCAAGCACGACGAAGAGCTCCGCGCCGCCCTCGGGACTTATGTCACGCACGCCCGCAAGCTGGGCGGATCGTCCCGTCGCGCGATCAGTCGCGGTCGCAGGCCGAGCACTGTGGACACGGTGGCGGTCCGCGCCTGGGCCCGGGAGAACGGCTACGACATCAAGGACCGCGGACGAGTCCCGGCCGATCTCGTCGCTAAGTACCGCGAGGCCACCGGGCAGTAAACGCAATTGCGCCCGGGTGGCCTCGGGCGCAATTGCCATTTTGCCCGCCCGAGAGGTTTTGGGCCGTCGCGAGGCGGGCAAGCGCCCCGGTTAGTCGGAGTGCAGTGCTAGTCAGAGTACGGCGCTAGTCAGAGTGCAGTGCTAGTCGGAGTGCAGCGCGGTGCGTACTTCGTTAAGCGGGTCGGGCTGCCGTGGCCCGGGAGCCTGGATGCGGACATTAATAAGCGTCCCGTTCCATGGTGCGGGGACCGTGTACCGGGGAGACACGGGCAGCCCGGCATCGGCGCCAAGCCGCAGGCCGGTCCCGCCGTGCTGCATGGCGAGCGGGAACCCGCCGTCGAAGGCCAGTTCCCCGACCACGGTGTCGGCGTGGAACAAGCGGAACGTTCCGTTCCCTTCGGGGCCTGGCTGGTAGGTGACGCCGAGCCGGCCAGGCCCGGGCGGGACGGGCCGGTCAGCGGTGACCTCGATCAGCTCGCCCGCCCGGGACAGGGCGAACGCCAGGTGCCCGTCCACGGCGAACAGGGCGTATCCGCCGTTCCAGTCGCCGAGCGCCACCAGGACGCCCTCGGCTCGCTCGCCCGCCACGACATCGGCCGTGAGCCGGAACCCCCCGAACAGCATCGGCAGGGACTCGTCACTGACGGGGCCGCCGCCGGGCCGGTACGTCCGGTCATTGCCCGCCGGCCAGGACGGGCCGATGAACGCCGTTGCCGCGAACGCGAGGCGGTCGCGCAGCGGCAGGACGTGGTTGCGCTCAGCCTCGGCCAGCCACAGTCGCCGCAGCCCGGCG
>Ga0335072_10002769_pt1 | contig 26958 bp, 16 predicted proteins | sample Lox_Sample_21_FD_206725 | JGI IMG/M metagenome (GOLD analysis project Ga0335072, IMG submission 206725) | Soil microbial communities from Loxahatchee National Wildlife Refuge, Florida, United States - Lox_Sample_2.1 | ecosystem: Environmental > Terrestrial > Soil > Wetlands | place: USA...
CTGAAGTTCAATTCAAGCCATACTTCAATTCTCTTCGCGATTTCAATTACCTCCTGACTCTCACAGAGACCCAAATCTCACCTCTAACCCTCTCAGCATGTCGCCGCCAACAGCCACGCTCCCCCGCAAACTCTGGACGCCGCCGCACCCAGAGCGCAGCCGCATGGCGGCGTTCATGCGGCGGGCGAACGCGCGGCACAGCCTGGGCCTGCGCACATTCAACGAGCTGTACGAGTGGTCGGTGGGCGCGCACGACGACCGCACGCGCCTCGACTTCTGGCAGCTGCTGTGGGAGGAGATCGGCGTGATCCACGAGGGCCGGTACACGCGCGTGGTCGATCTTGCCGCGCGCATGGACTCGGTGCCGCGCTGGTTCGACGGCGTCCGTCTTAACTTTGCTGAGAACGTGCTGTTCTTTGCGGCTGCGGGCAAGCCCGGTGCGAGGATGACGGCGGGCGGGAAGGAGGATGGTAAGGTTGCCGTTACGGAGGTGCGAGAGGGCGGCACGGAGGTCCGCCATGTCTCATGGGGAGAGTTGAGGGCGAGGGTGGGCCTGTTCGAGAACGCGATGAAGGCCAGAGGTGTTCGGCGTGGCGACCGCGTGGCCGTCGTTGCGAGCAACAGCTTGGATACGCTGTGCGTGTTCCTGGCTGTCACTGCTCTCGGCGGTTTGTTTAGTAGTTCCAGCACCGATATGGGAACGAAGGGCATACTCGATCGGCTGACGCAGATTAAGCCCGTCTGGGTGTTTGTCGACGACTGGGCGGTGTACAATGGGAAAACGGTGGATTTGCGACCAAAGATTAAAGACATCGTAAACGGTATGAAGGATGTACAGGAGCTCAAAGGCGTTGTCGCGCAACCTCGGTGGCAAAGCAGACCAGAAGACGTGAGCGGCGTTCCGCGTACGATAGCCCTGGCGGAGTTCCTCGATGCTGCAAATGGAAAAACTGACCTGACTTTCGAGCGCGTTGAGTTTAGAGATCCATTCTTGATCGTCTACTCGAGCGGCACGACCGGCATTCCGAAGTGCATTGTGCATTCGGTAGGCGGAGTACTGACAAGCACACTGAAAGAGTCGATATTGCATCGCGACTTCGGCCCAAGCACCGTTATGCTACAGTACACAACAACTGGCTGGATCATGTACTTATCGTCAGTCCTCTCACTGCTCTCAGGATCACGGTCCGTTTTGTACGATGGATCGCCATTCCAACCAGATCTCAAGGCTTTTGTCCGCTTGATCAGTGAGCAGAAGGTCACACATCTGGGTATATCGCCACGGTGGATGCACGAGTACCAGAAGAACGGCCTGAGTCCCCGCGAGATCGCGGATCTCAATTCGCTGCGAGGCGTGACCAGTACTGGCATGGTGCTGAAAGACCAGCTGTGCGAATGGTTCTACGACGTTGGCTTTCCTCCCCACGTCCAACTGGCAAACATCTCCGGCGGAACGGATCTTGCAGGATGCTTCGGCATGGATAATCCATTGATGCCGTTGTATGTCGGCGGCTGTCAAGGACCGAGTCTCGGAACTCCAGTCGTCGTATTCGACCAGCTGGACGAAGGTGGTATTGGCGTCAAAGGTCGACAAGTCGAAGACGGCACCCCAGGCGAGCTTGTTGCGTAAGTCTCTAAGTAAAACGTTGGAGTCAGGCCTAACAACGTGCAGAAACAAAGCTTTTCCGAACATGCCAGTCTTCTTCTGGGGTTCCGACGGCGCACAGAAGTACTTCAACGCTTATTTCGCACGCTTCGACGACGTCTGGACGCATGGCGACTTCATCGTGATCCATCCCATCACAAAGCAAATTTTCTTCCTTGGTCGTGCAGACGGTGTTCTTAATCCTTCAGGTGTTCGCTTTGGCTCAGCCGAAATCTACGGCGTCATAGAGACGTTCTTCCCGCAGGTGCAAGACAGCCTGTGTGTCGGCCAACGTCGGCCGCAGGACCACGACGAGAGCGTGATGCTCTTCTTGCTGATGGCTCCGGGCCACAAATTCACAAAAGCGCTTGCAGAGGACGTCAAGCAGGCAATCGGCAGAGAGCTGAGCAAGAGACATGTTCCCAAGTACGTGTTCGAGACGCCGGAAATTCCTACTACAATCAACCTCAAGAAGGTCGAGTTGCCGGTCAAGCAGATTGTTAGCGGCCATGTTGTGAAGCCTTCGGACACGCTGGCCAACAAAGATTGCCTGAATTTCTACTATCAGTTTGCGAAAGTCGGCTTGGAGGGTGCAAGTGTAAAGAGCAAGATATAGAAAGCGTTGCGTCAATGCGTCATTAGAGTAGTCTTGATGCGGATCATCCTGTATGAAATTGTTGACTCAATCGAATTGGAGCCGCTCTGGATCCCATCCAGGCCTCTGCAGACTGCTGTTGAACGAAACTTGATGTTTCCGTCACATAGATTACTTCTGACTTTACCACCGGCTTCCGTTTGCGACCATATAGCGAGTGCAAGCGTGCTGTCACCAAAATCAAATGCTCAGTGGCACAAGAAACGTTGTTGGTTTACGGTGGGAGCCTCACATACTGATTGCCGTTGGTACATAACATCGCTCGAGCGGTGTTTTGCCCTGAAGCAGACAGCAACTGAGCGACACGTTGAGACCCGCGGATGTATCCAGAGACAAGCTAGATCTTCAGCACTGGATTGTCTCTCCATGGAAGCCATCCTCGGGAGATGCCGAGGACCAGGGCGAGCCATCGAATCCTAGGAGATGCTAGCCGAGGCGCTCGCCGAAACGTTTTCATTGCAGATGCTGCGAATGCAGTCAAGAATTATGTTCTTCCTGCCGCGTGCCGTTCCGGCAACTGAGAGAGCAGGACGACGGGGAGCCGAGGCGGCTTGCCTGAAGCCGTCGATCGAGGCATTCCAATATGGCATTCCCAGCTAACCGATGTAGTATCGAGACGGAAGCAGCTTTCCAGTGTTCGTTTGCTTGCATACCGGTACGGTGAAACAGCGAAATTGCTACAGCGTGTCGATTTGTCGAGTGATTACGGCAACCAGCACCAGCAGCGAGCCAAAGCCGCTGGCGCCGCCACGCCCGGCCTGTCCAATGGGTCCGACACTACACGCTTGATCTGGATGACTGTAAAGCGGAATGGAGAAATGCAACATATCCAGACTTGTTACGTCGATTGTGATGCCAAGTCATGTCAAAGTTGACGGGCGGAGTAGGCGGCTGTATCCGGGTCCCAGCACGCGTTTATTGGCTGCAACTTGGCCGAGTGGTCTAAGGCGCTGGTTGTTGTGATTCGCAAAATTGTTCGATTTTCATTGATGTCTCAGGCACGCATGCAAACGCGAAGGCGAGGACGACGGATGCAGAGTCCCTAGTTCAACCATATGACCATGCTCTTTTGACGGAACGTGTGGCTTCTAGCTCTGCTGTATGTACGCAGTGTCTCTCCTACAACGAGACTGACCAATTTCCCAGCATGGGCCAATGCAATATCGTTTCCGTTGCTTCTTCGCTCAAGGGGCGCCGCCAACGTCTGCCTGTGCTGTTGACGGTATGACTCAGCATCATGTTGGTCTGTGCTTGGCGTCGCGTATAAAAACTTCGCCTCCCCCTTCCGACTTCCTCTTCTTTTCTTCTCCATCCAAGTGCACGGGCATTACGCGTGCCAGTGAAGATTCGTCTGAGGCCGTGTTATTGCTAGTTGAAAACTACCTAGTTTTGACCGCACCAGCTGGTCTCCGGATCAACTGGGAATTTTTGTCATCCCACGCAGCGTGAGCTGTAAAATTTCTCATCTTTTCATCAACGCCTCTCGCCTGGTGTGGGAGGTTGAAGAAGAGATCCGTGATATTCTATTGCTAAGCTGTCGCATTCATTTCGCCATTAATCTCCATGTGCTTACTGAAATGCAGTGCAAGCTATTGGACTTTCACTCATCAATGAAGTCGTCCTTGGGCTCTCGCTCCTCTAGCTGTCCACTATGACACTCCTATACTTTCGATGCAAGCCATGATACCTTCCGAGCGTAGTCTGAGCGTAGTAACGACTTCTCGCCCATATTCTCCTGCCGCAGCGTCCGCGTGCAAGTCACTTCTGATCCTGCATCCTTCCTACAGCGCAGCGCAGCCGCCCTCCACAAACATAATCACACAAGATGTGACTGCAGCGATCTGTAGTCACTCACAAGATCCGGAACAGGCACAGGTCACAAAAGCTGGCAGCTAGGCAGACGCGCACCCTCCATACCTCGTCCTCATTACGACGCGAATTTGCACATTACGCATCTGCATCATCTCTGCATATCACCACGTCCTGTTTCATACACGACTCTGCTTTCTTGTTTGATTATTCATGCATTGGATGTAGAGCGGCTGAAAAAAGTTTGTTTCTGGGTGGGTCTGGCGCGTTTGAAACGCAACAGGGGTTGAGACTCGGACAATGAGGGCCTACCATATCGTCTTCAGCAATCCATGTCGGTGTGGCGATAGAAAAGCAGGATGGCTGTGCAGACGACGGTTTCAGTTTCTTGCAAGAGTCGAGTCAATGGTTTGGATGGTTTTGGATGAGCTCGAGCAGTTGAAGAGACACATATTCGACTTCCCGAATAAGCAAGTCACTGTTGAAATACATGAACAGAACGAATCACAAGGCTATAGTTATCTGCAAGCACTGGTAAAGAATCAATATCAAATGTGACATCGGTGTATCATTGCTAAGCACCCAAGCTATGGTGCGTTGTGTATGTACCGGCACATGAGCGCAAAGAACATGCAACCAGCCATTTTCCACGGCAAACAAACCCCACAGAAACCCGAAAGAATGTCAAACGCCTTCTCATGCACATGCAATGCTCGCGCAAACCAAAGCCGCAAACCCGTGACCCTCACACCCAGCCAGTCCGAGCCGAAGCAACGAAAGTAAGCCTGTGTACAGAGACGAAGCGAACGTAAGCAAAACACGCTCCGGGCCGCTATCCAGTGCAGCCATGTGACGCCCTCAAGTCGCGTCAAAACTCCAACCTGTCTAGGCCCTCATATGCCTGCGCAGTCTGCTGCGGCGCGCCAAACGGCCGGGATAATCAGCCGCGAAAGCGATAGCTCCATCAGAACATTGCGTTCCCGCGGCGACCTGCATGGGAATCGCACAACCGTAGGCACACTCGCCGAAGGTGGTAGCCGAGATGCAGTAGAAGCCGCTGGCAGTGCAGGCCACGGAGCCGGACGGGCACGACCCCGACCCGCTGCCGCTGCTGCCGGAACCGCCGCTCGTGCCCGTGCCAGCTGCAGCTGGCGACGCGGCAGCCGGCGTGGCGGCCGAGCCGCTCGTGCTGGTTGCCAGCGTCGTGGCGCCGGCGGCGGAGGGTGCGCTGGCGGCAGAGGATGCGCCCGGCGCGAACACGCCGCCCGATGGGCTCGAGCCGGAGCCGGAGCCGGAGCCGGAGCCTGCGGTGGCGGTTGCGGTGGCGGGTGTAGAGGCAACGGTGGAGGAGGCGTCGCCGCTGCCGGCGGTCGAGGTTGCTGGGCTTGCGGCACCGCCAGCGCCACCGTCTCCATCGGGAGGATTGGCGCCGCCGACGGTGTCGGGAGCAGGGAGGTTCGTTGGAGCGACTTGGTCGGCGCCTCCGATGTAGGCCATGGCGGTGACTGAGGCGCTTCCAGAACCAGTGCCGCATGCGGAGCCTACAGCGAGCTTGGTAGGGAAGTTGAAGGTCTGCTCCTTGACTACGTATTTGCCAGGATCCGGGAAATCGACGTTGGTGGACTCAGTGGTCGTGCAACCATTGTCAATGTTGGCTGCCATCATGGCTGGAAGCTCGCTGAGCTGATTCTGACCACCAGAAAGGGTGACCTGGGCGCAGTTCATGTACATCTCACGATTGCCGATGTTATTGAACCAAGTCCAAGCAAGAATCGCATTGCCGTTCGCCACTTCACTAGGAACCGTGAAGTTGATGTTGTTGACGCAATCGGGGTATGAACCTGGACACATAACCGCATTGTTGAGGTTGGAAGTGAAGTCGGTTGGGCATCCGCCGATAAAGCTCTGAAGAACATACCAGTTGCTGGGATTCTTGAGGTCGGTAGGATCGGTTTTGTATGTCACGCTGATCTGGCAGGAACCACCTCCATGGACCGCAGTATTTGCGCCAGCACCAAGGCCAAATTCGAGAGGAACAACTTGGCCGGCCTGAAGATCGGTGACAGTGCCCTGGGCCAAATTGGCTCCATGGCATGGGAAGTCCGCACCACTTGCAAGGAGTGGATCCTTGGGATTCGAGCCCGGAATCGGAGGCGGGTAGGTGATGTAGAAATGGGCGTTAGCCGCTCCGAAGAGGAAGGCTGCCGAGAGAGTCTTAAACTGCATGTTCGCTTGAAAGAGTGGACTCAAAGTTGCCGTTTGCAGATATGTAGAAGAAGCTGCGCTTTCGCACTTGGTGATTAGAGTATCGAGATTCGAGTAGGTGAATGGGATTTGAGAGATGTCAGGTAGCTAGAGGAATGATCGCAGCTAAAAAAGAATAGATCGCAGATCCGAGATCAAGGAAAGTGTTACAAGGGACAACTTCGCAGAAGCGTTGTGAAGGAAAGGCAGCTATTGTCGCAGACAATGCTATTGTAAAGATATTGAAAGGAATGAAAGGACTGGCCTCGGCGCAGGTCTTTGTATATCAACGGTGTTGTCGATAAGAAAGAAAAGGAATCAGATGGTGGCACGCGGAGACATAATGCTCTTATAGTCGGTCGCAGGAACAGCCAGTACATCACTCCTGAGAGGCCAGAAAAGGTGACTATTCAGACACAAGCTTTTCCTACCTGCAGCGTTGAAGCAAGGTCAGACAGGGCCGCCACGGCCGGAGAAGTACGCATGGGAGGCGGTTAGTAACCAATATGATTCGGTAGCCGCATTGTTCAATGGCACAATAAGAAAGCTTGGTGTTTAGGATCAACAACTGAACGTCCAGTCGTACAGCTCTCCGTGGACACGACAAGTAGGCAGTGTGACCCTGAGTCAAAGTTAGGAGATAGAGCGGGGCGCACATCAAGATGTCAAGAAGCGGACGATGCCTCGGTGATGGCCATGCAGCGGCTGAGATTGGCTCACAGACAAAGCTGGGCGGCTGTTTCGAAACAAGGTAGTCGGGAATGGAATTCTAGCAGAGAAGATGAGTGAGTGCGGAGACGAGGAGCATCAGGAGTTGATGTCGGACTGAGTTAGCCAAGTTCGGCTGTAGCCCTGACGTGCAAACCCTTCATGCAATTCTGCATGCTGGTAGGTCAAGTGCGCCCCTGTGGCGTCGGTAAGACGCAGGTACGACTCCTTTATCGATAGTTCATAGGATGCGGCTGAACTGCCTCTCGCCGACCGTTTGAACAGAAGGTTACGCGTTGTCCATCGTTCTTTACATGTCCCAAACCGGCGCCTGACAGACGGCGCCAACTACTTCACCTTACTCGAAGTTGCCCGGTGTTTGGTGTGTCCTCGCGCTTGAAGGTCTTGTGGTGGTGCGAAACAATGGTGGTTGCCAAACGGGCCGCGCGATTGGCTGTAATGGCGAATCTTCAAACAAAAATGGCCAGAGCTCGCAGGGCTGCATTCGCCTGTCCACCGACTTCTGCGCCTCCCTTTGTTCTCTTCCAAGCTGAAACTTTTGCGACCCCGTTCCTCCCCCTGTGCACACGCATTACGCACGCTGTAAGACAAGATTCTCGGCGCGCCCTTCATTCCACGCTCGCTCTGCGTTCCTAACCCAGGTGTGCTGCCCGAGCCACAGCGCTCCGACCTTTGGTCTTCTCACCCACCGCCGGTACACGAAAGGTCGTAATTATGCAACATTCTAACGGAAACATCTGCCAAGAAACATTAAAAAGTCGTCAAACAGTCGGAGATGAGTCTGGCTGTCTCAACATATAACAGGCTGCAATCGATCGCACGAAACAAAGCCACTCCGATGCGATACCTCCTCGAAGAATGCGACCACTCTGACGGAATTTCGTTTCAGGTGGCTGAACACATCAACGGCCCCGTTTCTATCCCAGCCACCAGCACCTTCCGAGAAAGACCACTGGCAGTGGATACAATCAACGTGAAATATGGCTTGATGGCTGCGGGGCTTTGCGTACCATCCGCTTATTTCGTGCACGAAACATCGGCCGAGAAAGAAATTAACCCAAAGCGTAGTTAATGCTGAAGGTTTGCTCTTTCGCCGTTCAATATGCTCTGATTGCAGCGCGCTGATTTGCTCTCCACGCGATTCGACCACGTTCTTATTCTTTGAAATAGCAAAACTGGTATGGTCACTGTAGACTCGAAGCTCGTGAAGAGCTTCGCAACGATGATTTAATACAATTGAAAATGCTGTCTTCATTACACTTAATGTGTTCGCTGTCGTGGAGTCAAGATCTATCATTCTTTGACTTCTCCCAACGTGCTAGAGCGGTTTGATTGCCTCTTTAGATGCTTTGATTGTTGTCAACGAATCGGAGATGAACCGCCGTGAAACAAGTTGCACACGTTCGCCGGAGGAATCTCCCCAATCACCTCCAATACCGAGTATGAGACCAAAAGCGGTAGTGACAAATCCACGCGAAGGTCGAAAACGCCGGAGTAAAATGCCCGTGATGTCAGTACGTTGCTTTGCGATTTGAATGCAACGTTGGCCTGGGAAGCGGGAAGTTCAAAACCAACCTCCTTCTGTTGCTGATCTCGAATGAAGGCCAATCCTCCGTCTCAATTTCCTTTTCTCCTTGCCAAGCGTGCCAGACGGTGGCATATCTGATATATTATCTTTACTTTCTGCAATATCCAATGGCACAACGTATGGAAGTTTTTCAATACCTACGTGTGGCTTGCCATCCGTCCCAATGAAACTTCCAAAGCCGTACCTATTTCCCAACTTCGCCAGATATTTCGCTCTTTCAGCGCTACTCATATGCGCCGTCCCAGTGAAGTCCTGTATTGCATGGCTCGCTGCAAAAAAAGCAATAACGCTTGCCGGATTCGTTGGCAGGCGAGGCAGAATTTTCCACGGCCGTTGAAGGTAAGCGATGATAGTCATTAGACCGTAAAGTCCTAAGATGGTCTCCGATAGGATTACCATCGGCTTTGAAACAAATATGCGGATGGTAGGTCTGGTGCTGGTCCCTGAGATTGTTTCATTATCGGCAACGGAGGCCAGTAACGCGCCCATATTGGTACCAATTGTGATGGCAAATAACTTCGAATAAAGGGCCGAAAAGGCATCCGCTCCATCGCCAGAGGACGGTGGAGGAAGGTTATAGTCGAGAAATCTACTACTGTTGATCATCTTCTCTATCAAGTAATTGTCGAAATCCGACGGGAAGGCGTCGCTATGCCAAGTCGCTCCAACATCTAGCGCGATAAGATTTGTCTGGTAGAGCAGTGTGTCCATGTCGCCATCAAACAGAATATCGATGTTGTCACTTGATACATTCGTCGAAATCACCTGCTGAACACGACCATCGCTGTCCACAACAATCTCGGCAGTTCCAGCAAGCAGCTGCGGCTGACATACGATTGCTGTCTGTTGCATGGAGGTGATATTGAGAGGGTCATCGTCGTAATCTGTCGAATCTGTCGGTATTGGAAGGATACTGGTATTTGCACGTATCCAAGAGGCGAAGAAATAATTCCGGCAAATCGTCGCGTTCTCCGCCGAGGGATCAAGTCCACCAAAAGGTCCATTGACCTCAAGGGCAGCAAGGCCATCACTGAACCCTTGCAGTGCGTTGATATTTGCAAAACCTTCGTCTTCAGAGAACTCCGAAGACACGCAGGCCACCGAATTTTGATTCCCACTGTCAATCGTTGCGGTGACATTGACCAATTTCCCTGAGCCATCGAATAGCAGCTCCCCTCCGTGTGATTCGAGCGGAGCACAGAAAAGAATTGCACCGAGCGCGGATGTATTTGCACGGTACGCCCAGCTAGTATTCCGGAGTTCAGGAGGAGCAACAAACGGGATGTAGGCAAAATTGTCGTCCGTCCAAGGTGGCATCGGAGTTCCCGCAGTTAGATTTGACATCGCCATATAGATAGGAGAAAGATTTCGCTGCGCGATATCACCGGGATTGAATTGATCATTTGGCAAAAGAGTTGTATTTCCAATTCTCTGGAAACGTAATTCATAGGCAGACTGAAAAGAGACCTTGTCGGTAACGCTGACCACATTTTCGAAGAATAGGCCGCTCGACGCTACAGGTAGAATATCTGCAATGATTGTCATGGTGGAAATTCCAGCGAGAAGGTAATGCTTGTTTCGTAAAGCTTGGAATGTCGTAAGCTGAGGAGGAAGGCTTGTATATCCAAGATTAAGAGAAACGGTTGCAAGGGACGTCCCATGCTTCAACGTCTCAAAGGGCTGGAGTATCCCAAGCATTCGGTTTAGCATGATCCATAATGGACCCAAAATTGTTGCGAAAGCGGTGGGAATGTAGCTCTCTACGATGCGTCGTATCACAGCGTTTTGTGATGGTAGTGGTAGACCTGTACCCTATATCAGCCAGACAACAAAGCGAGAATTGATGATACGTTGGACGATTACCGTTCAACGAAGTGATTTTGACTTGAAGGACAGCAAGCACCGCCATTAGTGTAGCGAGAACGCAGAGAAAAGCTATTCCGACGCCAACGCCGAACTCAATTGGTCGAACTACGGCCAGGTCGCCGTGAGACAGAGGAGATAAAGGAACTTGATCCTCCTCAAGTGGCTCTTGTTCACCAGCGATAAGAGTCACGGAGTCAGGGCGTGAGTTGGAAGATCGAAAGCGAAACGATTGTAAAGAGAGGGTGGCGCTAAGTTTTGCTTGAGACACGCGGTCTAGATCTTTGAACACTTGGAGCGAATCGGGTTCATTAGCGCTCAGAGACATCAGAGCCGCAATTGTCGAGGGATCCGATGATAAGTTCACCCTACTTCGGATTTCTAACGACAGCAAGATGACCGCGAAGCAGATAGTGGCTCCCAGAACTGCTTCCGCGGCATATGCGAAGGCTGGGACCACAACAATTCCTTGCGTTTGAAAAGATACTCTTCCTGTGTTCTGTGTAGTTTGGTTGAGTTGAGTATTGAAATATGGTACCTGCTGGCGTGCAAATAATAGCTGGTATGCTGACTGATATGATAGGCGAAGCGTGTCCGGGTCAAAATAGTCGTCAATAGGCCTCTGAAACGAGCTTACGGCAAAGGCGGCCATTTTGGATTGGGGATCGACGTTCAGTGGCATGTTAGACAGATACGGAGCTTGATTAGGCCAGTAACGTTCAGGAAAGTCCGCTCTAGAAAGAAGAGGCTGTTGCCCAGCGGCGACATTCTCTTCGAAAACTGTCTCGTTGAACATGTCGGAAGGTATCGTACTCGCCGTGCCAATAGTTTCTACTCCAAGAACTGCATTGTCTGGAGAACTGATGGTCGCGTACACATCTTGTTGCCAATACGATGGTCGACAGAAGAGAAATGTCAATTGAGCATTTGCACATTGCTCGGTCTGATTCATCTCATTGAACGCTTGAACGGGTACAAGAGCCTTTGAGAATTGGACCATGAATGAGTCAGATGCATTGTTTGGACAAAAGTCGGCTAAGTTCTCGCGTAAACCGCCGTACTGAATACTGTCGCCTACGTAAGCTGCGTCATAAATCTGTGTCTCGTTGTTGTTGTCGTTGTAACGTAATTGAAGATAAGTTGAATTAACAATACACCCCCAAGAACTTGTGAGGTAAGAGCAGTTCAGTCCAGAAGTTGGTTCCTCACAGGTAATGTTGACGAAATACATCTTCGTACGCCCCATGAGAGTTATCGAATTCGAAATAGGCGAAGATGATGAATCCTGCAAGCCAAAAGGTGCTATAGCGTACTCTCGTGTCATAAATGGTGGTAATGTTTCATTCAACCAAAGTATGTTGGAAGCAGATGTTGCGTACAATGCCGGCATAAAGTTCTGTTGTGATGAGACGGGAACATATGATGTCGAGTACAGCATTTGCGCATCCATTGCAATCGTAATATTTACATTGCGGGCAAATATGCCTGACTGCACTGGCGTTAGGCCCCATGATGCAGTAAGGGAGGCAAGTGAAGCAAAGAATACGCTTGCATGCCTAGATCTGTAAGTGGCTGCCACTGTTAAAGTATGGTGTAACGAACCGAAAACGTAGAGCCTTGAATGGGACGGTAAGAATGAAATCGACTGGATACTGTAGGAGGATCGAAGATTTTGCAGATACCGCATCTTTCTTTGATAATTGATAGAATGGTGCCAATCTTTTGACATCATGATCCATCCAAGTCCACAAGAAAGCGTAACAGACGGCAACAACTGTCGGCAAGTACAGATATGGAAAGCTTTGTGATAATGGAAGGCTGTTTACATCCTCAGAAAAGATCAATGCACCGTTCCTCCTACTGCGAATCAACTGGAGTTGGATGACTGTGATGAGGAAGATGGAGATCGCTATCACCGCAAGAATGAAGAGCGGTTGTAACGATGTGGATCTCCACCTCCGTGTTTGGCCTGTAAGAATGATGCGTCAGTTTGAAAGTCTTCGATGCTATTTTTTCATGGCAAGCATACCTATCATAGGAGCAGTTAAGAATCGCCTGAGTTTCGAAGTCGTTGAAGGAGACTTTCCTCTGAAGGCTCTTGGGCTAGCCAACATCTCGGTCTGCGTCAGACTTCGCTCCAAAGTCCGAATTGTATAGTATACTGGCTAGGACCGCCTTTCACTAACCCCAACCCACCAACTCTCCAGGAAGAGTAAGTGAAGCGGGATAAGCAGTAAGCATCGAACGCAGTGGCATTAAATATTTAGTGTTCCAAGGTTTAGGAAAATATGTGGATAGTCTGAAGGTGTCTGATTGAGAAAACAAGATCAAAAGGGAAAGAGAACATTAAAAAAAAAATAAGGTACATGTCCACAAATATGTGCGGCTCTGACAGGCGCCAGAAGAGGTTCGAAGTAGCCAACGCCTTGGGTACGCGAAGCGTTTTGGCCGAAGCATGTGGCTCTAGAGAGCTGAGAACCCACAGCATTCTATTACAACGCATAATTCTGAGACAAACCGTCTGTGCGATATGAAATGGGATTATTTGAAGGGTTATTGTAGCGGCTCGGCGCGGTATGGGCGCTTAACGGAAGCTTGCAACTCGACGGTGGAAGCGGCGCGGTCAAAAAATTTGAAGCATGGACACTCTAGAGTACCGTACTCTACTGTATCGTAATTCACCAAGCTGTAACGGCCGTACCCACGTCGGAATAGAGTGAATTGTAACTACAAAAGCATCGATAACTGCGTGTTGCATTTAATCTCTTCGGGATGGGAATGGACGGGTAACAAAGCCCAAATTCCAGCTCGGCGCCGTCTCAGTAGGTTCACTTAAGCCTTGTCACTTCATCACCTGACGAAACGGTCGATGTCATTCTGCCTGGTTACTGTTTCAGAAGTTCGATCCATCAGCCCGATCAGAAAACCGCCTCTCCATCAGTACTCTGTAGCGAGCTTAGACAACAGCCAAAGTTGTCATACTTGATTGGAAGTCTTTATCACAAATATGGATCCACAATTGGAAGCCTTCATCAATGCCTCCGTAAGCTCGACGCAATCGCCTGGTGAATTCTTCCGATGCTTTCGACTAGGTACCTGTGGTGCCTGTATCCAAGGCGAAGCCAATGGATGTGCGTGGTGCCCATATGTAAGCGTCTACTCATTTCATTTCAAAGTTGATTCTCAGTCGAAATCACGAGATTGCTCTATTCTCAGCCGTCAACGCAAGCGTCATTTCTTCAAGTCTCAACAGGATGTAGTCTATGTTACAGTACGTCCCCTAACATTTATACCTCCTCAGTCAGGAATCTGTGTCCCTCTGCCTCGCAATGGGTCCATCCTAGACTCCACTCTCCTTGCACCAATCCAGCATGACGATATCTGCCCTTTCCCATGGCAAGAACGCTGGGAATTACGTACCAAACCGTTCGGGTGCAACTGCTCGACGACGACATTTCTGGCAGCACTGATCACGTGTCTGTCGACTCTTGTGGCTTTGTTTGTTCTGTGGAGCTCTCTGAAGATCCTCGGATGGTGTTTCAAAGCGTGTCGAGGAGTGAGGGGAGGATGGGAATTGCGGGTTGTGGGCGATGAGGAGAGGAGGGTGGGAAGGATCTGGGTACGAAAACGGACCTGGAAGGAGTGGTGGAGGACAGTGAGAGGTCAAGGAAATGAAGATGTGGTTGTCGTCACTGAAAGCACTAGGCTTCTGGGTGAGCCAACGTAAAGTGTTTTAAGAGATGACGGTTAAAATTGGATATTCCCAGCCGATGTGGTAGCACTGTAGTCTACGCAAGGGCTTTGGTAATAATCCTGCTATCAATCTAATGGTCGAATTACAAAATTAAAAGCGATTGGTGAAGATCAATGGTGTTCGTAATATCATAAATAAATCGGTACTTGAACCAAGTCCCTGCCAACTTCAGATGGCGCTAAGCGACTTCCGGAAAATCAGAGTTGGGCATAGGAGCAGCTGTGAAGACGGCCAACATCTCCCTCAGTACAACACAAACCAACTGAAATGGCATAATTCTCAGCTCTCTGGATCTTAGACCTCTACTAGATCAACAATACACCTGGATGATACCTCCGAAACCTTCCAGATGCCTCTCCTCCTATTCTCCACTCACAACGAGATCGTGTGCGCGATTCAGGGCGCGACAGCCCATATATGAACACAGCATTTTGCAAACGCTTACAAACGAAAGATGGCGACGCTAGCTATTGCAGATCTGTCGCCTTCACTGGCTGACGCAGATGAAAAAAGAATCAGAGCCGTCGTCACACTCTTATGGCCTTTCTCGTCATCAACACGTAAAGTTGCGCTCCTGCTTGCCGACTTAGATTTCAGACAGCGAAAGAAAAGTGGCCAGGTGAGAGTTCAACTCTCAGGACCAGCTGCGCAAGCGGTTGCTCGCTCAAAGATTGGTATTGGAGACGAGGTAGTCCTTGAACTCACCGGTGCGCGGTGGGTGGATGCTGCTCCAGGAGTTGTAACACCCGGTAAAAGCATAGACTCAGAGCTGTTATTCCGAGATAAACTTCATATGCTCGTACGGAGAGAGGGCAAAGAAGTGGCAGTCTTGGATGTCAACGATCCAAATGCGCCACCACCTCCGGAAATACTCCGACCTCCCACCAACGGTGGTGCAGTAACGCCGCGTCCATCACGCGTAGATGACTACGAGACACCAATATCCTCATATACTCCATCTTTCTACAAGCGTGCGCGTATCTCTGGCGGCTCGTATGTTGATTCTGCATTTGATCCTTTCGCACCAGATCAAGTCGACCCACAAGGACGAGAAAAGAAAAGACCGCGTATATCCTGGGGAGTTGGAGCGCATTGGAAGTTATCTGAACGACAAGTATCACCCCCAATGGAACTTGAAACCGAGAATTGGTTGGACGTAGAAGTTGAAAGTCCCACTAAGACCGCCGGTGCAAACCACGGCCAGACAGGACCATCGCTCTCAGCAGATTCATTCCGGATCCCTCACCAGTCTATGGATTCGACACTTCCATCTACTCAAGCTTCTGCAGACTTTGAGGCAGCTCATATCGAATTACCTGACCGTCAAAATCCGAGAGAAAAATACGCTTCGGAGTATTCCCAACGACTAGCACAAGAACTCGGTGGTGATACGGAAGATGAGCAAGAAGTTGAGAATGAACCTCCCAATGCGAAATTCGCGGAGCATAGAATACAATCTTCAGCCGATAATGCTTCAAGCCAAGGCACAGCCCAACCAACTTCCAAGGCTCAAACGCGATCAAAATCTCAAACAAAGCCCTCAGATCGCCATATTTCAATGCCACCACCTGCTCTACCGGCGCTCCAAACCTCTCAATTTGCTCCCAAGCAGACCGAGAATCTCAGAGGACCACTATCTGCGGTATCACGCTCACCACCTACTCCTGAACTGCATCCGCTTCAGTCTGCAATTCTTCCTCTTCCATCACCATTCCCTGGAGAACAACTGGAGCAAACGTCCTTTTATCAGCCGCAACCGCGTGATTTCAGGTCTCCAAGCATTTCGAATCAGATTGGCATCGTACCTGACTCAATGTTCCAATTTGGTTTCGGACTGAATAGCACAACTGTGTCTGCATCTGTCACAGAACGTGCTTCTGCGAGCGCTGTCAGCCTGAAGCAACTTGATAAGGCACTTGATACCCAGCAGAGTGGCGATGATCCAAAGGGTTCGTCTGCGGCCCCAGCTAGTGTGTCCGAAGGGCCTGAGGTTCTCGATGGTGATGCGCTGACATTCGAATCGGCTCATGTTACTACTCAACATGAGTATAGAGATCTCCAGAGAATTAGTGAAGAACCAGAACAGGAGGAAGAAGAAGAAGAAGGAGATTCATCGCTCCCTGACGTTGGACAGAGTTCCTTGCCTCCACAGCCCATATCAAAAGAACCTATCGTGATCGATTTATTAGATTCAAGTAGCAGCAGTGAGTCAGAAGAGGATTCGGAAGAAGAAGTAGAGGCTGAAATCCACCAAGAAGTTGAAGAAGATGCTCACTCTGAGATCAGTGGTTCTGAGGAAAGCGATGAAGAAGACTCTGAGGATGAAGGGGCCAGTGAAACCTACGAGTATGAGGAACAAGAGGAATATGAAGGAAGTTATGTTGATGACAATGATGAAGTTGAAAGATCCGCGCCAGGCTTTACACACATTGGACACCAGCATGAGGAAAGTGCCAGGCAAACTTCAGAGGAAAGCGAAAGTACCGATGAGCTATATCGCGAAGACTTTGCGCCACCAACTGCACCTCGCGCAGCCGCTACGCATATAGATCTCACTAGCGATAGTGATGAAGAAGGTGTAGAGAAAGGTACAACCGATGACCATGCTGTCAGCGCATCAGAACACGCAGATGTTGAATCGGGACAACGACAGCTATCTCATAGCTTATCCTCACAAGGTCAAGACATATATCAATCACCGGTGGATCCTATGCTCTCACAGCAGAGCGTTGGTTCCTACGAATCACAATCTGTCACCAATGCGTCCTTCGACAGGATTGGAGTTACGACAGCATCCAGTATCACAAATTCCGCTTCTCTCCCGGTGCAGCAGGTGACCGAACCAGCAGATGATGAAATGAACGATATAGCTTCAAAAGTCTCGGCGTCTGGGATCGTCCACTATCCCGAACTGCCTCCATTCGATGGCCCACAGTCACCAATTGACGAGGAAATGCATTCTGCAGCAGCTCAACTTGAGATGCTCCGCTCTTCGCCTTTAACACAAATTCACTCTGTTCCAAATCAGGAATCCAATGTCTACACTCGTGACTGGGCTTCGGATAGCATACCGTCTTTTGGATCTCAGTTTGACTCACAAAATCGACCGCTTAGCCTTCCGGAAGACAACAACATTCCGGACGCCCAAATGAGCTTCGGAACAAATGAATGGCTTGGAAGCCGCTCTCCACCGGCAATAAAATCAACCTCTGGAGATGTTGATACATCCATATTCGCTGACGTCAACCTTTCTCCTTTGGTAAGCCCTCAAATTGGTTCATTTCCGCGTACGCAAGAGCCGGAGCAACTGGAGCAATCAGAGGGTATTCCAACAACCACAACTTCGGTCATTTCGGACAGTCTCCAAGTATCTCAGCCAACCACCGCTGCTCACGAAGCAAGCCAAGAGCGCCGCGGCTCTCCCGCACCGGAAATGGGGCAGGTCTCCAACAGCGCCGTGCTCTCCACCATCGCCAGCACACTCAGCGCCCCACCGCAAACCCAAGACTCGCCCTCGACGCTCGGCGCGCCTGGCACCGCACCATCAATGCAGCACTCCGCGCCTCCGCCCATCGACCCCTCACTAACGCAGGAGTCGCACACCCTCCGCGCAGCCACACAGCTCTCCACCTCCAACGGCACGCACGGCTCGCCCAACGGCGCCGCCAGCCAGCCGGCATCGCAGCCCGCGCTCTCCGAGCCGCCCGCCTCCGCCGCCGGTAAAGGCCTGCGCACACCGCTGTCGTACTACGCACAGCTGTCCTCGCTGCGGCCGTACATCAACGGCCCGGCGCCACCAGATGGCGTGGACGTGCTGGCGGCGGTGAGCGGCGGGACGTCGGCGCCGCGCCGCGCCAAGGCCGGCGCCCGCCAGTGGTTCTGCGCGCTGCGCGTCGTGGACGCGAGCGGTGGCGATGCCGCCGCCGCTATCCGCGTGCTGTGTTTTCGCGAGTGGAGGGCGGCGCTGCCGGTTGCTGAGCGTGGGGATGTGGTGCTGTTGCGCGCGTTTGAGGTCGTTGGGGCGAAGGGCGCGGCTGGGTTTGCGCTTAGAAGTGGGGAGGGGAGTGCGTGGTGTGTTTGGAGGGGGGGTGGGGTTGGTACGGAGGAGGTTAGGGGGCCTCCGGTGGAAGTTGGCGATGAGGAGAGGGAGGAGGTGAGGAGGTTGAAGGGTTGGTTTGATGCTACGGCTCATGAGGCTCAGAGTGGTCGTGATAAGGCTATTGAAGACCACGACGAGACGTCTCTGGAAAAGGCAAAGATATGAGTGCCATACGTCTACTGGCTTGCAATGGATGGGATGCTTATTCATGATATTGAGATGCAATGGCTTTTCCTAGGTTCGACGATCCCGACATCATGGACAGCTTTAAAGTAGTATATAAGATAGCCCAAAGATTAGAAGGGACACTTCAATGAATGATCAAGTCATTGTCTGCAGCTTTTGTCTATCGTTATAAGTGTCTACAGTCATCACACCACACCACTCAGCACGGAGCCCTGAAATAGGTGCTTGATGTCCACCGACGCTCATCTATTATGGTTTCTCGTAGATCCAGTCAAACTGAGCCGACTTCCAGCTTTGGACCTCCTCCTTGCTGAACCACAGAGCAATCTCCTTCTTGGCGCTCTCAACGCTGTCGGAGCCGTGGCAAACGTTGCGGCCGACATCGATGGCAAAATCACCGCGAATGGTACCCGGAGCGGATTCCAAAGGTTTGGTTGCACCCAGGATGGTACGGCCAGTCTTGACGACGTCACGACCTTCCCAGACCATTGCGCAGATAGGACCAGAGGCCATATCTAGTGTGAAGATTTGGAGTCAGCATTGTAGACTTGGTTGATTGTGCTGGAGGGATTCGATTTTGATGACGATAAGTCATTAGGCGGTCGACAGGCAGTCACTTACAGGTGATGAGGCCAGGGAAGAAAGGCTTATCAGAGAGATCCTCGTAGTGCTTCTCGAGGTGGGCCTTGGAGGCGGTCATGAGCTTGATGGCGGCAAGCTTGAAGCTGTAGCTCAGAATTTAGAAACCAACAGTTGTCAATGACTGTTTTTGGTAGCTGGACTCACCCTCGGTCCTCGAAGCGGCTGATGATCTTGCCAACCTGCAACTCTTAGCCATTGATTGACCACTGCAGTCATAATATGCTTACGAGGCCACGTTGGACACCATCAGGCTTGACAGCTAGGGTTTATTAGGTCAATTGTGAGGTATTGGAGCTTATGAAGCTTACCGATGAAGCTGAATTACAGGTTAGTGTGAATTTTCATCCAAATGGGTTGAAAGTTTGCAGAAAGCTTACGTCTGTTCAGTAGTCATTTTGCTTCGAGGATGGATAGTAGCAGTTGAAACTCAGTGACTCAAAAGTCAAGACTTCGTTGGTTAAGAAGATGCAAAAACTTGTGAAGAGAGAAAAAGTAGAAGAAGCAAAAGGTATTGAGGTTTTGTATAGAATTTAATTCTGGCGGTGATGGTGGGGCATTTTCGTTCCACATGCGGCAACCATTTTAGCGGTGCCTAACAGTGGCTCTTCGCTGAAGTTTACTGAGACACGGCGCTCTTAGAGTGGATAGCGAGTGTTCTACTGGACTCCTAGCTGCATATTGGGTGCATCTTGTCTTCTTGCGGTGAAAAAGCACTTGAAACTGTGGCTGAAGCTGGCAACTAGGACGCGAGAGGATCATGGCTCCTAGCTGGCTGCATCTTCGGTGGCGCGCATTGTTGGCCCGTCTCAGCTAATCTGGCATCTACCTTACCTTACCAAAATTTATTGTCGACTTCAACTGTACAATACCCAATTCTCCTCACTCTCCCCGCCTTCTATCAGAGTTGCGCCACTTTCCTTCTCTTCTCTCGCTCCTTTTTCTCCCTTCTTTAATGAAGTATGCTGGTTCGAGCCGGATACGGGCGGTCATGGACCACGCTGTTCTTACTCCTGGCCGTGCTTGCATGTCTATTTAGCCCAGCCCGTACGTATCTTTGCACTACCTCGCATTCATTGGCAATTGTAATGCTAACTATGGTTTAGATATGGTCAAACACGAGAACTTCAAGACCTGCGATCAGTCCGGATTTTGCAAACGAAATCGTCAATTCGCCGAAGATGCCCGCGCTTCCACTTGGAAGTCTCCCTACCGCCTTGACAAGCAGTCAATTCGATTTGACAAAGGTGTTCTAACCGGCACGGTGCTGAAACAGCTAAACACTGATTTGGTCCGTCTCCCTGTTACAATTGCGTTCCTTGAGTCGGGTGTGGCCAGAGTGACAATCGATGAAGAGAAACGGCAAAAGGGTGAGATTGTACTCAGGCATGACAGTAAGGCCCAGAGACGGCGATACAATGAGGTCGAGAAATGGGTGATTGCAGGAGGCTTGACACTAAGCACTGGAGCTGTATTGGGAAGCACTGCAGAATCAGGCACCACAAAAGTTCGCTATGGGGCTGAAAACAAATACGAAGCTGTCATCCAGCATTCACCATTCAACATTCAGTTCAAACGAGATGGTCAGACTCACGTTGAATTCAACGAACGTGGCTTCTTGAACGTCGAGCATTGGCGGCCGAAGAAGGAACTCAAAGAAGGCGAGGAACCACTTCCTGATGCCGAAGACGAAAGCACCTGGTGGGAAGAATCATTTGGTGGAAACACAGATTCGAAACCACGAGGTCCAGAAAGTATTGGACTGGACATCACCTTCCACGGCTACGAACACGTTTACGGCATTCCGGAGCACGCTAGCTCACTCTCCTTAAAAGAAACAACCGGCGGCGATGGCAAATATTCCGATCCCTATCGTCTCTACAATACCGATGTCTTTGAGTATGAGGTGGATAGCCCAATGACGCTCTACGGTGCCATTCCTTTCATGCAAGCTCACCGTGCACACTCTACTGTCGGCGTCTTTTGGTTGAACGCTGCTGAGATGTGGATCGATATTGCGAAGACCAAGTCCAAAACTAATCCGATGGCTCTTGGTGTCAAAGCTGAAACAACCACTCAAACTCATTGGTATTCTGAGAGTGGTCTTCTCGACGTTTTTGTCTTCTTGGGTCCCACACCAAAGGATGTCCTATCTGCTTACGCCGAGCTCACTGGACCATCCCAATTACCACAGGAATTCAGTATTGCATATCATCAATGTCGCTGGAACTATGTAACTGATGAGGACATCGTTGACGTAGCAAAGCGCTTCGATAAACACAACATTCCTTTCGACGTGCTGTGGCTTGACATTGAATACACAGATGGAAAGAAATACTTCACGTGGGATCCACTAAACTTTGACGATCCGGAAGGAATGCACAAGCACCTTGATAAATCGGGTAGAAAACAAGTCATCATCATAGATCCACATATTAAGAACGAAGGAGGCTATGCCATTGTTGATCAGCTTAAGAGCAAAGATTTGGCTATCAAGAACAAAGACAACAATATTTACGATGGATGGTGCTGGCCAGGCTCAAGTCATTGGATCGATTGCTTCAATCCTGCTGCCGTAACTTGGTGGAAGACACTTTTCAAGTACGACACTTTCAAAGGCACATTCCCAAACACTTTCATCTGGAACGACATGAACGAGCCTTCAGTTTTCAATGGACCAGAAACGACAATGCCCAAAGATAACCTACACTTTGGCGGTTGGGAACACCGTGACGTCCATAATGTCAATGGACTTACGTTCCATAATGCAACTTACCAAGCACTGCTCTCGCGCAACAAAGCTGAAGAGAAGAATCCCCGAAGACCTTTTGTTCTAACTCGAGGATTCTTTGCTGGTTCCCAGCGAACGAGTGCGGTTTGGACTGGCGACAATCTCAGTGCATGGAGTCATCTTGCTGCTTCTCTCCCTATGATCCTGACTAATGGCATTTCAGGTTATCCATTCATAGGCGCTGATGTAGGCGGTTTCTTCGGAAACCCGAGCAAGGAGCTACTGACACGATGGTACCAAGCGGGAGCCTTTTACCCGTTCTTCCGGGCGCATGCACACATTGACACTCGACGACGAGAACCTTACTTGGCTGGTGAACCCTACCAATCCATCATCACACAGGCTCTGCGCCTTCGATACTCTCTCCTTCCATCCTGGTACACGGCCTTCCACGAAGCCTCCGTGTCAGGCGAGCCGATCGTGCGACCCAACTTCTACGTGCACCCCACGGACGAAGCCGGTTTCGCCATCGACGACCAAATGTACCTGGGCGCCACGGGCCTGCTCGTGAAGCCGGTGGTGAGCGAAGGCGCCACATCCGTCGACATCTACCTAGCGGACGACACGCCATACTACGACTACTTCGACTTCACGGTCTACGCCGGCCACGGGCGACACGCCGTGCCCGCGCCGCTCTCCAAGCTCCCGCTGCTGATGCGCGCGGGCCACGTGTTCGCGCGGCGAGACCGCGCGCGCCGCAGCTCCGCGCTGATGAAGCTCGACCCGCTGACGCTGGTGGTTGCGCTGGCGGGCGGCGCTGCCGACGCCGCGGGCTCGCTGTACCTCGACGACGGCGACTCCTTCGAGTTCGAGCAGGGTGCGTATGCCCTGCGCCGCTTTGTCTTCGACGCTGGCGCTGCGGCCCTGCGCTCGGAGGATGCGGGCGTGCCCGGGAAGCTCACGGATAAGTTCCTCCGGAGTATCGAGAGCGTGCGCGTCGAGAAGGTGGTTGTTGTGGGTGTGCCAGATGAGTGGGCGGCGAAGACGGAGGTTGGTGTGTTGGAGGCGGGCGCCGGCGCGGAGAAGAAGGCTGCGGCGTTGACGTTCCACAAGGGAAAGAAGGGTCAGGCGAATTGGGCAGTGGTGAGGGATCCTGCGGTTAGGATTGGGGAGAGCTGGAAGATCCAATTTTAAGAGGTCAAGCGGTACATTGGAGGCGCATTCAAGACGATTGCGGGCATCTAAGGAGTCGATTCGCTGCATTTGCTGTACATGTATATGCTAGTTTGTCTCGATTAAGAAGCTTGAAAGGAATTGGATATCTACAGTACAGTGCTTTACGAAATCGGTTTCACCTCAGACACTCTTCAAAACTCCATGAAACGTCCGTTCCAAGCTCAGTTACCCAATTTATCGACGTTACCACCCACCAGCAGTAAGATACAGTCCTGGTTATCACGTGGTACTCCGTATACACGAAGTACATGTACTCTATGTATTCCGTAACTCTCATGTGGCTGTGCGATGAAACTCCACAAAATGTAGGCTGACTAATGAGGCGCAATTTTGTTAACTACTCCGTACTCCGCAAGACAATGTACTTCGACGAGGCCATTGAATCGTTCAGCGACTGGCAAAGCTAGACGCATAGCCAATGTGCTGCCGCCCGTGAAGGTGCCATCTGAAATGGCTTGCTGTCTTTCGATGGAGGCCTGCTCAGCTGCGCAAGCTCCTCAAAAGCAACCATGGCCTTACATGTGGCTTCTGGCTGAATCTATTGGCCAGCATGTAACGACACCCGCGCCGCAGCGAGAACGCTGTTCGGCTGAGCAAAGTGTGCGGCCTTTGAACTGACATAGCAAAACTCTTCCAGCCATGCCTGACGAAGAACTCCGCTTGCTCGCACTTGATGGCGGTGGTGTACGAGGGTTATCAGCGTTGATGATCCTCGAAGAGCTCATGGAGAAAGTTAACCCAGACTCACCACCAAAGCCTTGTGACTACTTTGACATGATCGGCGGAACAAGCACCGGCGGGTGAGTTATCTTGTCGCACACGATGTGGACATGCGTGTTAATTGAGTAGGCTTATCGCGATCATGCTCGGAAGGCTAAGAATGAGCATCCACGAGTGTATCGAAGCCTACTTATCGCTTTCAGATCGAATTTTCCAGAAGAAGAGACGCCGGGTGACAATTAAGGGCAAAATTCAAGGAAGATTCGACTCCGAGGAGCTGGCTCAAGCAGTACGAGATGTCATCACGGCGAAAGGACATCGGGAGGATGTCCTGCTGAAAGACACGTCGGAGAACGCTTGTAAAGTGTAAGCTTGTTTTACCTCTTCCTCGGCGCATAGTCAAAATGCTAATTGAAAGTAGATTCGTGTGCGCAATAAGCAAACAGACCAGCGAAACCGTGTGCCTCACGAGCTACAGATCTCCTCGCGGTAGCAACGACCTCCTGAACAGCGTGAAGATATGGGAGGCCTGCCGAGCAACTTCAGCGGCCTCATCTTTTTTCGATCCTATAGCTGTTGGGCGGTACAAGGAAGAATTTACTGATGGAGGCACAGGAGCTAACAATCCGGTGTGGGAAGTGTGGAATCAAGCGCAGATGATATGGGGTCCGGGCCCGATCGATAGCAAGGTCAAATGTCTAGTCTCAATCGGAACCGGAGTCCTTTCGCAGAAGCCATTTCAAGATGATGTGTTCGGCATTGGTGAGACGCTCGTTGCCATCGCGACGGAAACAAAACAGACAGCGGAGCGGTTTCGGCAGCACAAAGTTCACCTTGATGATACTGGGCGGTATTACCGGTTCAACGTGGCTCACGGGTTGGAGAAGATCGGGCTTGAAGAGTCGAAAAAGAGGAAAGAGATTGCTGCGGCAACACGGCAGTATGTCGCATCTCAGGAGGCTTTGAAGCTGATGCGGGCATGTGCGGACAATTTGGCAGGAAGAGTGGGTTAGTTTATCGTGCATTTCCAGAGAATAATAGCTGATCTTGATACGCAGATGTTAGTCCGCTTTATGGTCTCACCATTAGTACGCACCTGTTTCTGTTCGAATTTCAGCGTTATTCTAACGACATCTAGATTCTGCGGCTGCACACCAACCCGAATACCTCGGCCAGTTCTCTCACTCCTGCATTGAGCCCGTCAAAGCCTACGTCCCGCGGCCTCTCCTCCGTGATCAGATCAGGACACAGCTCTGCGGTGATGATGCAAATACAAGCACGAAGACACTCGTTGTGTGGGGACTTGGAGGAGCTGGGAAGTCGCAGCTGGCGCTCGACTATGTACAACAATACCGTACCAACTACAAGACGACATTTTGGATCGAGGCAGGTCGGAAAGAGTCGCTCGAGCGAGACTTCGTGAATTTGTATCATACGCTGTTCGGAATTCAGGTGGCTACTGGAAACGAGAACGTCAGTGTGGAGAATGCCGTGACTGGGGTGAAGAGCTGGTTCTCTGGCCAGCAAGGCCCGTGGTTGATGGTATTTGACGGCACCGATACAATCGAGAACGAGCAGTCCCGCGAGTACATCGACATTAAACACTTCATTCCGAATGTTTCGTCTCTGCACGTTATTATCACAAGTCGAAGCAGGACAGCAAAGGACATGACGCCACTAGAAGGAGTACAAGTTGGCGAGATGGATGAAGAGCAGGCTACGGAGTTGTTCCATCGATACTCTGAGCTGCAACGTGATGACGAAGTTGTCGAAGATGAGGTCAAATTGATTGTCAGAGAGCTTGGGTATCACGCGCTAGCGATTACACTTGCTGCCACATATGTGGGAAGAACACGGCGGCTGCAATCTGACATCAAGCAATACCTTCCGGAATATAGACAGCGGCGGCGCGAGCTCCTTGATCGGAAGCCCGAGAGTCTTGTCCACCAATATAAAGAGAGTGTACTCACCATTTGGGAAACATCGTACCAAGCTATGAGCGACCAATGTCCAGAAGCTTCGGTTTTTATGACGAGGCTCTCGTTTCTAAACTTTGATGACGTCTTTCCACAACTGTTCGGAATCGACCAGAGAGAAAGCGCGAGATTAACAGACAATGGTTCCACCGCGCTCTTAATACCTACGACGGATGCTTTTGAGACGGACAAGTGTTTTGAGATGTTAGAGAAGTTTTCCTTCGTTCAATGGAAAAAGGACCAACGAAGTTATGTGATGCACAGCTTAGTGCATGCGTGGGGCTATGAGAGACTTTCCAAAGATGAGCAACTGAAAATGGGATGCGCTACGCTTAAGCTTATTATGGCAGCAATCAAGGGGTGCAGAAATGCACCTGAAGACAAACTCCGGCTTGTGCCACATGTGATGGCGAATTTTGCAACCCTTTGTTCGAAGAAGGTAGTAATAAATGGACTGGAGGTAGACACTCTTGACAAGCTTGAAAGCGTAATGCGATTCCTTATAAATATTGGAAGGTTGAAAGATGGAGGTGAAATTGCACAGTTTGTATTTAACGAAAGGAGGCGAGTCCTCGGCCACGAGCACCCAGATACCATCATAGCCATGGGCAACCTCGCGAACTCGCTCCACGATCAAGGCAAGGTCGACGAGGCGGCAACCATGAGGCAGGAAGTGCTGGAGATGAGGCAGCGGATCCTCGGCGACGAGCACCCAGATACCATCATAGCCATGGGCAACCTCGCGAACACGCTCCACGATCAAGGCAAGGTCGACGAGGCGGCAGCCATGAGCCAGGAAGTGCTGGACATGAGCCAGCGGATCCTCGGCGACGAGCACCCAGATACCATCAAAGCCATGGGCAACCTCGCGAACTCGCTCCACGATCAAGGCAAGGTCGACGAGGCGGCAGCCATGAGCCAGGAAGTGCTGGACATGAGGCAGCGGATCCTCGGCGACGAGCACCCAGATACCATCATGGCCATGAACAACCTCGCGGCCTCGCTCCACGATCAAGGCAAGGTCGACGAGGCGGCAGCCATGAAGCAGGAAGTGCTGGAGATGAGCCAGCGGATCCTCGGCGAC
>Ga0335072_10002771_pt1 | contig 26952 bp, 22 predicted proteins | sample Lox_Sample_21_FD_206725 | JGI IMG/M metagenome (GOLD analysis project Ga0335072, IMG submission 206725) | Soil microbial communities from Loxahatchee National Wildlife Refuge, Florida, United States - Lox_Sample_2.1 | ecosystem: Environmental > Terrestrial > Soil > Wetlands | place: USA...
TGCACCTCGCACGGGATCTCGAACGTGGTGAGCCGCTCCCGCACCTTCTCGGCGACCTCGAGGTCCGATTTGCTCCCGACCAGCACGACGACCTTCATGGGCGTCCCGAGCCGTTTCAAAAGAAAACCTTTCGCCGGCGCGGGAGGTTGACTGAGAACTCCCCCTCTGGGCTGCCGTGATTCCTCTGGAGCCGCTCGATGAAGAGGGGGCCTCCGCGACAGCCTGGTTGTGTACGCCCACCGCCACGGAGGGGGCCTTTCGGCCCAAGGAAACTCACCACCCGGCCGAACGAAATACCCATCGGCTCCACCGCGTCGTCGGCGCCTCGACTGGCCCCGCTACCGACGCTTCTTGCGGAATGGCTGGAGGGACGTCCTACGCCGACTCTCCCGACTCGTTCGCGAACTGCCACCCCCGTTCTCGGTACGTCCCCCGGGCACTCCGGGTCGACCTCCGACCGACCCCCGCGATGTGGTCCGCTTCCTCCTCCTGCGGGCCCTCGAGGGGTGGTCGTATGACGAGGTTCACGCGACCCTCCGAGCCCTCCCTCAACTCGCCCGCCAACTGGGGTTCCGAAGGGTCCCCGCTGCCCCGACCGCGGCGGCGCTCGTCCACCGTATTCCGATCGCGTATCTGGAGCGTCTGGTCACCACCCTCGCCACTCACCTGGCTCACTCCCACGAGAACATCGCCGGGGATGGCACCGGCCTCTCCACCCATCGCTACGAGCGTTGGATCGCCGCTCGCCTCTCCCGAGGGTTCCACCAGATCTTCGTGAAACTCCACGCTCTCGTGGCGACGCGGGCCCAGTTCCCCTTCTTTCTCGCGGCTCACGTCACCGATGCCCGCACCAACGACGTCACCGAACTCCCCCGACTTCTCGAACAGGTTCCCCGCTCCATTTCCTTGGGGAACGTGGCGCTGGACAAGGGCTACCTCTCGAGAAAGAACGCTCAGGCCGTCGCCGACCGCGGAGGACGGCCGGTGATCGATCTGCGTCGGAACATCCAGCGGATCGATGCGGGAGGGTCCCCCGCGTGGAGCCATATGCTGTTTGACCAGCGCAAGCACCGACGGGAGTTCCGCTGTCGGTATCGACGACGCGCGGTGATCGAGGGAACCTTCGGGGCGTTCAAGGAGCGGTTCGGGAGTGGGATCCGATCCCGACGGCCCGAAGCTCAGCGAGCGGAGATTCTGATGCGAGTGGCGGTATGGAACGCAATCGCGGCCGCCTACCATGGGACGTGAGAGATTGGGTTCTCAGTCAACCCCCCGGCGCGGGGGCGCGTAGCTTCATACCCCGGCGCGCGGAGTCGGCGCGGCGACGTGCATGCGGCTCCATCGCGGCGGGAGGTTCCGGACGTGGCTCGGCGCCCGGCTCGGCGGCGACTTCGCCCTCGGCGACCGGGTCTGGCGCCGGATCCTGCACGGGCTCGGCGCGGCGGTGCTCATCTACTATCCGCTCCCGAACGACTTCTTCGTCGTCCTGCCGAAGGCGTACGTGCTCCTGATCGCCCTGATCGCGGTGCTGGGGCTCGAGGCGCTGCGCCACTCGGTCCGGCTCGAGCTGCCGACGATCCGGCCCTACGAGGCCGGGCGCGTCGGCAGCTTCGCCTGGTTCGCGCTCGCGATCGTGGCGGCGATCCTCCTGTTCCCGCCGGCGATCGCCGCGGCGGTCGTGCTGGGCTGCGCGCTCGTCGACCCGCTCGCCGGCGAGCTACGGCGGCGCCCGGTGCCCTCCGCGGTCGCGTGGGGGCTCCCGTTCGGGGCGTACGCCGCCCTCGCGTTCGTCGGGCTCGTCGGCGTCGGAGGGTGGCCACCGCTGCCGTCGGCGGGGCTCGCCCTCGCGGCCGCGGCGATCGGCGTCGCGGTGGAGGGCCCCCGGTTCCGCGGGGTCGACGACGACCTCGCGATGACGCTCGCGCCCGCGCTCGCCCTGTACGGGATCGGAGTGCTCGCCCTCGGCCTGTGAGCGGGCCTAGACGATCGGCGTCAGCACCGCGTGCGGCGAGCCCTTCTCCGGGTCCTGGCTGATCGCGTAGATCGTCGTCCGGGGCCGGATCCCGTAGATGCACGGGGCGTTGTCGACGTTGATGATCCGGAAGTACGTGTCCATCATGTTGAGGATCTCGCTCGAGACGAGCAGGCCGGGCTTCAGCAGCCCGATCCCCAGGTTCCCGACGTGCTTCGTCCGGGAGACGCCCTGGAAGTACATCCGGATCGCCACCTGGTCGCCCATCAGGCTCTCGAACGTGTCGAAGGCGTTGTACTCCAGGAACGGCTTGCGGTCGGGCCCCGAGACGGCCTTCTCCGCCGCGACCATCGCGCGGGTCGCCTCGTCGCGGCCGAACCGGGCCATCGGCAGGATGTACGGGTCCTCGGTCTCGTTGACCGTGTAGTCGGGGATCCGGACCCGGGTGTCGAACAGGTTCGGCGGGATGTGCCGGACGAGCGTGTCCCGGAGCTTCTCCGGCGACTCGCCGGCGGCGAGGACCGCGATCAGGCCCCGGCCCTGGCCGAGGAAGTTGAGGAACGTCGGCGTGAACAGCATGTAGTAGTCGTCGATCCCGACGTTGACGTCGACCTCGAAGGCGTTGAAGCTGCCCCGCCGGAAGCCGCCGCCGAGCAGCTTGTCGAAGTCGGGGATCCCCGTCGAATAGTACCGCTCGGGGTCCGCGATCGGCTTCCAGGCGCCGTTCGAGGCGGCGACGCCGTTCTGGACGCCGATGCCGAGCGCCTCGAAGCGGCCGCCGTTGAGGGTCACCGCGTAGCGGGCGCGGCCGATGTTGGTGGCGCGCAGCTTCTCGAGCCGCATGTGGCGGACGCGGCGCTCGTCGAGCTCCTCCCGCTGGATCGAGATCAGCCCGTCGACGAGGTACTCGATCCCGCCGGCCTCGGGCTTCTCGAGGATCATGACGACGTCGGTGCTCGACGCCTCCACGAGGTCCTTCTGGAGCGCCATCACGAACTCTTCCATCTCGAGTCCGTACTTGTGGGTCACTCCCTCGAGGGAGTCGATGACGAGCAGCGACTTCTCCGGGAGGCCGCGCTCGATCCGGTTGTAGACGTTCTCGACCTCCGGCATCGGGCTGCGCTTCAGGAGCGCCTGCAGGTGGGACCGGTCGACCCGGGTGGGGGGGCCCCGCTCCTGCCCGAAGCTGCCCAGCACCTCGCGTCCGGCCCGGACCTTCTTCTGCTCCGACTCGGGCAGCTCGGGCTCGCCCTTCTTCCCGGACGTGTTGATCGCGTCGAGGAACAGCTTCGCGGCGTCGAGGACCCGCGTGCGCATCTCGGTCGTCTTGAGCCAGGGGAACTGGCGGTACAGCGCCTCGTCGCCGACGCGCGTGGAGAGGTAGTACGAGCGGTTCGGCCGGCCGACGCGGTCGAGGAGCTCGAGCCCGAAGGTCGTCTTGCCCGTTCCGGCGCCGCCCTTGATGATCAGAGAGCGCCCGCCCTTCCCGCTCAGGAAGGCGACGACCTCGGGCGGCACCCCGCCGACCGTACTCCCATCGTTCGCTGTCATTCTACCGTAGAGGAGCCGCGGCGTCGCGAGGGTCCCGGAGCCCACTCAACCATTCCGTGTCCCGCCCTTCATGGGCCCCAACGGAAAGTAAAGGTTTTGGTCCCATCAGCCGCGCCCGCGCCGGGCGGCGGCCCGGGTGTAACGCCGATTCTCCGGTCATCCGACCGCGCGTCCCCCGATCCCTCGCTCGAGCGCCGCGGCGCGGGCGGCGCGCACGGCGTCCCGGAGCGGCGCCCCGGGCTCCCCCACGGCGGTCGCGGCGCCCGGGTTGCCGCCGCCCTTCCCGCCGAAGAGGGGGCGCGCGGCCTCGAGCAGCGCCACGGCCGGGACCTCCGGCGCGCTCGAGCCGACGAACAGCGTGCCGCGACCGCCGTCCTCGCTCGCCAGGAGCGCGACCCGGCCCGGCTCCTTGGTGAGGCGGCGCGAGAGCTCCATGAGCGCGGACCGATCGAGGGCCACGGTGGCGACCGTGAGGGTCCCCGCGCCGAGCGGCTCGGTCGAGGCGGGGTCGGCGTGGAGGCGAGCGGCCATCGCGCCCAGGTCCTCGCGCTGCCGCTCCTTCGCGCTCCGACGTTCCTCCTCCCGCTCGCCGAGGAGACGGTCGACGCCGTCGGCGAGCTGCGCGACCGGGACCCCGAGCCGCCGTGCGGCCTCCCGAAGGATCTCCTCGTGCTCCTCCCGCACGTCGAGCGCGCGCTCCCCGGCGGCGAACGCGACGCGCACGATGCCGTCCTGGATCCGCTCGACGTCGAGGACGTCGATCGCCCCGACCTCGCTCGTGTGCGTGCAGTGCGTCCCGCCGCACGCCTCCACGTCGAACCCTTCGATCTCGACGATCCGAAGCTCCCGGCCCGGGACCGCGCCGCCCTGGTAGAGCGTGAACCCGAACCGGCGTTCCGCCTCGCCGCGGGGCTCGAAGTAGCTCTTCACCGGCCGGTCCTCGCGGACGACCCGGTTCACGAGCCGCTCCACCGTGCGCCGCTCCTCGCGGCTCAGCGGGCGGTAGTGGGTCACGTCGATCCGTCCGAGGTCGGGCCCCTTGTACGCGCCCGCCTGCCAGACGTGCGGCCCGAGCACCTGCCGGAGCGCGCCGTTCAGCAGGTGGGTCGCCGTGTGGTGCTGCATCAGCTGGGTGCGCCGGGCGGCGTCGATCCGCCCGTGGACCCGCTCGCCGACGGACCACGGCGCCGGTCGCTCGAGCCGGTGGAGCACGTGGGGCCCGCGGCGCTCCACGTCCACGACGGCGAGGTCGCCGAGGTGCCCCGTGTCGTGGACCTGGCCGCCGCCGGTCGGGTAGAAGAAGGTCCGGTCGAGGACGACGAACGGCCCGTCGCGGAAGACGACGTGGGCGTCGAACGCCACCGTGTACGGGTCCTGGTAGTACTCGACCTCGGTGGCGGGGACGGCGAGCGGGACCTCGGGAAGTCCCTCCGCCTTCTCCGTGTAGTCCGTCGTCGGGGTCTCGCCCTCGTGGCGGGCGGCGACCTTCGCGTAGAACTCCTCCGGGATCGGAGGCGGATGCTTCAGCTCCTCGACGGCGAGGTCGGGCGGGACGCCGAGCGAGTCGTACCACTGCAGGAGTTCGTCGCCGGTGATGCGGCCGCCGGCGGCCTCTGCCTTCTCCTCCTGCCGGTGGATCGTCTGGCGGGCCCGGACGATCGCCTCCGCGAACCGATCCATCTCGGCCCGGACGACCCGGTGGAGGTCCTCGCGGTGCTCCCCGATCTCGGGGTAGGTCCGCGCGATCTCGCGGGCCGAGCGGTCGAGGATCGCGAGGAGATCGGGCGCCTCCGGCGTGCGCTGCAGGATCCGCAGCACCCGCCGGAGGACGAGGCGGGCGAAGTAGCCCGCCTTGCTGTTCGACGGGACGATCCCGTCCGAGAGCATGTAGTTGATCGAGCGGGCGTGGTCGAGGACGATCGCCGCCTCGCGGGGCGCGAACGTCCGGCGCATCTCGTCGTACAGCTCGCCGAAGACGGCCTCGTAGGCGGTCTTCGTGCCCTGGCTCGCCCAGGTGAACCGCTCGAGGCCGTAGCCGGTGTCGACGACCGTGAGCGGCATCGGCTTGAGGCGCTCGCCGTCCCGGACGTACTCCATGAAGACGAGCGTCGCGATCTCGAGGCCGGCGGCGCCGACGCTCAGCGACGGCCCGAGGTTGCCGCCTCCCTCCCACACCTCCTCCTTGTACGTGATCGAGGCGGGGTCGGTGCCGAGCTCGTCGACGAGCAGCTCGTGGCAGAGCTCCGTGCATCGGTCCTTGAAGTAGACCTCGTGGTCGGGCCGATTGAAGGCGTGGTGGGCCATCATCTCGAACTCGGTGAAGTGGCGCCCGCTCCGGCCGACCTCTTCGATGTCGTTGAACCTGAGCGACGGCTGGCTGATGGTGAGCGGGTTCGCGGGCGGAGGGATCGCGCCGCTCGTGACCCACGGCTGGAAGTCGTAGATCGAGGCCTGGACGAAGTAGACGTCGTTCCGCCACCGGGCGACGGTCGGGTAGCGGCGGACGCGCGTGTGGCCGCGGCGTTCAAAGAAGCCGAGGAACGCCTCGCGCATCTCGCCGAGGGCGTACGGGCGCGCGAAGATCGGCCGTCCGATGAAGCCGTACTCCCGGCACGGGGCCTCCTGGCACCGGTCGTGGTCGCCGAGCGACCAGAACGCCGCCCCGCACGCAACGCAGGTCCGCCGGCGGAAGCCGCCGTGGCGGAGGAACGGCAGGTCGTATTCGGCGGCGTCCATCGCGGTCGAGCTCATGCCGGCGCCGCCGACCGCGGCCGATGCTTAAACGGTTTGGGCGATTCGGCCCGGCGGGCCGGCCCGGCCGGCGGCGGACGGCGCGCAGCGGAGAGGAGACGGTGGGGACCGGGACCAGCACGCCCGCGCTCGGCCCCGGGGCCGCCGCGCGGGCGACGGTGATCCTGATCGCGCTGCGGGTCGGCTACGCCTACAACTGGTTCGACGTGGGGCCGGCGCTCGTCCCGATCGGCGCCGCCTTCGGCGTGGGGCCGGCCGACTGGGGGCTGCTGGTCGCGTCGTTCCTCGTCGGCGCCGGGCTCCTCCAGGTCCCGGCCGGGCTGCTCGCCCGCCGGGTCGGGCCCCGCGCCGTCTCGCTCTGGGGCGTCGGCCTCCTCGCCGTCGCGAGCGTCGCGAGCGCGTTCAGTCCGACGTTCGTCGTGCTCCTCGCGCTGCGGCTCGCCGCCGGGTTCGGCGCGGCGCTGTTCTTCTCGCCGGCGATCGGCCTCGTGGCGAGCCTCTATCCGGCGGGGCGACGCGGGCTCCCGGTCGGCGTCTTCACGACCGCGTTCAGCCTCGGGGCGGCGCTCGGGGTCTTCGGAACGTCGCTGCTGCTCCCCGCGATCGGCTGGCGGAGCGCGCTCCTGTTCGGCGGGGCGCTCCTCGGGGTCCTCACGCTGCTGGCGATCCCCCTCATCCCCCGGGCCGCCGGCGCCCGCCCCAGGGAGGCGCCGCGGCCCGGGGTCCCCGCGGCCCTCCGCTACCGGGGAGTGTGGGCGATCGGGATCGCGTTCGTCGGCGTCGAGGGGGCGTCGTTCGCGACCGGGCAGTTCGTCGTGCCGTGGGGCACGACGATCGAGGGGTGGTCGCTCGCCCTGGCGGGCGCCGTCGGCGTCGCGTTCGTGCTGCCGAGCCTGTTCGGGGGACCGGTGGGCGGCCCGGTGGCCGAGCGGTTCCGGAACCATCGGACGCAGCTCGTCCTGGCGACGCTCGCGGTCGGCGGCCTCCTCGCCCTCCTGCCGCTCGCCGGGCTCGCGGCCGCCGTCGCGATCGGGATCTTCTTCTCGTTCCTGTACGGCTTCATCTACGCCGTGATGTACGTCGTCCCGCACTTCTGGCGGGAGGTCCCGTCGACCGAGGTGCCGCTCGCGATCGGGCTGTTCAACTCGATCCAGCTCGCCGGCGGCGCGGCCGTCTCGTTCCTGTTCGGGGTGATCGTGGCGACGACCTCGTACGCGACCGCGTGGCTCGTCCTCGGCGTCCTGTGCGTCGGGCTCGTGGCCGCGCTGGCCGCCCTGCCGCCGTCGCCCCGCGCCGACGCGGTCGGTCCTCCGGGCGCGGCGGGTCCCGGCCGGCCCTGAGGGCCCGGCCGGTCGCGCAGAGGTCGGCGATCGGGCAGGCGTCGCACTTGGGCCCGATCGGGCGGCAGAGGTTCTGCCCGTGCTGGACGAGCCGCGGATTGAGGGGGATCCAGTACTCCCGGGGGACGACGCGCGCGAGGGCGAGCTCGGTCGCCTCGGGGGTCTTCGTGCGGACGACCCCGAGCCGGTTCGCGATGCGGTGGACGTGGGTGTCGACCGGGATCGCCGGGATCCCGTAGCCGAAGACGAGGACGCAGTTCGCCGTCTTCGGGCCGACCGACGGGAGGGAGACGAGGTCGTCGTACCGCCGCGGCACCTCGCCGTGGAACCGATCGAGGAGCTCCCGGGCGCAGGCGCGGACGGCCCGCGCCTTCACCCGGTAGAAGCCCGTCGAGCGGACCAGCGGCTCGATCGCGGACGGGGCCGCGGCCGCGAGCGACGGGGCGTCCGGGAAGCGGGCGAACAGGAGGGCGGACGCCCGGTCGGTGTTCGCGTCCTTCGTCCGCTGCGAGAGGATCGTTCCGATCAGGACCTGGAACGGGTTCGTGGCGTGGTCCCGGAGGTACGGGGTCCGCCAGTCCCCGGTCCGGTACAGCGCCGAGAGGCGGTCGAGCACCGCCTCCCAGGCGAAGGCGACGGCGCGCCGGCGCGTCACGTGGGCCCCCGGACCCGAGGCGGCGGGGCGGCGGTGCCGGGGTCGGAGAGGTCCGGTTCGTCCGCCCCCTCGCCCGCCGCCCGCTTGAGCTCCCCGACGAGGTAGTCGCTCCCGACGACGAGCGTGAACCCGTCGGGCCCGGTCGCCGCGCGGGCGATGCGCACCCCCTGCGCGGCGTTCGGCGCCTCGACGATCCGGGGGAACCGGCCGACCGCCAGGGCCCGGACCTCCGCCGGAGGTCGGCCGCGCTCCGAACGGACCGGCACCACGACGAGCGTGCGGGCGAGCGGCGCGAGGGCGTCGAGCAGGCGGGCGACGTCCTTCCCCGCGAGGCAGCCGAAGACGATCGCGTTCTCCGCCGGGTCCGCGAGCGGGGCGATCTCGGCGAGGCTCTGCGCCACGGCGCGGGCGCTCTCGGGGGTGTGGGCGACGTCGTAGTAGAGGTCCGGGCGCCGGGCGACCCGCTCGAGCCGGCCGGGCCAGTCGACCCCGGCGAGGCCGCGCCGGGCCGCGGCGGCCTCGAAGGGGCGGCCGGTGGCGGCGAGGAACCGGACCGCCGCGGCGACGGCGAGCGCGGCGTTCGGCGGCTGGAACCGGCCCAGGAGGGGGATCGCGAGGTCGTCGAGCCGGCCCCCCGGCCAGCGGACGGAGAACGTCTGCCCGTCCGGGGAGAGCGTGCGCCCGTCGACCCGGAGCTCCTCGCCGAGGTGCCAGAGCGGGACGCCGCGTCGGGTCGCCTCGCTCTCGACGACCGCCCGCGCGTCGTCCGGGAGCTCGCCGGTCACCCCGGTCATGCCGGCGTACAGGATGCCGCTCTTCTCGCGCGCGATGGCGGCGCGGGTCGGTCCCAGGATCTCGGTGTGCTCGAGCTCGATCGTCGTGATCACGCCGACCTTCGCGTCGAGGACGTTCGTCGCGTCGAGGCGGCCGCCGATCCCGACCTCGATCACGGCCGCGTCGACCCGTTCCGCGCGGAACCAGTCGAGGGCCAGCGCGGTCGTCGCCTCGAAGAACGTCGGCGCGTGCTCGAGGGCGCCGGCGGCCTCGAGGGCCCGGGCGGCCCGGTCGATCCGGTCGAGCCCCGCGGCGACCGCCCGCTCGCCGATCGGACGGCCGTCCCGGGAGATCCGCTCGCGGTAGCTCGCGAGGTGCGGGGAGGTGAAGCGCCCGGTCCGGAGCCCGTGCGCGCTCAGGATCGCCTGCGCCATGCGGGCGACCGAACCCTTCCCCTTGCTGCCCGTCACGTGGATCGCGGGGAACGCGCGCTCGGGATGGTCGAGGGCCCCGAGGAGGCTCCGGATCACCTCGAGGCCGGGGCGCAGGCCGAAGCGGCGCCGGCGGTAGAGCCCGTCCAGCGTGGCGCGGTACCGTTCGCGCTCCTCCGCGCGCAGGGGTTCCTCGGTCGAAGCGGTTCGGTTCACGGGCAGCGTGAGGTCGGCGTCAGTACATCGAGCGTTCGCGGTACGATCCGAAGACGTCCTGGAGGGCCCGGACGATCTCGCCGAGGGTGGCCCGCGCGCGGAGCGCGTCCAGGATCGGCGGCATCGTGTTGCCGTCCGGGGTCGCGGCGACCGTGCGGAGCCGGTCCAGCGCGGCGGCGTGACGGCGCGGGTCGCGCCGCGCGCGCAGCGCCTTCAGGCGGCGCGCCTGGAGGCGCCGCGCCGCCTCGGAGATCCGGAGCCGGGGGACCTTCACCGGCGCGTCGACGGTGTAGGCGTTCACGCCGACGACCTTCTCCGCGCCGGACTCGACGTCCCGCTGGTAGCGCAGCGAGGCCTCCTGGATCTCGCGCTGGAAGAACCCGCGCTCGATCCCGGCGACGACCCCGCCCATCGCGTCGATCTGGTCGAAGTACCGGTGGGTCTCCTCCTCCATCCGGTCGGTGAGCCATTCGACGAAGTAGCTGCCCGCGAACGGGTCGACGCTCTCCGCGACGCCGCTCTCGTGGGCGAGGATCTGCTGGGTGCGGAGCGCGATCCGGACGGCGTCCTCGCTCGGCAGCTGGAGCGCCTCGTCGTACGAGTTCGTGTGGAGGGACTGGGTGCCGCCCAGGACGCCGGCGAGCGCCTGCACGGTGGTGCGGACGACGTTGAGCTCGGGTTGCTGCGCCGTGCACGAGCAGCCCGCGGTCTGCGTGTGGAACCGCAGCCAGAGCGAGCGCTCCTTCGTCGCCCCGAACTCGTCCCGCATCACCTCCGCCCAGATCCGGCGCGCGGCGCGGAACTTCGCGATCTCCTCGAAGAAGTCGTTGTGGGCGTTGAAGAAGAACGACAGGCGCGGGGCGAACGCGTCGACGTCGAGGCCCCGGTCGATCGCCGCCCGGACGTACGCCCGCCCGTCGGCGAGCGTGAAGGCGAGCTCCTGGACCGCCGTGGACCCGGCCTCGCGGATGTGGTAGCCCGAGATCGAGACCGGGTTCCACTTCGCCGTCGCCCGTGTCGCGAACTCGATCGTGTCGACGACGAGGCGGAGCGCCGGCTCGGGCGGGTAGAGGAACTCCTTCTGGGCGATGTACTCCTTCAGGATGTCGTTCTGGGTGGTGCCGCCGAGCTCGGCCCACGGCACCCGGGCGGACCGACCGGTGAGCAGGTACATCCCCCAGACGATGTTCGCGGGCGCGTTGATCGTCATGCTCGTCGTGACGCGGGCGAGCGGGATCCCGGCGAGCAGGCGGTGCATGTCGTCGAGCGAGCTCACGTTGACGCCGCACTTCCCGACCTCGCCGAGCGACTCGGGGTCGTCGGCGTCGAGGCCGTAGAGCGTCGGGTCGTCGAACGCGATCGAGAGCCCCGACTCCCCGTGCTTCAGCAGGTAGCGGAAGCGGCGGTTCGTGTCCTCGGGGGACCCGAACCCCGAGAACATCCGCATCGACCAGAGCCGCCCGCGGTACATCGTCGGATGGACCCCCCGGGTGAACGGGAACTGGCCGGGGTAGCCGATGCGCGCGAACGTCGAGCGGGGGGAGCGCGGCGTGTACAGCCGCTCGATCGGGAGGCCGCCGAGGGTCCGGAACGGCTCCTTGCGCTCCGGGCTCCGCTTCAGCGCCGGGTCGAGGACCTCGGCCGCCCAGCGGCGCGACGCCTCGCGCACGGCGTCGTCGCCGGCGTCCGGCCCGGCGTCGCCCGACGGGGGCGCGGACGTTCGGGCCGCCATCGGGCGAGAGAAGTGCGACCCTGAGTATAAGCCCGGGGGGGCCGGCTCACCCGCGCCGGGACGCCGGGACCCGCAGGCCGACCAGGTCCGATCGCCCCTTGAAGAAGATCGGCGCCCCGAGCGCCCGCGCGAACGTGGGAAACGCGTCGCCCGTCCACTTCGTGTTGTCCGCGAGGACGAGGCTCCCGGGGCGGAGCTTCGGCCGGATCGTCGCGAGCTCGAACGTGAGGTGGGGCGGGGTGTGCCGGCTGTCGTGAAGGAACAGGTCGATCGACGGGAGCTCCTCGACCAGCGGCGGCAGCAGCTCCTCCGCGGGGCCGATCCTCAGGTCCCACCCCCGCCGCCAGGCGGGGGGGACCGCCCAGCCGGTCGCCCGACCGGGCGGCAGCGCCACGGCCGACTCGTCCGAGCCGAGCGTGCGCCCGCGCTGGCGCGTCGGGCGATCGATCGAGTGCAGGGTGCCGTGGCCGTTCGCGCGCAGCGCGGCCAGGAAGTGGGCGGAGGAGACGCCGCTGCTGACCCCGGTCTCCACGATGTGGTCGGGTCGGAGGAGCCGGGTGAACGCGTACAGCTCGAACGGCGCGCGGATCTGGGCGTACCCCGCGCGCCCGCCCCGCGCGTGGGTCGCGTGGATCCGAAGCTCCTCGGCCACGATCCCGTTCAGCTCCGCGAAGATGCCGTCGACCGCCGTCGGCGACGCTCCGGTGAGGTGGCGCAGCCAGGCGACCGACGGCCGGGCCCTCCGGTCGCCGAGCGCCCGGGTGGCCCGCGCCACCGCCGTCCGACCGGACGCTCGCGGGCGGGTCATGGAGGCTCCGCGCCCGAGGGCCGACGGTCGTCGAGATGTGCGGCGCGGACGGTGAGCGTCGCCGTCGAGGCCGTCGTGGTGCGTTCGGTCCGGTCCAGGACGATCCGCCGCCGGAAGAACGGCGCGTCGACGACGAGCGTCTCGAACTCGCCGCCCTCCCCGGCGACGTGCACCCCCCGCCCGTCGGCCCCCATCGCGGTGAGCGCCGCCAGGCGCGCGAGGTCGAGGCGGGTGCCCAGCAGCTCGGGCGCCAGCGGTTCCGCCGCCAGGTGGACGAACCGGATGTCGAGCCCGGCGGCGACCTCCTCCCGCACCACGCGCGCCGGGTCCTTCCTCCACAGCGGCGCGTACAGGCGGCGGCGGCCGCGGTCGGCCGCCTCCAGGAGCCGGGCCCACTGGTACGACGACTCGATCGCGCCCGCGACGACCGGGCCGTCGCCGTCCGCGAAGGCCGTCTCGAGGGCCGCCCGCTCGGCGTCGGGCCCGTCGCCTTCGACCGCCACCTCCCGGTATCGCCGTCCCCACGCCTTCGCCTGGAGGGCGACGAGATCGAGGTTCGGCGTGTGGAACATCATCGAGGCGGGGTCCCGGGGCCGGATCGTGACGAGTTCGTCGACCGGCCAGCCCTGCGTGTCGCAGAGGTAGGCCGCGTAGAGGGAGTCCTTTCCGCCCGACACCAGCGCCGTCGTCATGGACCTTCCGGCCTACGGCAGCCCCAGGGCCGAGCGCCAGCGCGGATACAGCGACCCGAGGTCGAGGCGGGCCCGCTCCCGCCCCGCCCAGCGCAGGATCGTCTCGTCGGCGGTGATCCGACCGAGCAGCTCGAACGGCGTGCCGTCGAGGGCGGCCTCGAACCGGTCGGTGTCGCCGACCGGCACCTCCACGACGAACCGGGCCCCGCCCTCGGCCACGAGCGCGAGCCCCGGCCCGGCGAGCCCCGTCGCCTCCAGGTCGACGTCGAAACTCAGACGGCCGCCGAACGCCATCTCCGCGAGCGTGACGATAAGCCCCCCGTCGGAGACGTCGTGCGCGGCCCGCACGAGCCCCTCCTGCATCGCCGACCGGAGGGCCTCCCCCAGCGTGCGCAGCGCGGCGGGGTCCGCCGGGGGCGGCCGGATCCCGAAGATCCCGTTCCGCCGCGCGTACAGCGAGCCGCCGAGCTCCGGCCGGGACCGGCCGAGCAGGTAGAGGGCGTTCCGATCCGACTTGAGGTCGCTCGTGACGGCCCGGCCGACGTCGTCGACGACACCCGTGGCGAGCAGCACGGGCGTCGGAGGGATCTCGTGGCCGAGCCCCCCGTTGTAGAAGCTCACGTTCCCGGACGGGACCGCGAATCCGAGGGAGCGGGCCGCCCGCGCGAGGCCCCGCGTCGCCTCCTCGAAGTCGCGGAGCACGCGCGGGTCCTCGGGGTTCCCAAAGTTGAGGCAATCGGAGAAGGCGTCGGGGCGCGCCCCGACCGCGTAGAGGTTCCGAGCCGCCTCCTCGACGACCAGCTCGGCCCCGAGGCCGGGGTCCTCGCGGCAGGCCCACGGATGGGCCGCCGTGGTGATCGCGAGCCCCCGCACGCTCGACGGGCGGGGCTGCACGACCGCCGCGTCGCCGTGGCTCGGGCTCGCGACGCGGCCGGTGAGGGGCTTCACTACGGTCCGGCCCTGGACCTCGTGGTCGTAGACGCGCAGGATCGGCTCCCGCGAGGCGGAGTCCGGGGCCAGCACCATCGCCTCCGCGAGCGCGGAGAGGTTCGTGTCCGGGACGGTCGGGGGCGCCGCATGCCGACGGCGCCGTGCCCGGGCGGGGCGCTTCAACGGAGGTCGGTCGACGCGGAACCCGACCTCGAGGTGCGCGGCCGGGCGGTCGTTCCACCGGATCTCCTCGTACGGCGCCGCCGTGACCTCGCCGATGTCGGAGGCGGGGACGCCGAACCGGAGGAAGATCGCGAGCAGCGCGGACCGGTCGGCCGGCCGGACGTCGAGGAGCATCCGCTCCTGCGACTCGGAGATCCAGACCTCCCAGGGCTGGAGCCCGGGCTCCCGGAGCGGAACGTGCGCGAGCTCGATCCGCGAACCGAACCCCCCCGCGTGCACGAGCTCGCCGCTCGCCGAGGCGAGGCCGCCCCCGCCGAGGTCCTTCAGCCCCTGGACCAGGCCCCGGTCGAACGCCTCGAGGCAGGCGTGGATGAGCGGCTCCTTCATGATCGGGTTCCCGAGCTGCACGGCCCCGCGCGACTCGGTCTCGCTGCGGTCGGTGAGCTCCTTCGACGCGAAGGCGACCCCTCCGATGCCGTCCCGTCCGGTGAGCCCGCCGACGAGCACGAGCCGGTCGCCGACCGCCGTCGCCCGGTTCGGGCGCAGCCGAGCGGTCGGCAGGAAGCCCACGCAGCCCACGTTGACGAGCGGGTTCACCGTGAACGACGGGTCGAAGTAGACCCCGCCCGACACGGTGGGCACGCCGACGCGGTTCCCGTAGTCGCGGATCCCCGCGATGACCCCCTCCGCGAGGTACCGGGGGCTCTTCACCCCGGGCGGGAGCGAGGTCGGCGCGAGGTCGAGGGGTCCGAAGAAGAGCGGGTCGGTGAGCGCGATCGGCTTCGCGCCGACCGCCAGCACGTCGCGCAGGATCCCCCCGATGCCCGTCGCGGCCCCTCCGTACGGTTCCACGGCCGACGGATGATTGTGCGACTCGATGCGGAGCGCGTAGGCGTGGCCGTCCTCGAACTCCATGACCCCGGCGTCCCCCGTCCCGAGGACGCGGCGGTCCCGCCGCAGCGGGCCGAAGGCGGCGGCGAGGTACGGTCGGGAGCTCTTGTAGCTGCAGTGCTCGCTCCAGCTCTGCGCGAGGCCCGCGAGCTCCACGTCGGTCGGGTCGCGCCCGGCCTTCCGGAAGTACCGGACGATCCGGGCGAGGTCCCCGGCATCGAAGCCGAGGCCCCGCTCCGCCGAGAGGCGGGCCAGCGCGGCCGCCGACCCGCGTCGGACGGGGACGACCGTCACCCCGTCGGCCCAGCGCTCCATCGCCTCAGCCGACCGGGCGGCCGATGGAGACCCGGTGGATCACCGGATTGGCGAGCAGGCGGTCGACCGCCTCCCGGGCGAGACGGCCCGCCTCGGCGACGGAGACCCCGGAGAACTCGAGCTCGTAGATCCGCGCGGTCGCGACGTGGGCGACCGCCGGAACGCCGAGCAGACCGAGCGACGTCTGGATGCTGACGGCCTCGGCGTCCATCACCCCGGGCTTCAGCTCGACGCGAACCTCCACGCGAACCGGGCGCGCCGTGCGGGCCAACCGACTCCCTCGGCGCTCGTAGGGGGGGGGACAGATAACGGTCACTCCGGCCGCGCGCCCGGCGCGCGCCCCGGGACCGGCGCGGAGCGCTGCGGAGCCGACGCGCCGACGCCCGTCGCGCGGCCCCGGGCCGGCGCCCGGCGCCGATAAAAAAGCATATATAAGGGGCCATTTTCGGGCCGCTGGCTCGGTGGGGGGCCCGGCCAGTCCAGTGGAGGAGTTCATCTGTAGCGTCGAGTTCCTCCGCGCCCCGGCCGCCCTCGTCGCGCGCGTCTCGAGCGAAGCCGGCGGCATCCGCGAGTATCGCGGGGTCACGGCGAGCTCTGTGATCGATCAGGTCATCAACGACCTCCAAGAGGAGTTCGAGTCCGCTCCGGTATCGTGACGGCACACCGGACCGGGCATTCGCGGGCAAGATAGAGGACACCGTACCACCGGAGATTGAGGAGGAGCACAACGATGGAGAAGCCGACGTCGGGCAAGCCGCCGGTCAGCCGCGCCGTGGAGAGCGCCTTCACGAAGGTCTGGGGCGACGAGCACGTCGTGGCGCTGATCGCGCTCAAGGTCGAGACGAGCGAGGCGGACTCCGTCGCGGGCGAGGTCGCCAAGTTCACCGAGGTCGACGACGTCTTCCTCGTGACCGGGGACACCGACATCTTCCTCAAGGTCCGCTTCCCGCACTACGACGAGCTCAAGGATTTCGTCCTGCACCGACTCCCCGGCGTGCGGGGCATCCGCGAGACCAAGACGCTGCTCGTGGTCACCGCCTACAAGGAGGCGGGGGAGCCCCACCACCAATGACCGGTGCGCCCTCCTCCCCGTCGGACGCCGCCAGCGCCTCGTCGATCGCCGGCGAGGAGACCCCCGAGTTCCAGCGGATCTTGGAGACGATCGTCGACCTGATCGACGACGCCTCGGTGCCGCGCAACATCCGGCGCGGGGCGCAGAGCGCAAAGGACGAGCTGTCGAAGCCGCGGGTGCCGCGGGACGTCCGCATCGCGTCGGCCGTCTACGTGCTCGACGATCTCGCGAACGACCCGAACCTGCCGACCCACGGGCGGACGGCGATCTGGTCGATTATCTCGAGCCTGGAGAGCGTGCAGTGAGCTGCTTCGAGGATACCTTGAAATACGGCGGCCCGGTGGTTGCGTCTCGGTACGGAATCGGGCCCGTAGCTCAGCTAGGTAGACCGCGCGGTCCCACCGCCGGCCCTACACAGAGCAGCTGGCTTTTAACCAGTTGGTCGGGGGTTCGAACGAGCCCTCCCGCGCCCGCGGGAGCGCCCCGGAAGTCCCCCCGGGCCCGTTCCGTCGCCGCGAGGTCCGCATGAGCCCCACCGCATCGCGCCGCTCGAAGAAGAAGAAGGCCGAGGCGGCGGTCCCGCTCCGGCCGTTCGTCGCGCACCACCTCGCGCCCCGGCACGAGGTCCTGAGCGAGGAGGAGTCGAAGCGCGTCCTCGGGGAGCTCAGCACCGCGCCGGAACGCCTCCCCCGCATCCTCGTCGGCGACCCGGGGCTGCAGACCGACCCCACGTTCGTCGCGCGCCGCGATGCGGGCGAACTGCTGGTCGGCCGGCTCGTCCGGGTCCACCGCCCCAGCGCGACCGCCGGCGAGGCGATCGCCTACCGGGTGATCGTTCCCACGATCGGGAGCGACTGATCCTCCATGCGCGAAATCGTGGACGCGTTCTTCCGAGAGCGCTCGATCGTCAACCACCACCTGGCGAGCTTCAACGACTTCCTGCCGACGAAGGACAATCCGAACTCTCGGATGCAGCGGATCGTCGACGATGCGCGCGTCAGCGAGGACTCCACCGAGCGCGGCGTGATCCGGCTCGACGTGCAGAAGACGAAGAGCTCGATCTACGTGCGGGTCGGCCGCCGGCGCGACGCGCGCGGGAACGTGAACCCGTCCGCCGAGCCGACGATCTTCATCGGCGCGCCGTTCGTGAAGGAGCCGGTCGGGTCGAAGCCGACGCTGACGCCGATGGAGGCGCGGCTGCGGAACCTCACCTACCAGGCCCCGATCTACCTCAAGGTCACCGTCGTCGAGAACGGCGTCGAGCGCGCCCCGGAGGACGTCCACATCGGCGACCTCCCGATCATGGTGAAGAGCCGCCCGTGCAACCTCAACCGGTACAAGATCTCCGAGGACGACCAGATCTGGCTCTCGGACGACGAGTACCGCGCGAAGCTGGTGGAGTACGGCGAGGACCCGCTGGACCCCGGAGGGTACGCCATCATCGGCGGCACCGAGCGGGTCATCATCAGCCTCGAGGACCTGGCGCCGAACCGCATCTTCGCGGAGTACAACGAGCGGTACGGCACGCCGATCGAGAGCGCGAAGGTGTTCAGCCAGCGCGGCGGCTATCGGTCGCTCACGGTCGTCGAGAAGAAGAAGGACGGCGTCCTGCAGGTCTCGGTCCCCACCGCGAGCGGGCAGATCCCGCTCGTGATCCTGATGAAGGCGCTGGGGATGAAGAACGACGAGGAGGTCGTCCAGGCCGTCCTCGGCGAGCTCCTGCCGCTGGACGAGCCGTTCGTCCAGACGATGAAGCACCTCCTCAACGTGAACCTGGAGGAGTGCGTCTCCAAGAAGCTGTACCCCCCCGAGGGGATCCTCTCGACCGAGGACGCGCTCATCTTCCTCGAGAAGAAGTTCGCCACCGGCCAGGCGAAGGAGTACCGGCAGCGGAAGGTCGACGGGATCCTCGACCGGTCGCTCCTCCCCCACCTCGGCGACACGAAGGCGGACCGACTCAAGAAGGCCCTCTACCTCGCGCGCATGGCCCGCACGGTCCTCGAGCTGCACCTCAAGGTCCGGGGCGAGGACGACAAGGACCACTACGCGAACAAGCGGCTCAAGCTCGCCGGCGACCTCATGGAGGACCTGTTCCGGGTCGCCTTCTCGCTGCTGCTGAAGGACCTCAAGTACCAGCTCGAGCGGTCGTTCGCGCGGAAGAAGGACCTTCGGATCGCGAGCGCGATCCGCCCGGACCTGCTCACGCAGCGGCTCGTGCACGCCCTCGCCACGGGCAACTGGGTCGGCGGCCGGGCCGGGGTGAGCCAGGTGCTCGACCGGACGAGCCACATGTCCACGATCAGCCACCTGCGCCGGGTCACGAGCCCGCTCACGCGCAGCCAGCCGCACTTCGAGGCGCGCGACCTCCACCCGACGCAGTGGGGCCGGCTCTGCCCGAACGAGACGCCCGAGGGCCAGAACTGCGGTCTCGTCAAGAACTACGCGCTCTGCGTCGACGTCTCCGAGGGCGCCGACGAGGAGGAGGTCACGCTCATCCTGCGCGACCTCAACACCCGCGAGATCGGACCCGAGGTGTTCCAGGAGGCCGCCGCCCCGAAGGGGAAGCGCGCCGCCCGGGTCTACGTGAACGGGAACCTGGTCGGTCTTCACTCGCAGCCGCTCGACCTCGTGAAGGAGATCCGGGAGCGGCGCCGCACCGGCACGCTCTCCCCGACGCTCGGGGACCAGACGTACGAGATCAACGTGCGCTACGACGACGAGATGAACGAGGTCATCGTCCACTGCGACCCCGGTCGGCTCCGCCGCCCGCTCGTCGTCGTGAAGAACGGGGTGCCCCGCGTTTCGCGGTCGGACCTCGACGAGCTCGCGCGGGGAACGCTCTCGTTCTCCGACCTGATCCGCCAGGGGAAGATCGAGTGGGTCGACGCCGAAGAGGAGGAGGACTCCCTGATCGCGGTCGACCCGTACGTCCCGCCCGACCGCTGCCCGAAGTGCGAGAAGGCGCTCTCGCGCAGCGACCTGCGCTGGATGTCGATGGGCGACAAGCGCGACCAGTCGGTCCTCGAGTGCGGCTTCTGCCACAACGAGTTCCCGACCCCGAGCCTGATCACGGAGCGGCACACGCACCTCGAGATCGACCCCAACCTCATCCTCGGCGTCTGCACGGGCCTCATCCCGTACCCCGAGCACAACTCCGCGCCGCGCAACACGATGGGCTCGGGGATGGCGAAGCAGGCGCTGGGCGTCGAGTCGGTCAACTACCGGCGACGGCCGGACACGCGCGGCCACCTGCTCCACTACCCGCAGGCGCCGCTGCTGCAGACGCAGACGATGCGCTACGTGCACTTCACCGAGCGGCCCGCCGGCCAGAACTTCGTGGTGGCGGTCCTCTCCTACGAGGGGTACAACATGCAGGACGCGCTCGTCTTCTCGAAGGGCGCGATCGATCGCGGGCTCGGCCGCTCCTCGTTCTTCCGGACGTACCGCGGCGAGGAGCGGAAGTATCCCGGCGGCCAGGAGGACCGCTTCGAGATCCCGCGCCCGGACGTCGCCGGGGCGCGCGTCGACACGGCGTACCGCAACCTGGGCGAGGACGGCCTCATCTTCCCCGAGCTCGAGGTGACCGAGGGCGACGTGCTCGTCGGCAAGACGAGCCCGCCGCGGTTCCTCGAGGAGAAGACCGACCTCCTGACGCCGCAGAAGCGCCGCGAGACGAGCGTCACGGTGCGGTTCGGCGAGTCCGGCTGGGTCGACAACGTGATCCTGACCGAGGGCGAGAACATCTCGAAGCTCGTCAAGGTCAAGGTCCGGAACCAGCGCGTCCCCGAGCTCGGCGACAAGTTCGCGAGCCGTCACGGGCAGAAGGGCGTCATCGGCCTCATCGTCCCGCAGGAGAACCTCCCGTTCACGCGGGACGGGATCACCCCGGACCTGCTGATCAACCCGCACGCGATCCCGTCGCGGATGACGGTCGCCCACGTCCTCGAGATGCTGGGCGGCAAGGTCGGGGCCCTCGAGGGGCGCACGATCGACGGCACGGCGTTCTCGGGGGCGCGCGAGGACGCGCTGCGCGAGGGGCTCCAGGCGCTGGGCTTCCATCCGTCCGGGCGCGAGACGCTCTACGACGGGCTCACGGGCCGCCGTTTCGAGGCGGAGATCTTCGTCGGCGTGATCTACTACCAGAAGCTCCACCACATGGTCGCGGGCAAGATGCACATGCGCTCCCGCGGCCCGGTCCAGATCCTGACGCGGCAGCCGACCGAGGGTCGGAGCCGCCAGGGCGGCCTCCGGTTCGGAGAGATGGAGCGCGACACCCTGATCGGCCACGGCGTCGCGATGGTGATCAAGGACCGGCTGCTCGACGAGTCGGACGGCACGATCCAGTACGTCTGCGGCAACCCGGAGTGCGGGCACATCGCGATCCCGGACACGCGGGCGAGCTCGCTGCGCTGCCCGAGCTGCGGGAACACCTCGTCGATCTATCCGGTCGAGATGAGCTACTCGTTCAAGCTGCTGCTGGAGGAGCTGATCAGCCTCGGCGTGATCATGCGGCTCCAGCTCGAGGAGATGCGGTAGGAGGGCACCATGGCGCAGGGTCTATCGAAGAAGATCAAGAGCCTCCAGTTCGCCTTCCTGTCGCCGGACGAGATCCGCCGCATGAGCGGCGTGAAGATCATCACGGCCGACACCTACGACGACGACGGGTACCCGATCGAGATGGGGCTCATGGACCTCCACCTCGGCGTCATCGAGCCGAACCTCCGGTGCCGGACGTGCGGCGGCCGGGTCAACGAGTGCCCGGGCCACTTCGGCATCATCGAGCTCGCGATGCCGGTGATCCACGTCGGCTACGCGAAGGAGATCAAGCGGCTCCTGCAGTCGACGTGCCGCGCCTGCGGGCGGATCCTCCCGGACGCGCCGAGCCCGCGGGGCGAGGCGGCGTCCGACGGCGAGGACGGAGCGCCGGCGCCCCGCGCCCGCGAACCGAAGGAGGAGCGCTCGTGCCCCCACTGCCACGAGATCCAGCAGCGGATCGTGCTCGACAAGCCGACGACGTTCCGCGAGAACAGCCACAAGATCACCCCCAAGGAGGTCCGCGCCCGGCTCGAGCGGATCCCGGACGAGGACGCCCGCGCCCTCGGCCTCAACCCGAAGTTCGGCCGCCCCGAGTGGATGGTCCTCACGGTCCTGCCGGTGCCCCCGGTCCAGGTCCGCCCGTCGATCACGCTCGAGAGCGGCGAGCGGAGCGAGGACGACCTCACGCACAAGCTCGTCGACGTGCTCCGGATCAACCAGCGGCTGCGCGAGAACCGCGACATGGGCGCCCCGCAGCTGGTCGTCGAGGACCTGTGGGAGCTCCTCCAGTACCACGTCACGACGTACTTCGACAACCAGACGAGCGGCATCCCGCCGGCCCGCCATCGGTCGGGGCGCCCGTTGAAGACCCTCGCCCAGCGCCTCAAGGGGAAGGACGGCCGGTTCCGGTCGAACCTGTCGGGGAAGCGGGTCAACTTCTCCGCGCGCACGGTGATCTCCCCCGACCCGCTCCTCTCGATCAACGAGGTCGGCATCCCGGCCGAGGTCGCGCGGGGCCTCACGGTGCCGCTCGAGGTGACCGGCCACAACCAGGAGGTCGCGAAGGAGCTCGTGAAGCGCGGCCCGGCGCCGCCCCCCGACGCGGACGGCCGGTACCGGTGCGGCGTCAACTACCTCGTGCGCGAGGACGGCCAGCGGATCAAGGTGATGGAGAAGAACGCCGACGCCTGCGCGGAGCTCGTCGCGCCGGGCTCGATCGTCGAGCGCCAGCTGCTCGACGGCGACATCGTGCTGTTCAACCGGCAGCCGAGCCTGCACCGGATGAGCATGATGGCGCACTTCGTGCGCATCCTCCCCCACAAGACGTTCCGGTTCAACCTCTGCGACTGCCCGCCGTACAACGCGGACTTCGATGGCGACGAGATGAACCTGCACGTCCTCCAGAGCCAGGAGGCCCGGGCCGAGGCGAAGGTGCTCATGAAGGTGGAGGAGCACATCCTCTCCCCCCGGTACGGCGGGCCGATCATCGGCATGCTGCACGACCACATCACGGCCGCGTTCCTGCTCACGTACATGGACCCGCACTTCTCGAAGAGCGAGGTCACCTACCTCCTCTCGAAGCTGCGGTACCCCACCCCGCCCCCGGCCGGGAAGGAGAAGGACGGCCAGCCGTTCTGGACCGGCAAGCAGCTGTTCTCGCTCACGCTGCCGAGCGACCTCACGCTCGAGTTCCGGTCGAACATCTGGGCCGGCTGCACCGATCCGCCGCTGTCGTGCAAGCACGACGCCTGGGTCGTGATCGAGAACGGCGTCCTCAAGGCGGGTACGATCGACAAGAAGGCGATCGCCTACGAGAAGGGCGCCGTGCTCGACGCGATCGCCCGCAACAACGGGATGCCCCGGGCGCGCCAGTTCCTCGATGAGATGAGCCGGCTCGCGATCACGGCGATCGGGCTCAACGGGCTCTCCACGGGGATCGACGACGAGGACGTCCCCGAGGGGGCGCGCAAGGAGATCGCGCAGGCGATCGAGGGGGCCCGCGTCCGCGTCGCGGAGCTCGTCGAGGAGTACCACCAGGGCGAGCTCGAGCAGATGCCCGGCCGTTCGCTCGAGGAGACCCTCGAGGTCCAGGTCCGGCGCGAGCTCGGCCAGGCGCGCGACCGCGCCGGGGAGATCGCGGGCCGCTACCTCGGGCTCGAGAACCCCGCGGTGATCCTCGCGAAGTCGGGCGCCCGCGGGTCGATGCTCAACCTGACGCAGATGGCGGGCGCCGTCGGCCAGCAGTCGGTCCGGGGCGAGCGGCTCCTGCGCGGCTACGTGCACCGGACGCTCCCGCACTTCCCGCGCGGCGACCTCGGCGCGGACTCGCGCGGGTTCGTGAGCTCGAGCTACAAGCACGGGCTCTCGCCGACGGAGTACTTCTTCCACTCGATGGGCGGCCGCGAGTCGCTCGTCGACACGGCGGTCCGGACGAGCCGGTCCGGCTACATGCAGCGTCGGCTCATCAACGCCCTCGAGGACCTCAAGGTCGTCGAGGACGGAACGGTCCGCAACACCGCCGGCACGGTGATCGAGTACCGGTACGGCGAGGACGGGATCGACCCGTCCCGCTCGTACCAGGGGGCCCCCGTCTCGCTCGACGAGGTCGTCTCCCAGGTGCTCGGCCGCCGCGTCCGCTCCTCCGACGAGCGGAAGCCCGAGGGGCCCGCCGGCGCGCCCCCGGTGACCGAGGAGGAGATGGACCTCCAGGCCGAGGCCCAGCTCGAGGAGGAGGCCGCCGAGGAAGAGGAGGCCGAGGACTTCCCGAACGCCGAGGAAGGCCCCGAGTTCGGAGGGGAGTAGTCGCCATGGCCGAAGAGAAGAAGGAGAAGGCCCCGCCCCGCGACCTCCTGCAGCGGATCCACGACATCGCCTCGAAGGACGGGATCGACATCTCGCCCGCGCTCGCGAAGCAGCTGCGGGAGAAGCTCCAGAGCCTCCGGCTCTCGCCGTCGGACGCGACGAAGGTCGTGCACGAGGTCGTCCGCCGGTTCGGACGCGCCGAGGTCGACGCCCACGAGTCGGTCGGCATCCTCGCCGCGCAGTCGATCGGCGAGCCCGGGACGCAGATGACGCTGCGGACGTTCCACTACGCCGGGGTCGCCGAGATGAACGTCACGCTCGGCCTGCCGCGCCTGATCGAGCTCGTCGACGCGCGGCGCGTGCCGTCGACGCCGATGATGACCGTCCACGTCGATAAGAAGCTCCGGGCCGACCGCGTCGCGGTGCAGAAGATCGCCCTCCAGATCGAGGTGACGACCGTGCCGGACGTCGCGACGATCGGCACGGTCGTCGAGGACCTCAAGGTCGTCGTGACCCCGCGGGCGGACCTCCTCGAGGCGCGCGGCGTGAAGCGCGCCGAGATCGAGTCCGCGCTCCAGGAGAACCTCGACCCGCGGCTGTTCGACCTCAAGCCCGGGAGCGGCAGCGGCGAGACCCGGTCGTTCGAGATCCATCTGCGCGAGTCGCCGGCCGGGGCGACCAAGTCGAAGAAGGAGGAGATGGTCGAGGAGATGCCGTTCAAGAAGCTCCTCATCGCCTCGGTCGAGTCGAACGCCATCCAGATCAAGGGCGTGGAGGGGATCCGCCGCGCGCTGATCCGCAAGGAGAAGGACGAGTACGTGATCTACACCGAGGGGTCGAACCTGGAGGACGTCATCCAGATCGCCGGCGTGGACGGCGCGCGGACGACGACCAACTCCGTCTTCGAGATCTACCGCGTCTACGGCGTCGAGGCGGCGCGGGCCGCGCTCATCTACGAGGCGAACCGGACGCTCGCCGAGCAGGGCCTCGGGGTCGACATCCGGCACCTGATGCTCGTGGCGGACGTGATGACGAACGAGGGGGACATCCGGGCGATCGGGCGGCACGGGATCTCCGGCAAGAAGACGAGCGTGCTCGCCCGCGCCGCCTTCGAGATCACCGCGGCCCACCTGCTGCGCGCCGCGATCACGGGCGAGGTGGACGAGCTCAAGGGGGTCGCCGAGAACATCATCGTCGGCCAGCCGATCACGCTCGGCACGGGCGCGGTGAACCTCGTCTACAAGCCGCTCACGGTCGCGAAGCCGGCGGAGCCCGCGAAGGAGGCCGCGTAGGCATGGACCTCGCCCACGCCCTCAAGGTCGCCCTCGACACGGGCACCGTCAAGATCGGCCTCGAGGAGACCCGGGCGGCCGCCGCCGCGAAGAAGGCCCGGCTCCTGATCGTCGCGAAGAGCTGCCCGGACGTGCGGCTCACGAAGGAGCGCGCGCTCGGCAAGATCCCGATCTACCACTACGACGGGTCGGCGGTCGACCTCGGCCAGGCGTGCGGGCGGCCGTTCCCGATCAGCGCGATGGCGATCGTGGACCCGGGTTCGAGCGCGATCCTCACCCTGGAGACGTAGGGTCGCCGCGAACCCCTTCCGATGGCCGAGATCACTCTCGACAACGAGTCGCTCGGCTACATCCGTCTCTTCGAGGAGCGGACCGGCGCGCGCGTGAAGGACTGCCTCGAGGCCGAGGAGAAGCTCGTGTTCCTCGTCTACCCCGGCGAGATCCACAAGGCGGTCGGGCCGGGCGGGGTCCTCGTCGACCGCCTCAAGGGGATGCTCAAGAAGGAGATCCAGGTCGTCGAGTACGCGGAGGAGCCGGAAGCGCTCCTCAAGAACATCTTCTACTGGTACTCGCCGAAGCGCGTCGACTTCGCGCCGAAGGGTGCGGGCCGCCACGCCACGGTGACGGTCGACCCGGCCTGGAAGGCCCGCGCGATCGGCAAGGCGGGCAAGAACCTCAAGGTCGCCCGGGCGATCGCGCTGCGGCACACGGACGTCGTGAGCGTCTCCGTCGCGTAGGCCCGCCGGCCCCCCGAAGCGGGCGCGGGTCGGGCTCCCGGGCCCGCCGGGGAAGAGGTCGTCCCCGGGGCCGAAGGCATCAGGGTAATGCGGGGCGTTTCGGTCGGGGCCCCGTGGCGCGCCGGGGCCCGAGGATCGAGGCCGTGCTGTTCGATCTCGGCGGCACGCTGATCGACAACTACGACTACGGGCACTGGGCCGACCTCGCGCGCCGGTGCTTCGTCGAGATCGACGACGACTCGATGGCGCACGCCGTCGGCGAGGTGGAGCGCGAGACCGACCGGCCGACGGCGCGGCCGCGCGACGAATGGACGTTCCCCGACTTCTGGCGGGCCGTCCTCTCGCGGGCCAGCGGCCGCGAGATCGACGTCGCCACGACCGAGCGGTTCCTCGCGCTGTCGCGCGAACGCCCCGGGTTCACCCGCCTCTACTCCGACGCGCGACGGTGCCTCGAGGAGCTGCGGGAGGAGGGGCGGCGGCTGGGGATCGTCTCGAACAGCTCGAGCGAGGCCCGGGTCCGCACGATCCTCCACGCGAACCACGTGCTGCCGTTCTTCGAGCGGATCGTCTCGTCCGGGACCGAGGGGGTGGCGAAGCCGGACCCCGAGATCTTCCGGCGGGCGCTCGCCCGGATGAAGCTCCCGCCCGCAGCCGCGCTGTACGTCGGCAACCTCGCGTACGTCGACGCGACCGCGGCCCAGGCGGCGGGGATGCACGCGGTCTGGCTGAACCGGTCGGGCACGGGCATGGGCGTCGAGCCGCCCGAGATCACGTCGCTCCTCGAGGTGCCGCTCTGCGTCCGCCGCATCGAGGCCGGCGCGCCGCCGGCCTGACGGGGCCCGTAGGCGTCCGTTAAATATCGCACGGGACTCCGCCCCCGCACTGCGCCCGGTCCCTTCGGGGCCCGGGGGCGGCGACGTCGCCACGGCGGGCCGGGGACCCCATGAACCGGTCTCTTCCAGGGCAACGTCACAGATGGCCCGAAGGGGCGTGGAGCCCCGAGAACCCCTCCCCCTCGGGGGAGCGACCTCTCGGGACTGACGGAGGAGACGATTGCGAAGTACGCGAATAGCTCAATCTCGCGAAGAGCAAATTCCGCCAGTCAGCGAAGAATCGGTCACGACCAGAAACGTATTCCCGCACACGGAAGTGTGCTTACAAATCCGGTTGATCCTGCCGGCGGGCACCGCTATTGGAGTTCGCTTAAGCCATGCGAGTCGAGAGGGGTAAGCCCTCGGCGCACTGCTCAGTAACACGCGGACAATCTGCCCT
>Ga0335072_10002772_pt1 | contig 26937 bp, 29 predicted proteins | sample Lox_Sample_21_FD_206725 | JGI IMG/M metagenome (GOLD analysis project Ga0335072, IMG submission 206725) | Soil microbial communities from Loxahatchee National Wildlife Refuge, Florida, United States - Lox_Sample_2.1 | ecosystem: Environmental > Terrestrial > Soil > Wetlands | place: USA...
CGGTCCGCTACGTAGGCGGCGACGCGGCCAAAGGCGAGACGCTGCTTTCCGCGGGAACGCGCATGCGGCCGATGCAGATCGCGGTCGCGGCATCCGCCGGGCGCAAGGCGGTCACCGTCCGTCCGCAGCCCCGGGTCGTGGTGCTGTCGACCGGCGACGAGCTGACCGAGCCAGGGACTCCGCTCGTCCCTGGCCGGATCTGGGATTCGAACAGCTACATGATCGCGGCGTGCGCCCGCGAGGCAGGCGCGGTCGCCTGCCGGCGCTCTGTCGTCCCTGACGACGCGGCGGGCGTGCTCCCCGCGCTTGAAGAGCAACTGGCCCGCGCCGACCTGCTGATCACGACCGGCGGGGTGTCGATGGGCGGCGAGCACGACGTCGTGAAGGCGGCGCTGCGCGAACTCGGCACCGTGACCTTCCGCAAGGTGGCGATGCAGCCGGGGATGCCGCAGGGCTTCGGCGTCATCGGGGACGACAAGGTGCCGATCTTCACGCTGCCGGGCAACCCGGTCAGCGCCTACGTGTCGTTCCAGATGTTCGTCAGGCCCGCGATCGCTGCCCTGCAAGGCACGGACGACCTGTCGCTGCCCTCGGTGCAGGCCACGCTGGCCGCTCCGGTGCGCTCGCCGTCCGGACGCCGTTCCTATCTGCGCGCCGTGCTCGACGGCACCAGGGTCACCCCGCTGTCCGGGCAGGGCTCGCATCAGATCGCCTACCTTGGCCGCGCCAACGCGCTGGTCATCGTCCCGGAACAGGAAACCGGGCTCTCTGCGGGCGAAACGGTAGACGTCGTCGTCCTCCCGTAGGATCGCGGTCTCGTCCTCCCGCAGCACCGCAGGTCACGCTGCCAGTCATGCAACCGGTCCGCGTTCCAGCCCACCCGGCCGTGGTGCTGGCATGCCGGAGAAGATGTCCGCCTGGATGCGCGCCAGGAGGTCATCAAAGCTCCGCCGCGCACGGCGGTGGCATGGCGGGAACGGGGTCAGCCGCGGACGTTCCTCGTGGTCGGGTTGTTCTCGGCCTTGCTTTAGAGCCGTCGCAGGGCCCGCGTAGGCTTCTCGCATGAGCGATGCGGCACCGGCGCGGCTGACCCACCTGGACGAGGCGGGGCGCGCACGGATGGTGGACGTTTCAGCGAAGGACGTGACGGTGCGGACGGCCACGGCATCCGGGCGGGTGCTGCTGTCCGCCGAGGCGGTGGCCGCACTGCGCGACGGGACCGTGCCCAAGGGGGACGCGATCGCCGTGGCGCGGATCGCAGGGATCACCGGCGCGAAGCGGACCCCCGACCTCATACCGCTCTGCCACCCGCTCGCCATTCACGGCGTCTCCGTGGACCTGACCGTCGAGGACTCCGGCGTGGCGATCACCGCTTCGGTGCGCACCGCCGACCGCACCGGGGTCGAGATGGAGGCGCTCACCTCCGTCTCCGTCGCCGCGCTCACGCTGATCGACATGATCAAGGCGGTCGATAAGGGCGCCGTGATCACCGACGTCCGGCTGGAAGCGAAGGACGGCGGCAAGTCAGGCACCTGGCGGCGGGCATGATCCGGGCGCTCGCCGTCACCGTGTCCAACCGGGCGTCGGCCGGAGTGTACGAGGACCGTTCCGGGCCGGTGCTCGTTGAACTGCTCCGCTCTGCCGGATGCGACGTGGTGGACGGCCCGCTTGTCATCCCGGACGGCGAGGCCGTCGAGCAGGTGCTGCGCGACTCCGTCACGGCCGGATACGACGTGGCCGTCACCACCGGCGGGACCGGGCTGACCCCGACCGACCAGACGCCCGAGATGACCCGGCGGGTGATCGACCGCGAGATCCCGGGCATCGCGGAGGCGCTGCGCTCAGCGGGGGCCGCCGCCGGTGTCCCCTCCGCGATCCTGTCCCGCGGCCTGGCTGGCATCGCGTCGCGGACCCTGATCGTCAACCTCCCCGGATCCTCGGGCGGAGTCAAGGACGGGATGAGCGTGCTGCGGCCGATCCTGGTGCACGCGGTTGACCAGATCCGCGGCGGCGACCACGTGCGGACAGATCCGGGCAAGGGACATCCTCCGGGCACGGGCACGGATCACGTGCCTGAACGCGCATAACGTTGCGATTCCGTCGCAGACTAGGCCGCACACTACCGCTTGGCTTTGATAGGGTGGCGGTTCCCTCGACGGGGCGCGCGGTGCGAACTGCGCCTACGCTAGATGTGCAGCACCATTCAGGGGAATGATTGACAGCCGTGGGCCGTATCCACGGGTGGCCGGCCACCCTTATCGAGCCGGACCTGCTTGATGCGCCGGTCATGCTCCGGCCGGTGCGGGTCTCCGACGCTCGCGCCTGGCGCGAGATCCGGGTACGGAACGCCTCGTGGCTGCGTCCCTGGGAGCCGTCTAATCCCGAGACACCGCTCGTGCGGTCGCCGATCGGGCCGTACGTGTCCATGGTTCGGACGATGCGGCGGGAGGCCCGGCAGGGTGTCGCGCTCCCCTGGGTTGTCTGCTACGGCGGCGAGTTCGCCGGCCAGCTTACCGTCGGGTCGATCGCGTGGGGATCGTCGCGGTCCGGGCAGATCGGCTACTGGGTCGACGAGTCATACGCGGGGCGGGGCATCATTCCCACGGCGCTGGCGATGGCCGTCGACCACTGCTTCCGCGTGGTGGGGATGCACCGGCTCGAGGCGTCCATCCGGCCAGAGAACACCGCGTCTCGCCGGGTGGTGGAGAAACTCGGGTTCAGGGACGAGGGAGTCCGGGTGCGCCAGTTGCACATCAACGGCAGCTGGCGGGATCACATCTGCTATGCGATCACCGCCGAGGAACTGCCGACTGGCATGCTCTCGCGGTGGCGGAGCTCACTCGCCGCGTCGCGGTCAGGCGCCTGAAGGTTAAAATAACGGATCTTTGCTCCTGATCTTCGCGACACGCCGGTCAGGTACTCGTTATCTCAAGTCGCTCCCTTTACGCTGCGTCACGTGTCCGGTGTGTCCGGTGCCGGAATCACCGAGGGGAGGCATGAGCCCGATGAGCAGCGCAATCTTGTACCTGGCGATCATCGCGATCTGGGCGTGCGTGCTGATCCCCCGGTGGCTTCGGCGGGACTCAGCGCGCGCAGCGTCCGCTCCTGAGCCGGCCGGGCCCCCCGTGCCGCCCGCGACCCCCGAGCGCGGCGACGCGGAGACCACCGAAGCTGACGAGGTTACGGCGGAGGAGGCGGAGGAGAGCGAGGAGGCTGACGCGCGCGACGCGCCGGGGCCGGTGCCGGTCCCGGCCAGGGCCCGCGAGCCGGTGAGCGCCGAGGAAGCACGGCGGCGCATGCTAAGGGCCCGCCGCCGGCTCCTGCTGATGCTCATTGCACTCGAGGTCGCTGCCGTCGTGCTCGCGGCCCTCGCCCTGGCCGCCGTCTGGGTGGTGGTTCCGCCCTCGGTCATGTTCGCCGGCTACCTGCTGCTGCTCCGTGAGGCCGCGCGGGCCGACGCGGAGCGGGCACGGCACGAGGCCGAAGCCGAACGTGCCCGGGCCCGGGCGAGGGTGCGGGTCATTCACGCGCGGCGGCCCACCCCCGTCGAGGGCACCTCCACGGGGGGCGTCGAGGCGGCAGCGACGGCACTCGCGGCGAAGTACGCTGCTGCCCCGGTCCCCGCCGACTACGACGACTTCACCCCGGGTCGCGACTTCGCACCCGGCCTGGCCGGCAAGTACACGACCTCCAACGCCGACGCCGCGGCCACCAACGAAGACTACTACGACAGCTACCGGCCCCGCGCCGTCGGCGACTAACTGCCCGCCTCAGTCATCCTCTTCACCGGCCTCGCGGACCCTCCGCGCCTGAGCGGCCGATCCGGGACGGGGCGGATCTATCACTCTCCGGACCGGCTGCCCGGTGACCGAAGCGACGACCCCGAGGTCCGGGTCGTCGCAAAGCAGGATCAGGCGTTCGCGTTCCGCGGTCGCCGCGATAAGCAGGTCGACGGGGCCAGTGCAGCGATGCTGGCCTCGCTCGGTGAGCGCGTGCTGGACCTCATCCGCGCGCTCGTAGGCATCATCGCTTATCGGAACCCAGCCGAAGACAGCCTCAAGCATCCGGCGCTTCTCGGTCCGGTCCGCGCGCGACCTGGCCGAGTAGAGGAACTCAAGCTCCACCACCGGACAGGTCGCGATGACGCCCGAGGTCAACTGGCCGGCCCATGCGTCACGGTGCTGTTCCTTAAGGATGCGGGACAACCCGGACGTGTCGATGAGGTAGAGGGCCGGGCTCACCGCCGGTAAGCCGACTTGTTGCCAAGGAACTCGTCGAAGTCACCCTGATCCGCCATCTCGCCCAGCCTGGCCAGCGCATGCAGTCGCGTCAGCCGCTGTCCAACCTCGCGGAGCGCGGCGTTGACCGTGTCCTTCTTCGTCTTCGTGCCGAGCACTTCGGCCGCGGTGGCCAGCGCTTCTTCGTCGATCTCGACGGGAGTCTTTACCACGGTCTCCGGGCACCTCCACATCACTGGATATCCAAGGTACCCAAGCAGGACATCCTAGACACCCTGGCTGGGCCCGGCGCCGCCTCGTCCCGATCACATCGGCTCATGGCGCGAGCAGGCCGCAAAGTTTGCTAGGCTGTCTCACGTTCCAGGGGCTATAGCGCAGTCCGGTAGCGCACCTCGTTCGCATCGAGGGGGTCAGGGGTTCAAATCCCCTTAGCTCCACCAGTGTGATGTCTCAGGACATCGGAATGACCCTGAGCCCTTAACGGGTTCGGGGTTGTTTTGGTTGGGGGCCGGGTGGTCGGCCGAGCGGCTGGTAGTCGCGGCCGGGGTCGACGGTCAGTTCGCGGATGAGTTCTCCGGTCGCGGCGTTGATGATCGCGACGTTCAGGTCCGGGACGAGCATGAGGACCGGGACGCGGGCGGTGTCGGTGCCGGTGCCGATGTCGTGGAGCTTGCCGTTGACGCGCCGGGTGAGCTTGCCGGCGGGGTCGGTGCGGCCGGTGCGGACGCGCCAGCGGGCGTCGGCGGTGCGGTCGCCGGGCAGGGCTTTGGGCCGGGCGGTGTAGGCGGTGGCCGGGGTGGCCTGGTGCGGCAGGGACTTGTGCGGCCGGCGCGTGTTGTAGATGACGGTGAACGCGTCGAGCAGGGACTGCAGGTCAGTCAGGGTGGCGGCACGGGCCGCGGCGGCGCGCGCATCAAGTGTAGTGAAGCTCGGCCAAGGCGAAATTCCGCAGAAGATCGCTAGGCTGAAAAAGATTCTGCTGGAACTTGCGGTACCAAGCTGCGGTGGCTCGTCGCTGGAATACACCGGCTTCGTCAGCTACTTTGCTTGCTCGCCGGGTTTTCTCTGCTCGCCGCAAGATAGCCGTGCCTTTCCTTCCACAGTTTCGCAGCGGCTGTCAGCCGATGGCTTCCATGCCTCAGACTGTTAGGCGCCAGCTCAGCCGCACTGATGGCGTTTGCCGCCGTCACTTGTGATGATTACATGTTCCACCGCAGAATCCTGTCCAGTATCGCCGGTGCTGTGCGGCGGCGGAATGGCTTCGCGGAGTAGATGGCGACGGCGGCCAAGACCATGATCGCCACCAGAACCACGGTCAAGACGGCAGCGACGGCCAGCACCGCGCCGCCGCCGGTGTCTCCGATGGCGGCCCGGCTGTTCGTGGCCGGGACACAGACACCGTGCCGAATCCTCGCGGGCCGGGCGGCAGCGGTGCCGGCTGTTCCCTTTCGGAGCCGTCGTTACGCGCGCCTGTCAGGTCTGCGCATGAACCAGTAGCGCCAGCCGTACAGCCGCTTCAGCGAATCCCTGCCCGCCCGATCGCCAGCGGCAGCGGCCTTCGCATACCACTGTCCGGCCTCGCGGCGATCCCAGTCCTCCAGGAACCGGCCCAGCGCGATCATCGCACTCGTGTCGCCGGCTGCGGCCGCCCGCTGGTACCAGCTCTGGGCCTCGCCGCGGTCGCGTTCCCGGGCGAGGTCGCCGAGCTCGACCATCGTGCCGCTGCCGCCGGCGGAAGCGGCGCGTTCCTTCCACCCGGCCGCCTGTGCGTCGTCCGGGGTCAGGCGCACCAACTTGAGCATGGCGGCGACGCTGCCGCGCTGGGCGGCACGCTCGTACCAGGGCCAGGCTTCGTCCGGGTCGTCCGCGGCGGCCCGGTCGCCGAGCCGGATCATGACGCGGACACCTCCGGCAGACGCGGCACGTTCCTTCCACTGGGCGGCCTCGTCCTGGTCTTGGGCGAGTTCGCTCATCGTGATCATCGCGTCGGCGCTGCCGGCGTCAGCGGCCCGCTCGTACCAGGCGCGGGACTCGTCCGGGTCAGCGTCCCTGGTCAGTTCGCCCAGCCGGGCCAGGGCGCCGGCCCCCGTCAGGCGGTTTCCGTGCTGATCCCGCTGCGCCCCGAAGTCCTTCAGGCGGGAAGGGTAGCCGAAGGCCGCCATAACCGACTGTCCCGGTTCGTACACGTAGCTCATCGGGCTGGCGCTCTTGCCGTAGGTCTTACGGAAGACCCCGAGGACCCGCTTGCGCACCTCCACGTGCAGCCTGGCCGAAACCCGAAGCCGCCCCCAAGCCGGGAACCGCGCGATAACCGATGGACTGAAGTTATATCCGATTCTGGCGTCCGATACCAGCCACGTGCACTCGTGCCGCTGCAAGCCGTCCACCTGGATTTTCGGGTGGACGCTGGACAGCTCGATACTGCCCCCCGCGCTGGCGGTGAATGCAGCAGGCAGGCCGGGAAACAGCGCCGTCACCAGCTTCCCGACGTCAATGCTGACCTCAGCGACTTTGTGGCTGGTCACCTCGACAGCCGGCTCGGGCCGCAGATAGACGGCGACCGGCACGCCCGAGCCGTCGCTGGTCAGCATGAGTTCCAGGCGCATGCGGCACAAGACGAGCGACTCGGGGGCAGCGAAGGACGCCGGCACCGAGAACGCCACGTGCTCCCAGCCCGCCGCCCGCCGCGCAGGTGCGGGGCGCCCCTGCGCGTCGCCCAGGAGCAGGGCTGTCAGGTCGAGCTTGGGTGGGCGACGGTCGTCCGGTTGCGCCCGCCCGGACTTCAGCGGTTCCGTCGGTAGTTCGGCTGAATCGCCGCCGAGAGCGGCATCCGGCGGGGCCGGCTCGGTCTTCAGCCAATCGGGCAGCTCGCCCGAGAAGCCGCCCCGGGCCGCGTCCATCTGGGCCGGCCGGACCGGAACGGCCGTGAGCTGGTCCGGCAGGCAGACCGAGATCTGGCGCAGGACGGCATCCGCCTCGGCGTCGCCCAGCAGCGGTACCGGAACAGCCCCGGGCCGGGCGAGTTCGGCCGCCTCGTCCTCCGGCCACACCGGCTCCGACGTCCGCTCGATCCGGACCGTCAGCGCATTCGCCTGAACAGCCGACAGCGTGAAAAGAGAGTCGGTGTCAGTACTTTGCACTTGCACGATTCGTGGTGCGTACATGGAATGTCCTCCCGCCCCGGACTACCACCACGATGGACCCGCCGGCACCTGAAGACAAGCGCCCCGGGTCACGTTATACCGGCTGCGCATATTCCAGATTTCCGTCTCCGCGGCCCGTCGACCGGATCCGATGTTGCCGCCGACCCGGGGCGCCAGGCCCTCGATCACACCGCGGCCGAGCGCAATCGCCCGCAGCAAGCGCGGAAGTAAGCCAAGGTCTGTCCCTCCGTGCGCCGCTGGGCTCCCACCCGGCTCAAGCCCGGCTTCGTGTCGTGTCAGACCAAGCTCGGCCCGTGCCACCCTGCCCGACCGCTTCGGCCACCAAATAGCGGCCTCCGACCAGCGTCCGCGTCCCTGCCCGCAAAACAGGATGATAACCGGACAAAGGAGACTGCGAAATGCTCTGGCTCATATCTCAGCAGCGATGGTAACGCCCAGCGTAATGACGATCGATGGCGCCGGCCCGGCCCGCGGCGCGGTTTCGCCACAGCCCTTGCTAGCGGCCCCAAGGACACCGCGCGTCACCGCACCCTCACCCCGCTAGGCCGGAGCGCCGACGCCGGGGCGATGGTTGCGGCAGCCATACGCCTATAACCGTATCGTTGCCGCAACCATCGGGCCTGTCCGCCGTTACCATCACCCATTTGAGCCAGAGCCCTGCGAAATGCTCAGCTGGCACTTGCGGCAGCTGCCGCAACCGACCTGTGTGACAACTAACCTGCCCGCGTCACAAGCCGGAAATCCGCGGCCAACCAGGCGCAAACCGGCCGGGGTCATTTTGGACGTTGGTAATTGACGCCACTTGATGGGGTTCGGCGCGGCGACGAGCCGGTTGCGGAAGTGCCGGCCAGGAAGGCACGCGGCTGCTGGTGCTTGCCGAACTTGGCCATCTTCCCGGCGACTACCACATTGAAGCGGTGCTCCGACCAGCGCTGCTCACCGAACCCGCCGCACCTGCCGGCCCTGCGCTGGGCAGAGTGGTTGGTCCTTGACGCTAAGAACATGCTGGACGGCATCGTCAAGCCGGCTGACCGGCAGCTGGTGCGAAGTGCCGCCGTGCTAATGCCGGCAATTGCCGCACTGGCCGTGACGGCGGACGCTGCGGAATTGAATAGCACCATATCGACGCCGGCTTCGATCGCCTGAGCCGCGGCCTGCGGCATGGCGTAGCGGGCATCCTGCACGGCGATGGCCGAAAGCGAATCGGTCAGTACGAGGCCACGGAAACCAAGCCGGTGCCGTAGCAGCCCGGTCACGGCAGCTGCGGACAGTGACGCGGTAACCGCGCTGGTCAAGCCCGGGATGGTCACGTTTCCCACCATCACGGCGGGCGCACCGGCCGTGATCGCTTCGCCGCCGGGCTACGGGCCACCGAGCGCGCCTACAGCGCAGCCCTCGAACCGGTGCCAGGGCCCGAGTTGGGCCAGATACTCCGCACCGGCAACAGAACGGTCGGCCAGTTCGGCATAAATTTCAAGGATCGTCCGAACGGGGCGTGGACTCGCGTCCGCAGCCCGCGGGTTCCCGGTGGCGGCGCGGCGTAGTCGCGCGGCGGGCCTGGCAGTGCCGGGGACGTGCCTCCCGGTCCTATGTGTGACGATCAAATTACTCAGTGCAGCACCGTCATGGCCGCTGGATACGAGCGCGCCTACATACAGGCATGCCGCGGCGATCAGTCCGGACTGCTTAGCCCTCCTGTCCGCGCCGGGTGCCGCGGCGGGCGAGGCTCGCGGTCAGCTGGCCCATGACCCACAGCTCGAACGGGACCGACACGCTTGGGTCCCGGGGCCGCGACGGATCGAGCAGTACGGTGATGAACCCTCGTCCGGCCGGATTGCCGGGATCGGAGAATGCGCCTACCTGCCGGGTCACCGCCTCGCCGGCGAAGTCAGCGTACAGTTCCATCAACCGCAGGTCGCGATCGGACGGGCGATGCGGACGCCGGAAGTGGGTCGATACGACGCCGATCAGGCGGCCGGCGTAGTCGGTCAAGGGCGTGGACTGAACCGCCCGGAATCCGGCGGCGGCGGCGATCTCTCGGTGCGGCTTGAAACCGGGGTCGGATCGGACGTCGGCCACGACGGTCTGCGCACACTGCTTTGCCGCCCGTCCGCACACGGACTGGCTATCCCCGTTGACGACGGCGAAGTACTCCAGGAACTCCGGTCCGAAGCCGGCCTGGGTGACGAGCATCAGCGATCCGGTGGCCGGATCGGCGATCTGGACGTTCCCGAAGTCCGCTCCGGTAAGCGCCAGAGCGCCCGCGATGACCTGCGGGAGCAGCGAGCTCAGCCGAGGGACAGTGCGGAGGTCTTTCGTCAGATCATGCAGGCGCCGCACCTCGTCCGGCGCATCAAGGCAGAAGCGGACTGCTGAGGCGAAGTGCTCGGCTCGCTGTGCGAACCGCCCGTCACAGGCCGCGACCTGGCCGTTGTCCTCGCTGCCGGCCGTTCGTGGTCGCGGGACTGGCCTCTGGTAAGCGGCCACGGCCCGCTGCAGCGGCTCCGTCAGGTTCTCGATCCCGTCTTTGGCAGTCACGAAGCGTCCTCCTCCCCGGCCTCGGCGCGCTCCAGCGCAATGCGGGTCAGCTCGACGCGTGACCTGATATCGAGCTTGCGAAACACCTGGCGCAGGTGGAACGCGACCGTGTGCGTGCTGATGAACAGCTGAGTGGCTATCTGCTGGTTTGTCAGTCCCTGGGCGACGAGGCGGGCCGTGGCCAACTCGGTGTCGGTGAGGCTCCCCCAGCCCGCCGCTGGCCGTTTCGCGGTTCCCCAGTGCCGGTGCCGTATCCCCAGCTCGCGCAGTCGCCTGCGCGTGCGCGCTGCGTCTCTGCCTGCCCCCAGCCGCGCGTACTCACGCAGCGCCTCGTCAAATGCCCCGGCGGCTTCGTCTCCCTTGCCCGCCTCGGCGAGCAGGACACCCTGGTCTTCGGTCGCGCATGAGCGGATCCATGGGTCCGGCAGCCCGGCGGCCGCGTGCTCCAGCCGGGAAATATCGCCAGCCAGCAGCCCTTCGGCATAGTCCGCCGACGCACGGACGACCGCGAACGTGGGGTTGGCCCGGGCCGTTTCGCTGATGACGGAGGCGATGCTCGCTGCCAGCCCGCTTTCTTCCACGGCAAGGGCGGCGCGGACCAGCCAGGGCGCGTTGCCCGGATCGGCCAGCAGAACAAACCTGTGCTCCTCCAGTTCGCCCAGCACGCCTGCCAGCAAGTCCAGTGCGGCCCGCGGGCCGTGGGTGGCCTCGAGAACCTGGGCTGTCACCAGGCGCGCCGCGCCGTCCTCGTAGGCCGATCCGTAGGAGCGGCCGTTACCCGAGAGCCGCCCCGCGTAGTCGTCGGCCGCGCGCAGATCACCCTGGCGTAGGGCGACGGTGGCGAGGACCGGCAGCACGAGCCCGTCACGTCCGGCAGGCTCGTCGGCACCGGTCGCCCCTGAGGCCGACTCGGCGAGCGCCGCCGCGTCGTCGAGCCTGCCCGTCGCCAGGGCGATCCGGGCGCGCATTGCCTCGGCGATTCCCTCCGGCCACCGGCTCGCCGCCGCCACCTCGACAGATTCCACGGAGTTCACGATCGCCGTGGCTTCGTCGGCCCGGCCGACGTCGATTAGCCGCGCGGCGAGGAGAAGCTGAGGGTTGAAATGGGTGGTCTCGAACGGGCCCTCCGCCGCTTCCCTGGCGGCCTGGGCGACCAGGTCCAGCCCCTCCGTGGGCCTGCCCGCGTCCCAGGCGGCCATCGCCAAGGCCACCATCGCGGCGATCACGACCTCACCGCGTTTAGCGCCCGGCTCGGCGAGGACGGCCCTGGCCAGCTGATCGACCTGCCCGTTGCCGCGCAGCCCCAGCCACGCCCACAGCAAGGCTATGGTCGCCTCGTCGCGCAGGGCCGGTGTGATCTCGAAGGTGGCGAGCACGGCCTGCGCCTCGATCATCGCCTCGGTGGGCCGCCCGGTCAGGGCGAGCACCGACGCCAGCGCGCACCCCAGCGCCGCGCTGTCCAGCGCAGGCAGGGGCACGGCGAGCGCCGAGCGGACCAGGGTCTCCGCTGCGTCCCACTGCCCCGCCGCGGTCAGCGCCCTGACGGTGGTCGCCGTGCGGGCAGGCCGTTCCGGGTCGGACGGCGCGGTAAGCACGAGCGCTTCGGTCGCCAGGTCAGCCGCGGCCCGGGGAGTGAACGGCAGCAGTTCCGCCACGGCTCGATCAAGCCCGGCCAGGGCGACAGCGTCCCCGGGACGGGCTCCGTTGAGCAGGTGCTGCGCCGCGGGAACGGCGGAACCGCCGCGCGTGAGGAGCATGTGCCCGAACTGCCAGTGCAGGGCCTGCCGGACGGGTTTCGGCAGCAGTTGCGCTACCGCTTGCCGGACGAACTCGTGCTGGAACGCCAGCCCGTCTGGTGTCGCCGCGAGGAGGTGCGCGGCCACCGCCTCTTCGACCACGCCCAGCAGGTCGCCCGGCGACTGGTTCAGTATCTCCGCGACGTCCTCGATCCGGAAGCAGCTGCCCAGGAGGGATGCTGTCTCGGTGAACTGGCGGGTGCGCGCGGACAGTCCCCTGAGCCTGTCGGCGGCCAGTATCTGGATCCGGCGCGAAACCCGCGCGGCCGCCAGGCTGGCCCGCCCGTTATCCATGGTGATGGCGCCCTCGTCGAGCAGGCCGCGGAAGGCCTCGGCGAGGATGAAGGGGTTTCCCCCGGCGCCGGCCGCGAGTTCGACAAGCGCCGTGTCGGGGGCGGCGCCGAGCACATCGCTGATCAGCTTGATCTGGGCCTCTGAGTCGAGGGGCCCCAGGATGGTCCGGGTCGCTCCTTCGTCTACGAGCAGGTCGAACAGCAGCTCCGCGGTGCCAGGGTGCGATGACCTGGCCATGGCGAGAATCCAGGACAGCGGGTAAGAGTCCAGTAGCCGCGGCAGGGACCGGAACGCGTGCATGCTCCCCTGGTCAGCCCACTGGACGTCGTCGGCGGTCACCAGGACCGGACCCACGGCCGCCAGCTCCTCCAGCCTGGTGAACACCGTGCCGGCCGAGGGCGCCACGGTAGCCGTGGCGTGGACCGCGCTGAGCAGCGGTGCCAGCGGCGTGCCCTGGCTCAGCTCGTCGGCTGCCACGGCGACGACGGGAAAGCCCCGCTCCCGGGCTTGCCGGGCCGCCGCGGCAAGCAGCAGCGACTTGCCGGTGCCCGGGTCGCCTTCCACAAGCAGGATCTTGCCCCGCCCTTCCGCCGTGCTCGCGAGCAGGCTGAGAACCGCATCGTACTCCGCCGCACGTCCCCGCATCGGGCTCGCGTAAGGACAATCAGCTTGGTCAGCCATGGCGTCCCCCCAGACAGGAGTGACATAGGGTATCTACCAGGCCATTGACCGAGGAAACCTTGCTGAACGATCACTTGGGATCCGCAGAGGCGGCGTCGACGCGCGTGATCGGCTACCGGACAGGGCATCCGGCCGGGAGCCACCCGTCCGTTCGGAATGAAATCAAGGATCATCCGAACGGGGCCGTTGTGACTTTCGTCCGCAGTTCGCGGGGCTGACGCAGGCGCGGCGACGATGACGGCGCCGGACGCCGGCGCGGTGCGGGGATCCGCGTGAGGAGCGATCCGCCGGTCCCCCGCACGGCGGGCCGCCTAGGGGGAGACCACGAGATGGCTCTCCACGGTGGAGATCCCGGGCGCCGAGGCAGCCGCCGCCCGGGCCGCGGTGGCCTCGTGGACGGAGTGCACGTGGCCGTAGAGCTTCGCGGTATGGTCGGACACCCCCACGCTGATATGGCGCGCGTCGAACTCAGCCTCGCGCTTGAAAGCGTCCTCGATCACTTCCTGGACCTTCTGCGGGCTGGCCGGCGGCTTGACCGTGATGGCATCTGTCACGCCGATCACTCCGCGGACCTGGCGAACCATCCGCTCGACTTCGCGCCGCTGGTAGTCGTAACCGACCTCGCCCTCGAGCGTGACCCAGCCGTTCCGCACCTCGGCGTGCACCTTGCCCTCGGGCACTTGCACGTTCCAATCAAGCACGTGCGCGATCGCCCTGGCGATGTCGGAGTCGTCCCGCGGCGCGGCGGCCAGTTTGACCTGCAGATCGTTGGCCACAGCCTTGACGCCGTACACTCGCTCCGCCGCACGGGCGGCGGCCAGCCTCTCCGCGTAGGTTGGCACATGACCGGTCAGGGTTACCGCGCCGTCCTCGACGGCCACGCCAATAGCGTCGGGGCCGGTTATCTGGGGATCCCACTCTAGTTCGCTGATGACGTCGTCCTTGATCTCGCTGTCTGTCTTCATCGGAACCACCTCTCCTGCTCGCTTGTTTCGCTTCGTCACCAGACTGCTGCTTGCGGCGCGGAGCCGCATCACTCGTCCGGGTAGGTCACGGCTCGCGGTGCGAGCGCGGCGATCAGGTCGCTGAGGCCGGCGCCCCTACTAGGCCGCTGGCTGCTCCCAGTGGGCGCCTTCGGGTCCTCTCCGTGCAGGATCTTCATGAGCTGCTGCTCCGCCTCGTGGGACAGTGAGGTTCGCAGGACCCTTCCCCCGAAGGGCCGCAGCGCGGTCACCTGTGGCGATGCAGGACGCCGCTACGGTGAGATCACGAGGTGGCTTTCCACGATGCCGACCCCGGGCGTCGAGGCGGCCGCCGTGCCGGACGGCCGCGGGCCCGTATAGGCGTGTGCTGACCGGTCAGACTTCCAGGGCCGCCGCGAGATCGTCATCGACGATGAGCACGGCCTCCCCCGGGATGCCTCGCTCCACCGCGCGGTGGGCCTGTGCCGCGTCTTGCCAGTAATACATGGCAGAGACGTGGACCGTTAGCGTTCCGTCGTCGAACCGCGGTGCCATCCGGATCAGGCGACTGCCGCTTGACCGTCCCTCATACAGCTGCCAGTCGACCCGGTAGGCGTCGGGCAGCCCGGCTCGTACCGGGGTAGCGATCGTCGCACCGTCGCGGGCCGCGCGGGCCGCGCCGGGCAGCGACGAGGCGCTGCAAGCCAGCACCTGGTCTGCACCGCCGTCGGTCACCACGCGGACCTGGTCCGGCCAGTCCGGCACCGTCTGGTCGACGACTAGCGCCGCACCCAGCCTGTGGACCAGCTCATGGTCGTGCGGGCTCGCCGTCGCGATGACGACAGCCCCCAGCGCGCGGGCCATCTGCACAGCGAAATGGCCGAGCCCGCCAGCGGCCGCCGTGATCAGCACCCGGTCCGCGGCTTTAACCGCCAGGATGCCGGTGATGCCCTGATCGGCTGTGAGGGCGTCGACCGGCACTGCCGCAGCCTCAGTTACGCGCAGCCCGGCCGGAACCGGCGCGAGCCGTTCCACGTGGCACGTCACGTACTGTGCGTAGCAGCCGCCTGGCCCCGGCCAGCCGTACACTGGCGCACCGTCTCGAATCCCGCGTCGGCACCGGTGTCGCCGATGACAAGGCCGGCGAACTGCGGGCCGGGGACATTGGAGAACGGACCCCTCCGTCCACCGCGGCGCTGCTCGATGTCCCACCGCGCTACCCCGGCGGCCAGCACCCGGACAAGGACCTCATCCCGGGCAGGTTCCGGCATCCCCACCTCGCCGGCCCGCATTGCCTCGGCGCCGCCGAAGTGCCCTACCAGGATGGCCTGCACCACCGCCGCCCGCGTTCCGGGCTCAGCCGGTGGTCATAGCGTCGCTCGCCCGCGCGGGGTGGCTCGCACGGGCATGGGAGTGACCACGATTGCGAGGCCGTTGAGCAGCACGGTGCACGCCCCGCAGTTGGAGGTGTCGCAGCCGATCACCGTGCCCGTGCGCCCCAGCCGGGGTAGTGGACGAGCGGCATCCTGGGCTCCACGTCGTCGGAATTCAAAACCCCGTCCACGGTCGTACGGATCGAAAACATGAGAACCCCTTTAGCTCTTCGTGACCCAGCATCCATGACCCCGCGGGTGCCCACATCCCCAGGGCTGGTAGCGGCGGTGACGTCCAGTTCGAGGAGATGCGGGCCGGGCCAAGCAGGGCGGCGCACGGCTGCTGCGCGAGACCGTGACCAGCGACGCGATCGCAGTGATCGTCTCCCGCTGGACGGGCATCCCGGTCAGCCGCCTGCGGGAAGGAGAACGGGAGAAAGTCCTGCGCCTGGAGCAGATCCTGCACGAGCGGATCGTGGGCCAGGACGAGGCCGTCCGGCTGGTCACCGACGCCACACCATCATCATCATGACTTCCAACATCGGGTCGGAATACCTGGTGGGGACGCGACGTCCGATGGCGAGATCAAGCCGGACGCGCGCGAACGCGCGGTGGCGCAGATGCGCCTGCACTTCCGGTGCGAGTTCCTCAACCGCCTCGACGACACCGTGCTGTTCAAGCCCCTGACCCAGACGGCGAGCAAGCGCATCGTCGACCTCATGCTCGCGAGAGCGGCCGGGAACCGCTCGCGCGGGACTGACCGGATGAAGGATGTGGCCGGCCGGGCGGACGAGGAACATATGTCACGCGGCCGGGTGACCGTGCGGTCGCTTTACCCGGCCGGTTAGCGCAGCATGCCCGCAACCGGGGGTAAATGATGACAACCGGGGGTAAATGATGAATGGCCTGGCCACTCACGGCATCCGAGTGTCGGCGAAGCGCCGCGGCTACCTGCTCATGGCGGGGCTGCTGCTCGTCATGATGCTGGGCGGGACGCTGCCGGTGCCGCTCTACGTGCTTTATGAGAAGGAGATGGGCTTCGGGCCGCTCGGCGTCACCGTCGTCTTCGCCGCTTATGTCGCGGGGACGCTCTTCGCGCTTGTGGTCCTGGGTGACCTGAGCGATCACATCGGCCGCAAGAAGGTAAGCGCGATCGCCGTGGCCTGCGCGGCAGTCAGCACCGCGCTCTTCCTCGCGGCTTCCGGTCTCGCGGCTTCCGGCATCGGGGTGCTTATCGCCGCGCGCGTCGTGAGCGGCATGGCGGCGGGACTAGCCACCGGCACCGCCACCGCGGCCCTGACCGAGCTTCAGCCGCGCGGGGACCATCGGGCTGCCGCGGTGACTGCCTCCGGGAGCAACATGACCGGGCTCGGGCTCGGGCCGCTGCTGGCGGGCCTTTTCGCCGAGTACGTGGCCATGCCGACCCGCAGCGTGTTCTGGGCGTACCTCGGCCTGTGCGCGCTGACGGTGGCGGCGCTGCCGCTTATCCCGGAGACGGTGCGAAATCACGACCGCGCGATCCGCCTGCGTCCCCGTATCGGCGTTCCGCCGGGGATGCGAGCCGTCATGCTCGGTGCGGGCCTCGGCGTATTCGCAGCGTTCACCGTCCTCGGGCTCTTCAGCAGCCTGGTGCCGACGTTCCTGCACGGGACACTGGGTGTGCACAACTTGGCCCTCGTCGGCGGCGCCTCGTTCCTGATCTTCGTCATCGCGGCGATCAGCCAGGCGGCTTCCGCCAGGTTGCCGAGCCGCCGAAGCGTGAGTGCCGGACTGCCGCTGCTGCTCGTCTGCCTGGCCGCGCTGGAATCGGCGCTGTTCGCCAAGGCGCTGTGGGTCTTCGTGGTCGGGACGGTCGCCGGCGGCATAGCGGTGGGTTTCGTCTTCCGCGGCGGCCTCAGCGAGCTGAACCGGCTGGCCGATCCCGGTCACCGCGCGGCTGTGGTCTCCGCGTTTTTCGTGGCAGCTTACGTCGGCCTCGGACTGCCCGCCGTTCTCACGGGCCTCATCTCCCTCGCGGTGGGTCCCGTCGACGCGAGCGCGTACGTCTCGGGCCTGGCGGCCGCCGTTGTCGTCGTGGCCTTCGCCGTGGTCAGGCGCACCTTCGACGTCACGTCCGCGCCCCGGCCGCCGGCCGCGCCATCCGACAGCTGGTGCTGCCCGGCGGAGCCGGCCGGCGTGGGCGGATAGGACGCCGTGCGGGGCGCGCAGTCTAGAGTCCCAGCAGCGGGCCGGCGCCGGGAAGCCGGGGTCCAGGCATTACCGGCGGGACGATGCCAGCCCGGGTGCTGTTCGCCCGGTACCGGACCGCCGCCGACTACGCCAATGCGGACCGGGCGGAACTTGAGAAGGTGGTCGAGCCGACCGGGCATGTCCATGCCAAGGCGGAGACGCTCGTCAGTCTCGGCCATGCGCTGTGCGATCGGTTCGGCGGGGAAGTTCCCGACACGCTGGAGGAGCTGGTGACCTTGCCGGGCGGTACAGCGCGACCGCAGGTCGCGGGCTGGAATCCCTGACCTTCTGGGCGGCGGAGTATGTCAAGATGCCAACGGGACCTTCGAGCGGCCAGCCGCCAGCCGGCCGGCCGCCCGCTTCGCCGACGCGTCCGCCCACCGGCCGGTGGTGATGATCGCCAGCAGCACGACCGTGGCCCCGCACCCGGCGATGATCCACCATCCCGCACGGCTGGCGTCGGCAAAACCGGTCCGGAAGGACGCGTGCAGGGCCGAGAGCACGGCCGATCCGATCACCGCGACGCCGAGTGAGGTGCCGACCTGGCGACTCGTCGAGGCGATCGCGGCGGCGACTCCCGAGTGTGACCGAGGCATGCCCGACACGGCGCTATTGGTGATCGCGGGATTCACCATGCCGACGCCGATACCGAAGGCCAGGTAGCACACGATGAGCCAGCCCGCCGGGGTGCCAGCGGTCAGCCGGGTCAGCATGATCCCGCTGGCCGCGATCGCGGTGCCGGCCACCGCCATCGGCAGCCGCGGCCCCCGGATGCCGGTGATGCGGCCAGACAGGGGCGCGAACACCACGATCATCGCCGCCATCGGCAGCAGGTACAGCCCGGCGTGCAACGCCGAGTAGCCGCGCACGTCCTGCAGGTAAAGAGTGTTCAGGAACAGGAAGCCGCCCAGCGCGGCGAACGCGCACACCGCGGTCAGCGTCGCCCCGGAGAACTGCGCGCTGCGGAAGCATCTCATCTCGATGAGCGGCTCGTCGTGGTGAAGCTCATAACAGATCAGGCCGGCGAATGCCACAGCGGCGAGGGCGAAGAGGCCCAGGATTTTGGCTGAGGCCCAGCCGGAGCCGGGACCCTCGATGATCGCATAGGTCAGCGACGCGAGCGCGGTGATGACAAGCACCTGGCCGACCGGATCTGGCCTGAGCGCGCGAGGCGCCCTGGACTCGGGTACAAACAGCCCGGAGAGCACCAGCGCCGCCAGGCCGATCGGGACATTGACCCAGAAGATCGCGCGCCAGCCCACCGAGGCTATCAAGGCCCCGCCTACGATAGGGCCCAGCGCCAGGCTGATGCCGAACACGCTGCCCCAGATCCCGATCGCCCGCGCTCGCTCCGCCGCATCGGTGAAGGTGTTACTGACGACCGACAGCGCCACGGGGTTGAGCATCGACCCGCCGATCGCCTGCAGCACCCGAAATGCCACCAGCCAGTCCAGTCCTGGCGCGAGGCTGCACAGCAGGGAGCCGAGGGTGAATAGCACAAGGCCGGTCTGGAATACCTTGCGGCGCCCAACCCGGTCGCCAGTGGAGCCGGACAGGATCAGGAAGCTGGCCAGCGTCAGGGTGTAGGCATCGACCGTCCACTGCAGACCGGAAACCGAGGCGTGCAGGTCCCGCTGGATGGACGGCAGTGCAACGTTGACGATCGTCGAGTCCAGGCCGACGATGAACAGGCTCAGGCAGCAGATCGCCAGGATGAGCAACCGGCGCCTGCTGCTAAGTTCGTGGTGACTCATCCTGCGACACGCGCCTGGCGGATCGCGGTGCGGCTGCAAGCGGCGCAGGAGTGAGTTTTCTCAGCGAGCGCCAACGGGCCGGTCCGGGCTGGGCATGTCCGCGGGCCGGACGGCGGAGCGCGCGACTCCTGACAGCAGGGAGATCACTGTTACGCCGACAAGGATATTGATGATTGCGGTGAAGACCTTGCTGGCCAGCGGTGCGGGCTGAGTGAACGGCGCGGCGGCCACGGCCACATCGGCCAGCGAGGTGATCCAGATGAAGAATGCCATGGGGCGGGGCGTACCGAGAAGCAGCACGTGCAGCAGCGCAGTGGCCAGGAGCGCGCAGCCGGCGGCCAGACCGGCGTATACCGCGGTAGACGAATCCCCGAAGTTGCTTGCCGCCCTGGGGGCAAGCACCGGGATACCCAAGACGGCGCGGGTGACGAGGACACCGGCCACCACGGCCAGCGCGGCCACGACGGCCGTGGCTGCCCCGCCTGCCCACAGCCGACGGCCGCTCACGCGAACCGGCCCGACCACGTCCATATCGGGGGCTACCATATGGAACCTCCTGCACGGCTAGGCAGCACTACCCTTCCAGGGTTGCGGCCATCGCAACCGTCCACATCCACAAGCCGGATAGTTGCGACGCGCGGTCCAGTTATCCAGGCGGCCTTGGACCGGGCATTGTCACAGGAACGACTGCGTGATGATCAGCGTCGCGCCGAGGATCGCCCGCGTGGGGTGGGCGGAATGCAGCCCTCAGCAGCGTCAGGTATCTGTACCGACTCTCGGGCATGATGATGGCGGCACTGTCACGAACGGGCTTGAGCTTCCGGAGTGCTTTCGCTGGCCGGACGTCAGGCGCACGGCACACCGTAATCCTGATTTTCACCCTCAGTCCGGGCCCGGTTTCCGCGCCGAGCAGAACACTAGGTGGTAGTCCTCGACAGCGCGGATCTGGCAGTCATCATCGGCCAGGACATCGGACCGGATCATCTCGGCGACGCTCGGGCTGGCCGCCCGGGCAGCCGGATCCCGCCACCCAGTCTGGCTAATCAGCTCCCCGCCCCCCGGGTCGGCGAACAGCAGCGTCTCGCAGAAACCGGGGGTGTCGGCTAGCCACGGGACCGCGGTATCCCCGTAAACGTGGATCACATCCGGAAACCCCGCCGGCTTGACCTCCACCCGCGTCAGCCGGACCGCCTGCCCCGGTGGCGCCTCCCGTTCGAAGACGGCCACCTGGTAATCCTTGGCCGCCACCGGCCGCTGGAGCAGCCGGGCTAGTGCGCCTCGGAGTTCCGCATCGGTCTCCCGACTCAGCCACAGCGCCGCGTGCGTCGCCCAGAACGACTCGAATATCACGACGCCGGACCCCTCCAGCAGCGACACCCCCAGGCTGCCGTCCTGGCTCTCCAGCACGGGGCGGGCCTCGTGCTGGAGGTATCCGATGCACCCGGCAAGGAGCCGGGGGGCCGCGCTGATCAGACTGAACCCCACGTGCATCATGGCGAGCGCCCCCTCAGGCGGGCTTGGCGCGCAGGCCGGGCCAGCCCCGGCCGGCCGGCCCGGCGGGCGAAGCACACGGTCATCCGGCCCATGACCCACAACTCGAACGGGACCGGCACGTCGGGTTCCCGGACGTGGGCCGGATCGAGCCGGGCCGTAACCAGCGCCCGGGCCAGCCGGTCCGCGCTGGCCGGTGCCAGCCGCGCGGTCCCGTGGCAGGCGGCCCGCACCCGGGCCAGCGGCTCCGGCAGGTTCTGCGTCCCGGTCGTCAGCATGAGGTTAGCCTCACCGCCACGCGGCCTCCCTCACATCCCCCAGTCTTGGGGTTTGCGCCGCCTTGGACCGCGCGTGCTCCAGCGCGATCCGGCCAGGTCGACGCGCGACCTGATGTCGAGCTTGCAGGAACACCTCGCGCAGATGGAACGCGACCGTGTACGGGCTGATGATCCGGGCCGCTCCGTCGCGGCAGCTCGGCGGGCCCGGCCACCGATGACGTGCCCAAGGGCGGAGCCGCGGCTTCGGCCCCGAGCTGCGGCCGCCGCATGCAGCGAGTGCGTACTCGACGTCGCCCCCGAGGGTGACCCATCTGTCTGATAACCAGGCGTGCACCTTCCCGTCGGGGACCTGCGCATGCCATTCCAGGACGTGCGCGATCGCCCGGGCGTTGTCGGAGTAGTCCTGCGGTGCGCCGGACAGCTTGACCTTCAGGTCGTTCGCCACCGCCTTGATCCGTGCACCCGCTGCGCGGCCCGGGCCGCGGCCAGCCGCTGCGCGTAGGTCGAGACGTGACCGGTCAGGGTCACCGCCCCGTCGGTGACCGCGACGCCGATGGCGTCCGGCTCGGTGATCTGCGGGTCCCACCGCAGTTCACCTGCTCACCCTCTTTCGGATCGTTCCCAGATTGCGCGGCGCGGCGCCGGGCCACGTGACCCGTCCGCCTACCCGTCGGCCTTGCGGTAGACCACCAGTGCGTGCGGGTGCTTGCGGTGGACGAACCCGGATTCGGCGGTGGCCACCTCGCCGTCGGTGGACAGCCAGATGGGCTGGCCGTCCGCTGCCCGGACGTCGACCGAGCTGGCCCGCCAGGAACGGTAGACCCGGGAGCGGCCGAGCGTGCTGGTGAGCACCGCGGCGACCAGGCGCGACCTGGCCAGCACGGTGGCCTCGACGACGCGGATGTCCAGGCATCCGTCGGCCAGGTCTGGACGGTACGCGGGCGCCGTCCCCTGGGGCACGTACCGGCAGTTGCCGGCGAAGTAGAGCCACAGCCGCCGGCGCCGCCCGTCCAGGACCAGCTCGTGCGGCCGGCCGTGGCGCAGCACGCCGCTGAGCGCGACGGCCTCTGCCAGCGGCTTGCCCAGGACACCCTCGAGCTGCCGCCTGGCGTTCACCAGATCCACGTACACGCCGGTGCTCGAGGTGTTGACGAACGGCCGGTCGCCCGCTAGGCCGAGGTCCACCTGGACGGCCTCGCCGTCGCGCAGCGCGGCCAGGGCGTCGCGAGCCGACTCCACACCGAGGTCAGCCGCGAAGTGGTTGAAGGTGCCGGCGGGGATCACCAGCAGCGGCAGGCCCGTCTCCAGGGCGACGGCGGCCGCCGCGCTGACCGTGCCGTCGCCCCCGGCCACGCCGAGGATCCGCGCGCTGGCCGCGGCCAGGCGGAGCCGCGCGGTCAGCTCTCCCGCGTCGGTCTCGATGATCGTGGCCTCGGGCAGGTCCGCGGCCAGCCGCGCGGCCAGCCTGGTCGAGGCCGTTCCCGCGGACGTGTTCACGATCAGCGCCAGGCCCTCCCCGGCCACCGAGACCGGCGCCTTCCGCGCCGGCCTGATCGCTACGGCCGGCCACGTCGGCCGTAGCGGCCACCAGCGCAGGGCCGCCAGCCCCGCCGCGGCGCCGATGGCCGTCCCGGCCAGGACATCCGACGGGTAGTGGACGCCCGTGGCCACCCGCGAGGCGCCGACCGCCGAGGCCAGCGCGATCCCGGGCGCGGCCAGCGACGGCATCTCGATCGCCGCCCCGATGGCGAAGGCCGCCGCGTTCGCGGCGTGCCCGGACGGGAAGGATGAGCTACGGGGAACTCGCCGCAGCCGGCTTCGGACGGGAACGTCGGCGTAAGGACGGCGCCGGCCCGTCAGGCCCTTGCCGATGACGTTGGCAGCCGCGCTGGCCGCCGCCATGCTGCCCAGGCCGCGCCAGGCGGCCCGCCGGGCCTGCCGGTCGCCCGTGGCCCACAGCGCGGTGGCCAGCAACATCCAGAGGAAACCGTGGTCGGCCAGACGTGACAAGCCTGGCAGGACGTAATCGGTCGGCCACCAGTCGGACCTGGCGACGCGAAGCGCAGCCGCCCGGTCGAGCGCCGCGAGCCGGCGTATCAGGTCTGCGCCCCGGCGGAGGCAGGCTGCTCCCAGGTGGGTGCCGACGGATCGTCCCCGTGCAGTGCCTTCATGAGCTGCTGCTCGGCGTCGTGCGGCAGCGAGGTCTTCAGCACCGTACCGCCGTAAGGCTTCAGCGCCTCGATGAACTTGTCCGGGGTCACCTTGCGAACGATGACCATGATCGCGGATGTGCCGGGCTGCAGCATGTCCTGGACGCGCTGGCGGAATTCGTCCTTGACGCCGAGATTCCCGGCCGCGCCGAGCGCGGCCCCCATGATGCCCCCGGCCACGCCGACCAGCGGCGCGAGCGGCCACAGGAAGATCAGCCCGATCAGCACGCCCCAGAACAGGCCGCTAAGGGTGCCCCAGGTCACCGCGTGATGGGCCGGGGTCGTGACGTGGAGCCTCCCCTTCTGGTCGCGCCTGATGATGGCCGCGTCCTCCAGGTCGACCAGGAACTCCTCCTGCAGACGGACGAGTTCGTGCCAAGCTTTCTCGGCGGTCTCTTCCTCCGGGTAACCGATGACGATCAGATCACTCATGCAGGCCTCCCATGCTGGACATGCCGATCGTTCCAGGCTTGCCGCGCGGGCTCGGGCGCACATCAGCAGATCGGGTAGTTCCGGGACTGACTCGGCAACGCGCCCGGTCCTGGGCGCCAGCTGTACCGTCGGCCCCGCACCGGATGGACCCGGCGCCCCGGTGCGCTGGTCAGCTGACCCCTGACCGGCGAGCGCAGTCGGCGATCTGCGGCGATGCCTGGGTTAGGCTGCGGTGGTGGCGGAATCTAACCCTTCCCCGACCGCGCTGGTACGACGGGCCCGCCGGATAAATCGTGAGCTGGCACGGCTGTACCCGGACGCGCATATCGAGCTGAATTTCGTCTCTCCGCTCGAGCTGCTGGTCGCGGCGATCCTGTCCGCCCAGACCACCGACCGGAAGGTCAACGAGGTCACCCGGGTGCTGTTCGCCCGGTACCGTACCGCCACTGACTACGCGGCCGCCGACCAGGCGGAGCTTGAGAAGGTGATCGCGCCTACCGGGTATTTCCGGGCTAAGGCGAAGACTCTCATCGCCCTCGGCCAGGCGTTGAGCGAGCGTTTCTGCGGGGAAGTTCCTGACACCCTGGAGGAGCTTGTCACCCTACCGGGCGTGGGCCGCAAGACCGCCAACCTGGTACTCGGCGGTGCGTTCGGGAAGCAGGGCATCGTGGTGGACACCCATTTCGCCCGGCTGGCGCGACGGTTCGGGTGGACCGCGCACACCGACCCGGACAAGATCGAGCGCGACGTCAGCGCGCTGCTGCCCCAACGGGAGTGGACCGCTGCGTCCCACCGGGTGATATGGCACGGCCGCCGGGTCTGTCACCCCCGCAGGCCCGCTTGCGGCGCATGCGGAGTGGCCCGCTGGTGCCCGTCGTTCGGTACGGGCCCGACCAGCGAGGCGACCGCCCGCAAGCTCGTCAAGACTGGTCCCTTTTCGTGACCGGACCCGGATGTGCCCTTTCGCACTCCCTGGGGGAACCAACCGTTCTGGTGATGTCGGTCCGGCCGTTACCGGCCAACTATGGAACATGTGCTGCGGGCGCAGAACGAGCGTCTCGATACCACGTATCCCACCGAGGCAGCGCCGCAGGCGGTCTCGTGGTAGCCCGCGGCAGGTCCGGAAGACCGCCGAGGAGGCATGTCATGCGATTCCGTCTGCTGGCTCCCGGGCGGGCTGCCGATCGTCGCGCTCGGGCTGGCCGGCACCGGCACCGGCATCGGCATCACCGTCGTCCCGGTCACCTCGGCAGTGCTGACCGCGATGCCCTCCCAACGCTCGGGCATGGGTGCCTCGGCCGCCAACACCAGCCGGGAGATCGGCGCCGTCACCGGCCGGGCCATCCTCGGCTCGCTGGTGATCTGCCAGCTCCGGTCCAGCCTGACCGTGCAGGAATGACCAGAGCCGCCCGAGCCGATGAGCAGGCAGCGGGACCGGCCGGGACTCGGCAGCCCGCCTGGCTCGATCCCGAGCTGGCCACGCTCACCGCGGACCGGTTCTCCCACCCAGCCTGGATCTTCGAGCGCAAGTTCGACGGTGAGCGTTGCCTGGCGTTCCGGGACGGCCAGCAGCTGCGGCTGATGACCCGGAACCGACAGCGGGTCACCGGCACCTATCCCGAGATCGCCGGGGCGCTGCGGGCCCAGGACGCCGCCGACTTCATCATCGACGGCGAAGTCGTGGCGTTCGACGGGGACCAGACCAGCTTCTCCCGGCTGCAGCGCCGGCTCGGCGTCAGCGATCCCGGACCGGCGCTGCTCGCCGAGGTACCGGCGTACATCTACCTGTTCGACGTGCTATGGGCCGACGGACGCGACGTGCGCCCCCGGCCGCTGCTCGAGCGCAAGGCCCTGCTGCGTGACATGCTGTCGTTCGGTGACCCACTGCGTTTCACCGAACACCGGGACCGGGACGGCCAGGCGTACTACGCCGAAGCGTGCCGCCTGGGCTGGGAAGGGATCATCGCCAAGCGCGCCGACGCGCCCTACCGGCCCGGCCGCAACCGGGACTGGCTGAAGTTCAAGTGCCTGAACGGCCAGGAGTTCGTCATCGGCGGCTACACCGACCCGAAGGGGTCCCGTGTCGGGTTCGGAGCGCTCCTGCTCGGCTACTACGGGCGCGACGGCCGGCTGCACTACGCCGGCAAGGTCGGTACCGGCTTCGACCGGCACACCTTGACCAGCCTGCACGCGGCCCTGGCTGCCGACGAGCGGCCGGACCCGCCCTTCGAGCCCGTCCGCGCCTTGCCCCGATCCGGGGTGCACTGGGTCCAGCCGCGCCTCGTTGCCCAGATCGGATTCAGCGAGTGGACGGCCGACGGGGAACTGCGGCAGCCCCGATTTCAGGGCCTGCGCCGGGACAAGGACCCCGCCGACGTGGTGCGGGAAACGCCCTGACGGGACCAGGGCCTTAGGTATGTGCTTGACGAGAATGATGGCGAGCGTCCCGCACAGCCAGCGGCGCAGTTGCTTGGCCTTGCCGCGTTTGCAGACCTTTGGCCAGCTCGAGCGCGGTCTGACCCGTTGCTGCCGCTCCGCCGGGACCAGTTTCCCAGCGGCGACGCACGCCGGAGAAAGTGCGACGCCGGTCGCGCAGCGCCATGTCTCAGCGACGACTGTGTCTTGGTGATCGCCGAGGATGGCCTGGACCGTGGGCGATGGCTACGGCTGCCGGCACGGGGGGTGCGGCACCTGCCGGGTGCTGCTGGTGGACGGAGAGGTCGAACAGGCGGGCTCGTCCTTCGCCCTGCCGCCCGCAGATCGCGCCGACGGCTGGATCCTGGCCTGCGCTAGCGCCCCGGCCGGCGACTGCGTCATCGACGTATCCGCCGCCGAGCTGACCGAGGACGAATTCTTCGCCGGGGACGCCGCGGCCACCTTCGTGACCGAGGTAGCTGGGATCACCCGGCTCACCCGCGACATCCGGGGCCTGCGGCTGCGCCTGCTTGAACCCGGCTCCATCCGCTTCACCGCGGGCCAGTTCGTCACCGTCGAGGTGCCGGGGACGGCGGCGACCCGCGCGTTCTCGATGGCCAGCCCCCCGAGCGAGTCCGAGCACATCGACCTGGTCATCCGCGTGCTGCCCGGTGGCGCTTTCTCCGCGGCCCTGGACCGGCGGCTGACCCCCGGGGACCGGCTCCGGGTGTCCGGCCCGTTCGGGCAGCTGAAAGTCCGGCTATCCCACCGGCCCATCGTCATGATCGCAGGCGGGTCCGGGCTGGCCCCGATCGAATCGATGGCCGCCGACCTCGCCGACCGGCGGAACACCAGACCGGTGACGGTGTTCTTCGGGGTGCGGGCCGCCGCGGACCTGTTCCACCTCGAACGTCTCGAGGCGATCCGGAGGCGCATGCCCGGCCTGGAGATCGTTCCGGTGCTGTCCGAGCCGGGGCCCGGCTGGGCCGGCGAGACCGGGCTCGTGACCGACGCGGTGGACCGCCGGCTGCCGCGGCTCAGCGGCTACGACGCCTATCTGTGCGGCCCGCCGGCCATGATCG
>Ga0335072_10002774_pt1 | contig 26923 bp, 22 predicted proteins | sample Lox_Sample_21_FD_206725 | JGI IMG/M metagenome (GOLD analysis project Ga0335072, IMG submission 206725) | Soil microbial communities from Loxahatchee National Wildlife Refuge, Florida, United States - Lox_Sample_2.1 | ecosystem: Environmental > Terrestrial > Soil > Wetlands | place: USA...
GCGCGAACTCGGCCGGAACGACCGCATACTGGGAATCGTCGGAACGGGCGTGCAGGCGCGCTTGCAGGCACAAATGCACGCCGCGGTGCTGCCGCTTGGGGAAATTTGGATCTGGGGCCGCAATCCCGATCGCGCCGCCGGGTGCGCGACCGAGATCAAGCTGCGGTTGCCGGAAGTGGAAGTGAAGGTCGCCCCATCCGCCGCCCGGGTCGCCGACCATTGCCGGCTGATCGTCACCTGCACCGCGTCCCGCGCGCCCCTGTTGTGGCCCCGCGACGTGCATCCCGGCACGCACATTTCAGCGGTCGGTTCGGACGGCCCCGGCAAACAGGAACTCGATCCCGCGATTTTGAGTTCCGCGTCGCTGCTGCTGGCCGATTCGCGCCGGCAATGCGCCAAGCTGGGCGAATTGCAGCATGCGCCCGGCGAACTCGAGCGCGCTTGTGAGATCGGCGAGTTCTGCCTGAAACCGCGGCCGATGGAACGCGTCGCCCTGACGGTCTGCGACTTCACCGGGCTGGGAGTGGAAGATCTTTACATCGCCGAATACTGCTACGAGAGGTCAACGTGAAACTCGAACCGTTTGCCATGGAGCGCATGCAATCGACTTGGGAGAACCTCGTCGAAATGGATATGAGCGAAAGCGGCGTGCGCCCCGTTTCGCTTCGCGAACTCGCCGGGATGGGGCTGGATATCGAATCCATCCTCGACATGCCGCTTGGCTACAGCCAATCGAACGGCACGATTCCACTGCGCGAAAATCTCGCCGCTCATTATCCGGGCGCCACGGTGGACCACATCGAAGTAACCAATGGCACGTCCGAAGCGAATTATCTGCTGGCGCTGGCGCTGCTCCGCGAAGGCGACGAGGTAGCTCTCCAACTGCCCAATTACATGCAATTCGGCGGCGTGCCGCAGAGCTGCGGCGCCCGCCTCCGCCCCTTCCATTTGCGCCTCGATCGGGATTGGGAGCCTGAGTGGGAAGAATTCGAGAGCGCCGTGACTGAAAAGACGCGCCTCGTCTATCTTTCAAACCCCAACAATCCCACCGGATCGGTGCTTTCGCCCGAAGCCATGCGCCGCATCGTCGCCCGCTGCGACGCCGTGGGCGCGTATCTCCTCGCCGACGAGGTCTATCTCGGCGCCGAAATTCATTGCCCGCGCACGCCCAGCTTTTGGGGCATGAGCGATCGCGTGATCGTCACCAGCGGGCTCTCGAAAGCCTATGGGATTCCGGGAGTGCGCATCGGCTGGATCGCCGGTCCGCCCGGCGTGATCGCGCAATGCTGGACGCAGCACGATTACATCACCATCGGGCCGAACAAGATTTCCGATGCGGTGGCGCGCATCGCCGTCAAGCCTGAGAATCGCGAAAAGCTCTACTCCCGGACACGTGCCATCCTTCAGCACAATCTGCCGCTCATGCGGCAGTGGGTGGAAAGCTTCGGCGGATTCCTGACTTTTCGCGAGCCGCGCGCCGGCGCCCTGTGCCTGGTGAAATACGCATCGGATACCGCGAGCTATCCGCTGTGCGAGCGCATCCGCGTGAATCAAAGTGTGCTGATCGTGCCCGGAGTTCACCTCGGTCTGGAAGGGTCCTTGCGCTTGTGGCTCGGCGGCAAACCGGAATTCCTGACCGAAGGCCTGCGGCGCGTGGGCGTGGAACTACGAAAAGAGCCGCGACCGCGGAGCAGCTCCGCTCTTTGATTCACTCGCCGCGCGCGGAGCCATGATCTCCTGCAGCTTCAACTCCGCGAGCAGGATCTCCATGCGTTGGATACGCCGCTCGGGCGCCTTTTCCAGGCAGCGCATCGCCAGTTTCGAGGTCGCGGGCGGGAAGCCGGCCAGGGGGTCGGGGTCGCAGCCCAGAATGGCGATGCGCAGCGCCGGCTTGGTCGGGGCAACGAAGGCCTGGCGGCCCGAGAGCATTTCATAAAGCACCGCTCCCAGCGCAAAAATGTCGCTGCGGAAATCGATCTCGCGCCCTTGCACCTGTTCCGGCGAGAAATACGGAGTGATCGCGGCAGGCGCGGCCGGCACGAGGTGTACGCCGGTATCGTCGATTACGATGCCCGCCGGCTGCAACATGGCGTATGCGCGCCCGCGCGCATGGAACGTACGCAAAGCTTCCGCCGTCCCGATGGCGTAGCGCAAGGCTGACTTCAGGGGCAGCGGGCCCGCTACAAGCCGGACGGCCAGCGAAGCGGGGCGATGGAAGGACGCGTGTTCAGCTTCCGTTTCCCGCGGCCAGAAGAACTTTCGCATTCCCATGTTCCACCATGGCCTTGTGCATTACGCCAAAGGCCTCCACCACGTGTTCTACGACCTCGTCGGTTTGTGTGGCCGCGACTTGTATTCCCTCGATGGCGCTGGACTGCAACTGGGAGCTCTTCTGCAGTCCCGCGATCGATTCCTGAATTGCCGCCTGGGCTTCTTCGATTCGCTGCACGGCTTGCCGCAATTCGGCCGCCAGGGCATCCTGAAATTCATGCTGCGCCTGTAGCCGGTCGGTATGCGCCGCGACGCGCTCGCGCAGCGAGGCGACGTTTTCCCTCCACTCCGCCATCGACCCGCTCTGGCGGACCAGCGCGGCCGCCAGTTTCAATTCGATGACGACGGAAGTCATTCGCTGCCAGCGGGAATCGCGGTTCTTCTCGAGGCAGCCCTTCAACATGGCCGCGATCCCTTCGGGAATGGCCTCGATTGCCGTTGGCGTGCTCTCCAGAATCTGCGTCTTCAACTCTTCCGCGTCTTGTGCTGGAAACGCGCGGCGGCCGGAAATGAGTTCGTACACCACCGTGCCGAAGGAAAAAATATCGCTCCGCACGTCGGCGGCTTCGCCGCGGACCTGTTCGGGAGCCAGGTAAGCGGGATTCGGCTCCGTTCCATTCTGCGCCAGCTTCACACTCTGGCCATCCCACACGATGTCCTTGGGATCGAGACGGCCATAGACGATTCCGTCGCGATGCATGCGGCGCAAAATTTCAGCCAGATTCGTGGCGTATCGGAGAGCTTCTTCCAAAGGCAGCGGCCGGGGCATTTGGAGTTCCTGGAGATCGTTCATGAGCGGGGTTCTCGGTATCGAGACGAGCATAATACGGAGTGTAAGGAACCACAAGCAATCTTACGTATTTCTAATTCGCGTTTCGTTCCAGTACGGCTGAAACAGCGGCGCGGCGTCACCGATTCGATATACTTGTCAGCCTGTGCCTGAAATAGCTGCGATCCCGGTCCACAAGCGGAAGCTTGGTTTGCGCGACGTTACCCTGCTGGCCATAGCTTGTATGATGGGGGCGCGCTGGATTCCCGCCGCCGCGCATGGCGGATCGGGATCGATCACTTTGTGGGTGGCCACGGCGCTTCTGTTTGCCGCGCCGCTTGCCGCCGCCACCGGCGCGCTGGCGGTGAAATATCCCGGGTCGACCGGCGGCCTTTATGCCTGGACGCGCGCCGATTTCGGGCCGTGGCACGGGTTCCTGTGTTTCTGGGTGTATTGGATCGGCATCGCTTTCCTGCTGCCCACCGCGGCGCTGTTTTATCTGGAAGCCGGATTCTCCGCGCTGGGTCCGAAATTCAGCTGGCTAGCCGACAGCCGCTATTGGCTGCTGGCAGCGGCTCTGGCGGCGATCTGGATTGCGCTGGGCACGAACCTGCGCGGCGTCAATATTGGCGCATGGACCGAGAACATCGGCGCCGCCGCGTGCTGGGCGCTGGGGGTGGTCTTGGTGGTTCTGGCGCTGCTGGTAGGCGCGAAGCGCGGCTCGGCCACAACTTTCCACCTGGTGCCCACGTGGAATTGGAACACCATTAATTTCTGGTCGTACATCGGTTACGGGCTCTCGGGCGTGGAGATGACGGGCATGATGGCCGCCGAGATCCGCGATCCCGCGCGCACCTTGCCGCGGGCGGGCTGGATGGCATCCGGTTTTGCCGCCGTCTTCTACACCGGCGCCACGTGGGCCATGCTCGTGTTATTGCCGCCTCAGAAAATCAGCGAGCTGAATGGCTTCGCGGAAGTGGGGCAATCCGCCGGCGCGGCTTTGAACGTGCCGTGGATTTCGTTGCTGCTCGGGGTGATGGTGGTGCTAAGCGCAGTGGGGCAATTCGGCGGCTCCGGCGCGACGGTGTCGCGGCTACCCTTCGCCGCGGGCGTCGATAATCTGCTCCCGCCGGCCTTCGCGCGCCTCCATCCGCGATGGGGAACGCCTCACGTCTCCATCCTGACGTTCGGCGCGGTAGCTTCGTTCCTGCTGCTGATCTTCCAACTGGGCGACAGCTTGCGCGCGGCGTATCAGGAGATGGTGTCGCTCATGGTGATTACCGGCTTTCTGCCGTACCTGTATATTTTCGGGAGCGCCTGGAAAGCCGGCAAGCGTCTTAGCGCGATTTCCGGCACGGCCTTCACCCTGCTGACCATTCTCTGCTCGCTGGTGCCGACGGAAGCGATTTCCAGCATCTGGCTCTTCGAAGGAAAAATCGCCGCCGGAACGGTTGCGGTGATCGCCTCGGCGTGGTTGGTCTATGGGAGCGCGAGACGTTCCGCCGCGAGCCGCCTACTCAAAGTGGGATAGCGGGCGGCGAGCCGCTGCCTGGTCGAGATGGAACAAACGCCCCGGATGAGGGTGCGTGGGGAACTCTTTCTCGGCGCGCATTGGCTTGGAGATTCGCTCGTTTCTTGAGGATCGGTCGATAAACCTCGCAGCGGGTGAACACCCGACCGGCGTCCGGGCCGCCCGCGATCGACGCCGCTCCGGCGAGTTGCGCCCCCGCGGGCGGGGAAAGCAGGCATCCCGGCGGAACCAAGGCGAATTGAAGCCGTTTCTGCGCAGACGCCGGCGCCTGCGAAAAGCTGAAATTCGCTCATCGCCCGGAAACGCGATGGGTCCAGACAGCGCCGCGATCCATGGATGGCGGTTGGATCGAAACGGCAAGCCGCACCCGATCCAGCCGCCCCGTCCCGCCGTTCGCTGACCCGGTCTTTCTCCCGGCTCCTTGCTCCCCGGCTTCTGCCTTCTGGTATGGCCGCCGCGCGCGGCGCTGAGGCGTGTTATAAATCGCGTTTCGAGCCAACTGCTTGAGCCAAACCCGAACCTCTTCGCGAGACAGGTTGCGCACCGCCCTGGAACATCGCGAGCCGGATCGCATTCCGCTGGATTTTGGAAGCACCAACGTCACCGGTATCCATGTGAGCTGCGTGGCCGCTTTGCGCGACTACTACGGCCTGCCCCGCGGTCCGGTGAAGGTATACGAGCCTTTTCAGATGCTGGGCTCGATCGAGGAAGACCTGCGCGCCGCAATGGGCTTGGACGTCGTCGGCGTGTTCCCGCGCAAGACCAAATTCGGCGCTCCCGCCGCGAATTGGAAGGAGTGGGATTTCCGGGGTCTGTCGGTCCTGGTGCCCGGCGATTTCCACACTACGGTGTCGCCGGAAGGCGACATCCTCGTCTATCCCCAGGGCGATGTCACAGCCGCTCCCAGCGGGCGTATGCCGGTGGGCAGCGCCTTCTTCGACATCATCGTGCGGCAGCCGGAAATCGAGGAAGAAAAGCTCGACCCGGAAGACAACCTGGAAGAATTCGGGCCCTTATCCGAGGAAGACCTCGCTCACATCGAACGCTCCGTCCGCGCCGCGGAAGAGAGCGATTGTGGGATCGTGGCGTCCTTCGGAGGCACCTCGCTCGGCGACGTCGGCGTGGTGCCGGCGCCGGGTCTGAAGAATCCAAAAGGAATTCGCGACGTCGCCGAGTGGTACATGTCGACGCGGACCCGCCGCGGGCTGATCCATCGCATCTTCGATCGCCAATGCGAAATCGCTCTCGCAAACCTGGAGCGAATTCGCGCCCGCATCGGCGACGCCGCCGACTGCATGTACGTCTGCGGCACCGATTTCGGCACGCAGACCTCGGCATTCTGCTCGGTCGCCACTTTCCGCGAACTGTGGTTCCCCTACTACCAGCGCATCAACAGTTGGGTGCACACCAATACCAACTGGAAATGTTTCAAGCATTCCTGCGGCAGCGTGGAGCGGTTCCTGGAGAGCTTCATCGAAGCGGGGTTCGACATCCTCAACCCGGTACAGTGCTCGGCGGCCGGAATGGATCCGGCCGGGCTGAAGCGAAAGTACGGCTCCCGGCTCGTGTTTTGGGGCGGCGGGGTGGATACCCAGAAGACCCTGCCGTTCGGCTCGCCGCGGGAAGTGCGTGAGGAAGTCCTTCGCCGCTGCGAGATCTTCGCCCCCGGCGGCGGTTTCGTGTTCAGCACGATTCATAACTTGCAGGCCGGCACGCCCGTGGAAAACATCGTGGCCATGCTCCATGCCGTGCATGAATTCAATGGAGTTTCGCATGCATGATCTGCAACTGCTGAAGGACGCGCTCATCGCCGGCGACTGGAAAACCGCCGCCGCGGCCACGCAAGCGGCCATTGCCGGCGGAGTGGCGCCGCTCGCCATCGTCACCGGACACCTGATGCCGGCCATGGACGAAGTGGGCCGGCTCTTCGAGTGCGAAGAATACTTCGTGCCGGAGATGCTCCTCTCCGCCCGCGCCATGAAGGCGTCGATGGAGATCCTCCGCCCTCTGCTGGCCTCTACCGGCGCGAAGCCGGCCGGCCGCGTGGTGATCGGAACGGTCAAGGGCGACTTGCATGACATCGGCAAAAACCTGGTGGCCGCCATGCTGGAAGGCGGCGGGTTTGAGGTGATCGACCTCGGCGCCGATGTCGCCCCGGAACTTTTCGTGGAAACCGTGGCCGCGCGCCAGGCGGAACTGGTGGCGCTCTCGGCTCTCCTCACCGTAACCATGGGATGGATGAGAACCACCATCGACGCGTTAACGGCCGCGGGATTGCGCCATAAGGTGAAGATCATGGTGGGCGGAGCCCCGATCACGCAGCAGTATGCCGATGCCATCGGCGCCGATGGCTACACCGACAACGCCTCGAGCGCCGTGGCTTTGGCCCGGAAACTGGTAGCGGCGTGAGCTCTCTCAGCCAGTGGCTCGCCGGCGGTCTGCTCATCGCCGACGGCGCCTGGGGAACCGAATTGCAGGCTCGCGGGCTGGAACCCGGCGCCCCGCCGGACACCTGGAACCTTACCTATCCCGATCGCGTAGCGGAGGTGGCGCGCGCCTATGTGGACGCGGGGAGCCAGGTCGTCCTGACCAATACTTTCCGCGCCAATGCCATCGCCATGAAAGGCGATCTCGAGGCCATCAACCGGGCCGGTGTCGAAATCTCCAGGCGCGCGGCGGCGGCCCGGGCACTTGTGTTCGCCTCCATTGGGCCTACCGGAAAACTGCTGATGGCGGGAGAGATCGCCCCGGAGCAGGCGCGCGCCGCTTTTGACGCGCAGGCCCGGCAGTTGGCAGATGCCGGCGCCGATGCTCTGCTGGCGGAGACCATGAGCGACATCGAAGAGGCGCGACTCGCCGTGGCCGCGGCCAAAGACACCGGTCTGCCCGTGGTCGTCTCCTTCGCCTTCGACTCCGGAAAGCAGAAGGACCGCACGATGATGGGCGCCACGCCCGAGGCGGTGGCTGCCGCCATGGTGGCAGCGGGCGCGGATGCGATAGGCGCGAATTGCGGCGCCGGAGTAGAGTTTGCCGCCGCCATCTGTCGCCGTCTGCGCGCTGCCTGCGGCCTCCCCATTTGGATCAAGCCCAACGCCGGGTTGCCCTCGTTGGAAGGCACCTCGGTGAAGTATCACACCACCGCGGCGTTCTTCGCCTCCCATTTTGCCGCCTTGCGCGATGCCGGGGCGTCGTTTATCGGGGCTTGCTGCGGCTCCACGCCGGATTTTATTCGTGCGCTGGTAAAGGCCCGGTGCGGCTCAAACTGATCGCCTGCGAGGTTCTCTTCCGCAAAATATGCGTTGCCTGTACGCATTCCGCGCATCGGGTGGACGTCGAGTTTCTTCCCAATCGAAGCCGGTTTAGAACTGCCCAAGCCATGCGCTTGCAGCATCCAATCAACCGGCCATTTTGTCGCCGAAGCGGCCTCGCAGGCCAGGAAAAAGGGCTCTGCGTTCGAGCTTTTGCCCGGCGATCTCGCGTGACTTCGCAACCTCCTCGATAGTGAATGGTCCGAGGCCGCATTCGCGATCGCCAGGCTGGGCCTGAAGATTATCGCCTGCTGGGCGCCGGGATTTTAGCTGCCAGTGCCGCGGCCGCATGATCGGTTTCCCCGCCGGTCGAAGCATTGCCCTGGCAAGGCCTCGCCTCGGGATGGCCACTCGAAGATTCTCGCGCGGTCGGGTATCCAATCTAGGCCGTCGCCAAAGTCGCTTCGGATGTCTGTTCCAATTCCCCTTCCTTGCCCAAGAGTCGAAGCGCGACAGCCGCAACGTGATCCGCCGTGAAGCCCAGATGGGCCAGAACCTCCTGCCCCGGCGCCGACGCCCCGAAGCGCTCCACACCGATGACCGCACCCTCCTCGCCCGCCCAGCGATGCCATCCAACCGGTGAGCCGGCCTCTACCGCGACCCTTTTCTTGATATCTCGTGGAAGGACGGTTTCACGGTAAGCCTCCTCCTGCGCCTCGAACAGGCTCCAGCTTGGCATACTGACTACGCGAGCCTTTACTCCCAGGTTCTTCAATTTCTCCCGTGCCGCCATACAGACACTGACTTCCGAGCCGGTGCCGATGAGAATCACATCGGGAGAGCCGTCTTCCACCTCCGCGAGCACATAGGCGCCGCGTGCCACACCCGGGTGGTTCGCCTCGCCGCGGTCAAGATGTGGGACGGCCTGTCGCGTCAGCACCAACAGCGTGGGACCGTCGTGTTGAACCGCAAAAACCCAGGCCTCCGCGGTCTCGTTCGCGTCGGCGGGGCGAATGACCGTCAGCCCCGGAACTGCACGTAAGCCGGCGAGGTGCTCGACCGGCTGGTGAGTCGGGCCATCCTCCCCGAGTCCGATGCTGTCGTGCGTGAACACGTAAACCGCTTTCAGACGGCTCAAGGCACCCAGACGGAGGGCGGGCTTCATGTAGTCGGAGAACTGCAAGAACGTCGCGCTGAAGGGAAACACTCCGCCGTGCGCCGCCATTCCGTTCACCGCCGCCCCCATCGCATGTTCGCGCACGCCGAACGCCACGTTCCGCCCCGCATAGCTCCACTCCCCGCCGGCCGCGCCCAGCGTCCCCGGCCCCGACACCTCCGTCGACTGGAAATCTCCCAGCCCTTTGAGGGCGGTCCGGGTCGATGGGTTGAGGTCTGCCGATCCGCCGATCAGATTGGGGAGGCGCTTGGACAGGACCGCCATAACTTCGCCGCCGGCCGCGCGCGTTGCCATAGGCTTATCCCGGGCCGTCCATTTCGGAAGATCGGCGTCCCAGCCTTGCGGGAGTTGGCCGCTCACGATGCTCTCGAACTCGGCCGCTTCCTTCGGAAACGCCTGCTGATAGGCGCCGAATTTCTTTCCCCAATCCGCCTCCATTTGCGCGCCGCGGGGAACCGCCAGCCGGAAATACTCCACCGCGTCCTGCGGCAGGTAGAACTTTTCCATGCTGGGCCAACCCAGGGCTTTCTTGGTGGCTTGTAATTCCTCTTCTCCCAGCGGGTCCCCGTGCGCGCTGAAGTTGTCCTGTTTGTGAGGGCTGCCATAGCCGATGTGGGTCCGCGCCAGAATCAGCGAAGGTCTCTCATCGGCCTGGGCTTCCCGAATCGCGTTGGCCACATCTTCCGTGTCATTGCCGTCCGGAACCGCGCGCGTATGCCATCCATATGCCTGGAAGCGTTTTGCCACGTCTTCCGTAAAGTCGATTTCGGTGGCTCCCGCCAGCGAGATGTGATTCTGGTCGTACAGATAAATGAGTTTGCCCAGGCGAAGATGTCCGGCCAGCGAGGCCGCTTCGTGACTGACGCCTTCCATCAGATCGCCGTCGCCGCAGATGGCATACGTATAGTGATCGACAATTTTGTGTCCCGGCCGGTTATGACGCGCCGCCAGCCACGCCTCTGCAATCGCCAGGCCTACGCCGTTGCCGAACCCTTGCCCCAGTGGCCCGGTAGTGACCTCGACGCCGGGCGTTACGCCACGCTCCGGGTGCCCCGGCGTTTTGCTCCCCCACTTTCGGAAATGCTTGATCTCCTCGAGCGGCAGGTCGTAACCGCAAAGATACAGCAGGCTATATAACAGCATCGACCCGTGTCCGCCCGACAATACGAACCGGTCGCGGTCGAACCACTGAGGGTTTCGGGGATTGTGCTTGAGAAACTGAGTCCAAAGCGTGAACGCCATGGCGGCGGCGCCCATCGGCATTCCGGGGTGACCGGCATTCGCGTTCTGGACGGCGTCGGCCGAAAGCATTCGGATCGTGTTGATACATAGGTCTTGCAGTTCCCGATTCAGCTTCACGTTCATATCTGCCTCTGCCAGGTGCAATTGCAATCGCCGGACCGCTTAGGGCCAACCTGCTTTTTCAGGTTCTTGCATGGCGGAGCCGGTTGACTTAGTGTCCATCCGCCGACACGGAGTTGGCGGGCCGCATTTCGAGCGTGGACCAAATCTCTTCGCCTGGTTCGGCCAGATCCATTTCCGTCGCGATGCGGCTCGCCAGACGGCTTGACAATCGATCAATCTGCCGGAACAAGGGAAGCAGCGTTCCGCCATTTTCCGAAAGCAATAATCGTGCTTCGTCCGCGCGGCACGTTTTCTTTATCTGCTCGAAGAGTGCGGAGGAGTCCGCGGCCCCAGCCTTCCCTGGCGGCGTCTTGCCTTCCATTCGATCCGCTAAGCTCTCCAGAACCTCGGCGGAACACGCGTCGTACGCCTCAAGTGCGGCAAGTACCCCTTCGGGCAGTTCAAAGCCCGGCAATTGGAGACGATATTTGAGGGACGCGCCCCGCATCAGGAAGAGGGCCCGCAATTCGGGCTGCAACTTCCGGATCCGGTCGCGCAAAGCAAGGTCGCGGAGCCGCGAAGGCCCGAACTCGAGCAGAACCCCGTCGGCCAGCGCCCTCCCGTTATCGAATTGACGGTTGATCGTATCGCGAAGCGCGGAAGTGCGCTGGATCGCCGGCCCGGTCCCGGATGAAACCGGCTCCCGGGTGTACTGGGCTAACAGGCGCAACGTGGCAACAAACCCCTTCCGCATCTCGACACTCGCCGGGGCGCTCCAGAGCTGATCGAATATCAACCACATCGCCAGCAGCCCCAGGAACACCCCGGCAACACGGTCCCGTCCCACTGCGAGCGACGTTTCCATCGCAAATTTCTGCATGTGGATCACATAGAACACTGCCGCCAGTTGTAGCCCGAAGAACGACAATCGCGGGCTCGACGTCATGCACCACCCGCCCAGCGCGGTGACCAGCATGACAAGCACGGTGAATCCGGATATCGAATCGACGTACGGCAGGACGAAGATCTGGCTGCTCATCCCGATCGCCAGGCCACCCACCAAGAATCCCGCGAAACGCAGAACCTGCCTTTGCCGGGACGTGCCGATGGTAGAAAAGGCGGTCAGAAAACAGGTGAGCATCACCGGCACACCCATGCCGGGCCAGTCGATCGCGTTGTAGATGACATAACAGGCGGTTGCCGCCAAACACCCCTTCAACGCGAACCGGAAGTGCTCCGGGTTGACGAACGCATCGGCGGCGAGCAGCGTTGACCGTGGCATCTCGTCCGAGGGGGCCTGATATTCGTCAATCGATCGGGCCCCCGCAAATGCTTGCGGGATCAACGCGACGGTAGCCTCCATCTCGCGCAACAACGGAATACGATGGGGTTCCTCTTCGTTGCTCACCTCAGTCGCGATGGGAATTCGCCGCGCCACCAGGTCTGCGCGGATACTTGCGACGGCCGACGCCAGGCTCTTCAAATGCTCCCGGTCCGTTCGGGTTGGCTCAAAACTCAACTGGGTAAGCGCTGTCGTAATGTCGACCAGGCTCCCGACCAGCGCCACCACACCGCTCATCTGCGCCCTGTATTGTGGCGCATAATCCGAGCGCCGCAACGCTCGCCGCAAGGTCGACGTTCCCAGCATGCCCAACCGGGTGAGCTTGTCTTCGACCGCCTTTTCCAGCCGATCTCCTTCCGCATAGGCAATCAAAACCCTGTGAATCGCGCCAAGACGCTCGGCGACGGGCACCACGATGTCGTCTCCGGGCCGCACACGTCGGAAGGCCACTTCTACCGCGGAGGTGGCCGCCACTGCGACGAACGCCACCAAGGCCAGCGCCAACGTATCCAGGACGTTAATCTCGGCTGACATGTGCCGGTCCCAAATCGTAACCGAAATCGAAATCACCATCGCGAATCCCACAAACGCCCCGTAGTTGGTGATCGCGGTGAGCGCAAAGAAGGCCAGGAAGAGCGAGGCGATGTTCCAGAAAAAGTGAAGCAGTGGGACTCCTATCACAAATTGGACGGACGCTAACACGTAGACCACGCCGGCCACGGCAAGAAGAAGTATCGTTGCCGCCGAGTACAGAGTCGCGCGCGGGCTTTCGCGCGAAATCAGCAGCGCATAGATCCCGCCCAGAAACGCGTAAGGAATGCGATATGTGTTGCAGACGATCATGACCAGGGTTACCGCCGCAACCATTCGTGCCACTGTCATGGTGCGGCCCGGATACGGTGCCAGTTCCTGCTTGAGGAACTCCCGGAACCAGGTCAGCGGTCCGGCGCCGTCCGGCATTTCGTGCGTGGAGGCCGCCACCTCAACGTCCTCGAATTACCACAACCGCCGACTCGCTCACTCGAAACAAGTCCGCGGGAGGGTTTTCTACACGCACGCGAACCGGGTAGCGGGTCGCCAGATGTACCCAGTTCAGGGTCCTCTGCACATCCGGGAGGCCCGCTTCCAGACGGCCGACCACGTCGGCATCCGGCGTCACCCCGAATCCGATACTGTCCACCACGCCCGTGAAATGAACGTCGGGTTTGGACATCACGTAGACCTCGGCGTGCATTCCGGGAGCGATGTGCTGTAACTGCCCTTCCCGAAAGTTGGCCACTGCCCACCACGTGCGCGCGTCGATCAGCGTGAACACCTGTTGGCCGATATGCGCGTAAGCGCCTTCCGAAATCGTCAGATTCGTAACGCGAGCCGCGAACGGCGCATACACCCGGCAGTTGTCGAGATTGTAGCGGGCCGTCTCTACCGCCGCAGCCCTGGCGCCGCGCTGGTTGACCAGTGGTTCAAGCGTGGTCACCGCATTCCGCGCCTGTTCGTGCTGGGCCTTGCTCTCCACCAGCATTGCCCGCGAGCGTTCCTGTTGCGCCAATGTGGACTGCAGTCCGGCCTTCGCCAGTTGCAGCTGCGATTCCGCCTGCTTCAGGGATTCAGCCTCCGCTATCTCGGAAGTCTTCGCCCGGTCCACTTGATCCGCTGTGACGAACTGCTTCGCCAGCAAGGGCTCGAGACGATGAAAATTGTGGTCCGCATAAGTCCACTCCGCCTTCACGCGGTTCACTCCCTGTTCGGCGTTTGTTACGTCTGCCCGTGCCTGGTCTACCGCCGCCGCCGAGCGGCTGACGTCGGCTTGCGCGCTTTGAATATTCGCCTCGGAAACCGAAACCGCGCTCACCAGCGCCGCGATTTTTCGCTGCTCGTCGGCAATTTGTCCTTCCAGCGCCGCCTGCTCGGAAACCGCCTTCTCCAGCGCATAACGGTAGGGCCGGTCGTCGATTTCATAAAGCAGGTCGCCTTGCTTCACAAACTGGTTGTCGCGTATGTTCAAACGTACGATCGGACCCTCCACCTGGGGTGCGATGCCGATGAAATTGGCAAGGATCTCGGCGTCGTCGGTTCGAGGATAAAAATTCACGTGATACAGCACCATCAGGCCTAGCGCCACGGCGCCAATCACGATAGCCGCACTGAGCGCGCCGCCCAGTATTTTTCCGCGGTTCGTGTCGTCTCTGGACGTCATCGGCATCTCCCCCTATCGGAATAAAGCGAACCAGAACGCAAAGGAAAACAGCGCCGTCAGGCTCGGATAGGTCAAAACCGGTAGCGCTACCTCGATCCCCAGGCGCAACAGGAGCCATCGGGCGGCAGCTGTCAGCACGAGGCTAAACGCTACGCACACCAGCCAGGCTGGAAAGAACGATCCCAGAAGATCGAAGGAAGGAGCGCGCCCGCAACTGGTCAGGAAGAGGGCTGCTGTAGGCAACGTCCACCGCGAAATGCGCCAAAGCGTCTTGTGGTTCATCGCTGAGGTTTCCTGGTGTTGGATTCGATTGAGTCGCCGCAGCGGAAAGCCAGATCCGCCAGCGTCGTTAATACCTCGGTGCGGGCCAGGATGTCCGCGGAGCGGGCCTGCGCCAGAAGCTTCTGTGCCGCGGTCAGGTCCAACAGATTGCGGACACCGTAGTTGTAGGATTCCAGCGCGGCGGCATAGGACTGGGCGGCGGACTGCAACAGCGCCGTGGCCGCCTCGCGCTGGCGAAAGGCGGTGTTTAAGTTCGAATAAGCAGTCCAAACTTCGTCCTCGATGGTATCGCGCGCAGCGTCCACCTCCGACCGCGCCCGGCGAACCTCCGCCTCCGCCTCCATCACGCGGCCGCGGCGCGCGCCTCCATCGAAGACCGTCCAGTTTAAAGTTAGCGCCACTCCGCCGGTCAAGTCGGCTGTGTGGCCCCACGGCAAGGTCTGCTGCTCGATGTAAAGCGATTGGGCGGTCGGATTGACTCTCAAATTCAGGCTGGGATAGTATGCCGCCCGCGCCTCCTTCCGCTGCGCCTGCGCCACGCGGACGCCGGCCAACTCGGCTTGCAGGTCCGGCCGTTGTTCCAGGGCCCGCTCGGTCACATTCTCGACGCTCTCGCCCACCGACTCGGGGGTCGGGACCTCGCTCAACGGCTCAACACGAATCATGGTGGCCGCGGGCGCTCCCAAAGCGGTGGCTAAATCGCCCCGCGCGTTTTCCTCCGCGCCCAGCACCGCCTGCAGATCGTATTGCGCTTGCGCGGAGGCACTGCGAGCCTCCAGGACGTCGGGCAGAGTTGCCAAACCATTGCGTAGCCTTTCTTCCGCGGCCTGCCGCACGGCTTCAGCGTTGGCCAAACTCGCTCTTGCCGCGCCGTCCTGCGCCAGGGCGTTTAGCAGGCGGTAATATGTCTGCTGAACTTGAAAGATAAGTTTCCGGTGGACGTCGTTGAAACCGAAGTTCGCGGCCAGCAGTCCGGCACTCTCCGCGGCGATTCGGCCGCGACGGGCTCCAAAATCCAGGATCGTGTAATTGAGAGCTAACGACACTTGAAACGCCGGGTCGGTGTGGCGATAGAATCGGGTTCCCAGCGGAATCTCCTCGCGGTCCACTCCCGAGAGCGCCGCGGCCGATAGCGTCGGATAAAGTTCGCTTCGTGCGATTCCCAGCGCTGCCGCCTGGGCTCGGGCGCTCTCCCATGCAACCCGCGTCTCGGGATTGTGGGCCTCGGCCAGATCGATCAGTTCCGCCAACGAATAGGCTTTCCCGGGCTCAATCGGGAAAGACTCGCGGCGAACATGATTTTCGTCGTTTACGATTTGCCGTTCCACCGGGCCGTGCCACGGGCGCCCGGCTGACACCGGCGCGCTTTGAGCCGCTAGCTTGCCGGCAGCCACCAGCATCGCCAGGGTAAAGGTGGTTCGCTGAGTGGATCGCATAAGAACTCCGGCAAGCTCGGCAGGGCAGCCAATCTCCCGCGGCAAGCTCGACTCCAGCCGGTGTTGACTGCCCCGCCAGGTTCTGCGCGCCCTTTCAGGCGGCAACTTCGTGTGGGACCTCCTGCACTTCCGTGATCAGACCGGTCTCCACGTCGAAGATGAAACCTCGCACCGGAACTTCTTTGGCAATCCACGGATGCGATCTGACTTTCTTCATCTGTTCCCGCGTGTTCTGTTCCGGATCTTTGTAGGAAAAGAAGCGCATCGGCGCGGGCGACGCATCGCCGGTTTGAGCCGTGAGCTTCGCGTTCAACTCTTCGTCGGTGAATGTCGTGAACCCGCAGCCGGTGTGGTTGAGGAGCATGATCTCCGTGGTCCCCAGGACCCGGGTGGAAACCACAAGCTCTCCGAGCACATCTTCCGTTACCGCCGGCCCGCCGGTCCGAATCACGTCGAGATCGGCATGCGGCAGCCCCAGGATGTGAGGGAGGTCCGAAAGTCTGGGATCCATGCAGGTTACAACTGCGATCTTGGGGGTTGGATGCCCCCCCAGTTTTCGATCGTACTTCTTGGCGTACGTCCGGTTCGCTTTCAGCGCTTTGTCGATAAGACTCATTCGCAAATCTCCATGAGGGTTAGTGTCGGTTGCCCGCCCACGTCAATCAGTCTTTGCAAGTGCGGGGCCTTCGGCGCCTCGCGTCCCCGGCTCGATAAGACTGCGGGCGCCACGGCATTAGGAAGGAGCCGGCCGAATGCAGGGAAGTCGACCCCCCGTCAGTTGGCGAATGTTCGACCCGGAATCCAGCCGGACGTCCAGCTCACAGGTCGATGACCGTGTCGCCAATCGGTTGCGAGCAGCACACCAGAACATTGCCTTCGGCCGGATTGTCGAGCGGCTCTGGTCCATAAGCCACTCCTCCGGAAACCAAACCGCTCTCGCAGTTGTGACACACACCGGTCCGGCACGACCAGCGGACTGGAACGTCGCACGCTTCAGCCAGTTCGAGAATGCTCTGGTAGAGCGATCCGTTCCAGTGTGCGGCGACGCCGCTTCGCGCGAAGGACACCAGCGGCCCGGTGCCGGTATCGCGCTCGGGTGGGTGCGGACTTCGTGGAACCGTGGCGGCCACACCCGGACTCATCGCTTCACCGCCGTTGAACATCTCGATGTGAATCCGTTTCGCCGGGATGCCGTACGCCGCAAGCGCCGCCTTCATGTCGTTCATAAAAGCAACCGGTCCGCAAAGGTAAACCTCCGCTTCCTGCGGGATGCCAACCGCATCCAGCACCGGTCGCGACAAGTGACCGGTGGCATCGAAATCCTCGCCCGGCTTATCGGCCGGGCCCGGTTTGCTATAGCAAACATAGCTCCGGCCGTGCGGGAGCGCGAGCACCACGCGCCGGACTTCGGCGGCAAACGGGTGATGTTGGCGGTCTCGTGCTGCGTGGAGCCACAAGACTTGCCGGGTCGAGCGCTCCTCCGCCAGCGCGTAAAGCATCGCCAGCACCGGGGTCGTCCCGATCCCGGCGCTGAGGAGCACCACCGGGCCCTCCCCGCCTTGCAGAATGAAGCTGCCGCGAGGGGAACTGACGTCGAGAGTATCGCCCACCCGTACGCGGTCCCGAAGCCACGTTCCCGCCACGCCGTTTGGCTCGATCTTTACACTGATTCGGTAGCGCTGGTTCGAAACCGGACCCGATAAGGAGTAGCTCCGAAAAATCGGCGCTGCTCCGGCGGCCGGCTGAAGTCTGACGACAACGTACTGACCCGGCCCAGCCACCGGCAGCGGTTGACCGTCGCTGCTTTGCATCGTAACCGACAGGACATCCGCGGATTCCCGGTCGATCGACGTTACCGCGAGCCGGTGAAATCCGGGCGCCGCCGGATGCGCGGCTGCTTCCGGCATGAGACCCGCATTTCCACCGCTGGAGTTCCGCAGCAATGCCTCGAACGACCCCCGCCATCCCGGTGAAAGCGCCGCGATTCGCAGTGCCCGTTCCAGCAACTCGCGCGGGTGATTCGGCAAGTAGAGAAGCGCGTTGATCTGCGCCACCGTCATCCGCTCCTTGGCCTCCCCCACCTTGACGATTTCGTCGTCCGCGCCCACTTCGCCTTCCTGGAGAACCCGGAAATAGAATCCCGGGCGGCCGCTGGAAGTCAGCAGCGCGGCCATGCGGGGCTCGTTCATCCGAATGCCAATTCGATAGCAGGTGACGCGGGGTTGCGTGATTTCAAAGACTGCGCTCCCGATCCGATACCGGTCGCCGATGCACACCGAGTCGTCGGACAGGCCTTCCACCGTGAAGTTTTCGCCGAATTGACCGAACGATTCGGGATCGCCCAGTTCGGGTCTCTTCAGTTTTTCCCGCCAAAAGCGATAGGATTCGACCTGGTACACAAAGACGGCGCGCTGTTCCCCTCCGTGGCCCGCCAAGTCCCCCTGACCGTCCCCGTCCAGGTTCAGCCGTCCGGCCCGGCACCGGCCGTGCACGGGGTTTTTCCAGATTCCGGTGTGCACAGTGCGGCCCTTCCACTCGATGTCGCGTGGCAGACCAACGTTAACCGATAATAGTCGCGGCATAAATTCAAGCCAGTCACTTCACTGGCACGTCTGATTCCAGATGCGCCATGCATGATCATTCGCAGGCCGGTCGACACTCTCTGAATGAAGGCTGGCGGTCCGTCACAACTCGATGATTCCGCGCTTCAATGCGATCGTGACAGCGTGGGTCCGGTCATTGGCTCCCAGCTTGGCGAGAACGTTCTTGACATGGCTTTTCACCGTCACCTCGGTCAAAGATAGCTGCGCCCCAATTTCCTTGTTCGCATTGCCGGCGGCGACCAGACGAAGGACCTCGATCTCTCTTGGGGTCAGCGCTCCGTCGGTGACGTGCTCCGCGATTTGTACGGCAAGCTCGGGACAAAGCCGTTTTTGCCCGGCATGGACGGCTCGAATCGTTTCCAGAAGTTCGATTCGCAATTGCCCTTTCATGAGGTAGCCCCGCGCTCCCGCTCTCAGGGCCCGCGACACCTGAACATCGCCCGGATGAGTGGTCAGCACGATGATTCGCGCTTCGGGAAATTCGCCGCGGATTGCTCCGATGGCGTCGATACCGTTCATCTTCGGCATCTGCAAATCCATGAGGGTTATGTCCGGCCTGTGTTGCCGAAAGAGGTCCAGGGCTTCCCGCCCGTTGGAGCCTTCGGCAATCAATTCCATATCCTCTTCGCCGGCGATCAGGGCAGCGATGCCCTCCAGAAGAAGAGGATGGTCGTCTACTGCCAATATGCGGATCACTTCTCATCTCCTTTCTGTTGGAATCGCCGTGACGGGTTCGCCCTCGCGGCGTGTCCTGATCGGCGCCGCCAGACCGGCGTTCAGAAGCTCCCGGCGGCGCTAAGCCGGTTAGTAGGTCCGTCGCCGGTCCGGTCAATGGAACGCAGCCGGTTCGACCGGCGCGTTCCAATGCCCAGTTTGCGCATCTTGTACACCAGCGTAGTGCGTGGTAAGCCCAGCCGCGAAGCTGCGCCCTGCGATCCCCCGATCAACCCGCCGGTCTGTCGCAATACCTCCAGGATGTGATCCCGTTCGGCGTCGGCAAGAGTCCGGCAGGCCGATGCCGGCGACGCCGGCTGTTGGATCATCTGCTTCAGGTCGGCTAGCGGGAGACGCAGCACCGGTCCCGGTGAAAATACTACCGCGCGCTCAATGAAATTCTGCAGTTCGCGAATATTGCCCGGCCAGGGGTGTGCTTTGAGCACTTCCATAACGCCCTCCGGGATTACATCGATGCGTTTTTGGAGACGCGCCGAAAGCTTCTGCACAAAATTTTGCACCAGCAGCGGGATGTCCTGAACCCGCTCGCGCAGAGGGGGAAGGCAGATGGGGATTACGTTGAGCCGGTAATATAGATCCGCACGAAACCGCTTTTCGGCCACGAGTTGGGCGAGATCCTGATTGGTTGCCGCCACTACCCGCACATCGACCTGGATGGTATGGCTGCTGCCCAGGCGCTCGAACTCCTGCTCCTGCAAGGCGCGCAGGAGCTTCGGTTGCAACTCCAGCGGCAAGTCCCCGATTTCGTCGAGAAACAGCGTCCCCCCGTCCGCCGATTGAAATCGCCCCTTGGTTTGTGTGCATGCTCCCGTGTACGCGCCTCTTTCATGGCCGAATAGTTCGCTTTCCAACAGCGCAGCCGGAATCGCCGCGCAGTTCAGGGCGATAAAACGGTTGCGGCACCGGGGACTGGCGTCATGAATGGCGCGCGCAATTACTTCCTTTCCGGTCCCGGTTTCGCCTTGGATCAAAACAGCGGAGTCCACCGGCGCGACTCTCGCTACTTCCGCCAGCACCGCCTGGAATCTCGTGCTGGACCCGATTAAATCGATAGTAGCCATTGTCTTACCTCATGCTGGAATCATTCGGAGTGCACTTCTTGTTTCTCGCGTATCGGCCGCGGAGAACCGAACCCCAAAACCTCACTGGTCACTGGAAGCGCCGTTTCGAATTACGAAATGCATCTCCACTACGATTCCCATGGTAGAAGTGAAGCCGGAGGCTGACAATTATAGGTTTATTTACGGGGGGATTGGTAGAAACAACAGGGTGTATCGAGAAACACCAGCTTAGCCAGCGAACTTAGGTGTTCTTGGTCAGGGCTGACTGGACTATATTGAGGAAGTCCGTGGCGTCGAACGGTTTGTATAGAAAAGCGGCGGCGCCTTCGTCGAAGGCTGTCTGTCGGATTGCAGCGTTATGGTGCGCCGACATTAAGATCACCGGCAACGCTGGGCGCTCCAGCTTGATGCGGCGCTGCAACTCGATACCATCCATTCCGGGCATCCGGACGTCGCTAATCACACACCCCGCTGCGGTGAGCGTCCCTGAGCCCAGGAACTCCTCGGCCGATGAGAACACCATCGGTGCATACCCTGCCGATTCCAGCAGGCTTGCCATGGATTCCCGAATTCGGAAATCGTCGTCCACCGCCGCTACGATCGGAATTAATTCGTTGGCCATTCTGCGCACTATCCCCGTTGCCATCAGAATACCTTCAATTTCGCTGCCTGGCTAATAAAGGTTTATTTAGGCGGTTCCGGCGGCCGGAGGGATTCCGAGTTTGTCGGCCATTCTTACCAGCTCTGCCAGCGATTTCGCGGCCATCTTCCGCATGATATTTCCACGGTGAACCCCAATGGTGATTTCGCTGGTGCCCAGGTCGGCGCCGGTCTGTTTATTGGCGAACCCGGCCACGACGAAAGGAAGGACTTCGCGCTCGCGCGGTGTGAGAAGGCTGTATCGCTTCTGCAATTCCGCCAGTGCCGATCGTTTCTGGCGCGCGATCCGATCCTGGCCGATAGCGGCGTGAATCGCGCGTAGCAGTTCCTCATCGTCGAATGGCTTCGAGAGGAACTCCGTCGCTCCCGCCTTGATGGCGCGCACGGAAGAGGGTATGTCCCCGTGCCCCGAGATGAAGATAATGGGCGCGGCATCTCCGTCCAACAACTGCTGCTGGAGTTCCAGTCCGCTGGTGCCCGGAAGTTGCAAGTCCAGGACTAGGCATGCCGGAACATCCGGCTTTTCAGATTCCAGGAATTCCGCTGCCGAGCTGAAGACCTCCACTCGCAGTCCCGCCGCGGAAATCAGGCTGGACAGCGCCTCCCGAACTCGATGATCGTCGTCCACCACGAAGACAACCGGGCTGTCAAAGTCCATCGCGTTACGCTCGCACGGGAAGTACAAATGAGAAGGTGGTGCCTGCCCCTTCGCTCGATGCCGCCCAAAGCCGGCCGCGGTGGGCTTCAATAATGGAGCGGCAAATCGCCAGGCCCATGCCCATTCCGTTTCCCTTGGTAGTAAAGAAAGCCTCGAAGATTTTGTCCGGATTCCTGATACCCGGGCCGCAATCCCGCACCTCGACCAGGACGGTTTCCGGGTTGGTTTGTTTCGAACCAATGAACAGGATCCTGGGACCATCTGCAACCGCATCCATGGCCTCGATCGCATTGAGCAGCAGATTGAAAACCAGCTGCTGCAACTGGACGCGATCGCCCGTGACGGACCCCAGGTCCTGCGCCAGGTCCGTCTCCACGGTAACCCGCCTTCGGACCGTTTCGCTCGTCAGGAGGTGGAGTACCTCGCCAATCACCTCGTTCAGGTTCACGGCGATTTTCTCGATCTCCGACTGTTTGAAAAGCCCCCGGATGCGCCGTACAACCTCCGCCGTTTCCTTGCCGTCGCGAACGATCCTCTCGGCAGCTTCCTGCGCTTTGAAGATGCCTGGAGGCTGCGCGGCGAGCCAGCGCAGACAGGCTTGGCCGTTCGCCACCACGGCGGCCAGGGGCTGGTTGATCTCGTGTGCGATGGCGGCCGCGAATTCGCCAACCGTCGCAGTCCGTATCGCTCGCGACAGCCGATCCTGGTTCGTGCGCAGGGCTTCCTCCATGGTTTTCCGGTCGTCGATATCGATCATCAATCCGTACCAGCGAAGGACCTTGCCCGCACTGTCGCACGCGGCCTCGCCCAGCACCTGGAACCATCGATAGACGCCGTCGGACCGGCGGAATCGGCACTGAGTTTGATGCGGCTGGCCCGTTGCGACAGCGCGCGCCCATGCTTGAGCGGTACGCTCGGCATCTTCCGGGTGAAGGAGGTTCTTCCAGCCGGACTGCGCCCAGACGCCGGCGTTTGTGCCGGTGTAGTCCAGTATCCGTCGATTCAAATAGGTGAGTTCGCCGTCGGGAGCCGCGCACCAAACCAGCCCGGGGATCGTCTCTATGATCGAACTAAGTTCCCGTTCGCTCTCGCGAAGCCTTTCTTCAGCACGTTTGCGCTCGATACCGTGGGCGATCACGTCCGCGATGGATGCCAGTGCTTCCGCCGTCCCTATGGCTAGCGGCTTTCGGGAAAACATTGCCACCACGCCAAGAGTTCGCGTTCCCACCACCATCGGGTATCCGGCAAAACCAGCCATCCCCTCGCTTGCCGCCCATGTTTTGTCGCTGATTCGGGGGTCGTTGACGATGTCGTTGGTTAGAACGTGCTTTTGTTCCTGCGCGATCATCCCAATCTTGAGCCGGCCAATCGGTATCCGGGAGTGAGGTCCGTCGAGGTGCGTGTAAAGGCCCGCGCTGGCCCGCAACTCCAGCGTTTTCCCGTCGCGGCTCAGCGTCCAAATCCGCGCAAACGCGGCATCGAGATGCCGCACCAGGGATTCCGCGCATTCATGCAGGATGGTTGCGAGAGTCTCTGCCTGTCCAAACGCCAGGCCAACATCCGCACGGACCGCGACCTGACGGGTCTGAATCGCATTTAATACCTGTTGTGCTTCTCTCCAGTCGTGCAGATCGACGATTGTCCCAAACCATCTGATCACTTTCCCTTCGAGATCGCGCAGGGGTACGGCGCTCGAAATGCACCATCGGTAACTGGCGGGCGCCCGCCGAAAGCGAAACTCGCACTGAAATACTTCGCCGCTCGCAACCGAGCTCAACCAGGCGCGAGTTGCCTTTTCGACATCGTCGGGATGAACCGCGGCCAGCCAGCTCGACCCGCGGACTTCCCCGGCGGACAGTCCCGTGTAGTCGAGGGTCCGCTGGTTGCAGTAGTTCACCCTGCCATCCTCCTCGGCGCTCCAGAGCATCTGCGGAATCGTCTCGGTTAATTCCCGCAGAGTACGCTCGCTCGCGCGAAGTTTGTCCGCGGCCTGCCTTCTTTCAGTGATATCGCGAATGAAGCCCGTGAATACCCTATGGCCGCCTCTCGCCAGTTCCCCAAACGAAATTTCAACCGGGAACTCCCGGCCGTCTTTGCGCAGTCCGGTCAGCTCGATCCCTTCCCAGTTCACGTGCCGGCGCCCCGTGGCCAGGTATCGCCTGAACCCACGGTCGTGAAGCTCTCGCATGAATTCCGGCATGAGAACAGTCAGCGGCCGCCCAACCAACTCAATCGGTTCATAGCCAAAAATTTTCGTGGTTGCCGGGTTGGCGAACAGAATCCTGCCACTTTCGTCCATGCTGATGACCGAATCGTTGGCCGTTTCGACTACCAGGCGATGCCTTTCTTCGCTGCTTCGCAGCTCTTCGTTGGCGGCGGCGAGTTCCGCGGTTCGTTGCGCGACGCGCCGGTCGAGTTCGCTCGCGAGTTGCCTTTGTTCGCTCAGAAGCCGCGCTTCCTGCAACCCGATGGATGCTTGATTCGCGGCTACACTCAGAACCAGTCTCTCGGTTTGCCGCGGGAAATCCGCCCGCTCCGAGCCTGCCACAATTACACCTATCTCACCCCGTAGCCCCAGACCCAACGGCACGATCGAAAGGTCCCGCCCTCCTGCCGGGTTCTGTACCACCGCGGGCCATTCCTGTATGTCGGACCCCAACCAGCGCTTGAACACCTCCCCGATCTCGTGCGGCCGGCCCATCTCGATGGGCGCCTGACCACCCGATTCCTTCAACCGGATATAGACGGCGTCAAGCTGGAGCATGCGCGGAAGCGCGCCAAGCAGGGTATCGGCGATCCGGGATGGCTCACCGCCGCTCCACGTGGCGGGAAGGGCAAACAGACTGACCAGATCGTTAATGCAGCGCTGAAGTCGCTTGACCTCTTCGCCACCGCTCCCGGCTTGCGCCTGCATATCTTAGTTCGCCGCACGTGAGCTGCGGCGGCGGGCCCGCCGCTGGCGAAACTCCCGCAGGAACTCATCCGGCTCGACAAAAAACGGATTCTGTTGCAGGATACCGCCCACAATGACCATCGGATGCGTCCGCATGATGTCAATCACCGCGTCCCCTCCAAACTGCCCCAGATGGTAAGTGCAGATGACCGCGTCGTCGTGGCGGCGCCACACTTCGTTTACACGCGACTCGAACTCAATCACGTCGTCGACATAAGACTGGCCTTCCAGCGCCCAGTCCATGCGGCAACAAATGCGGCTCAGGGGAAATCCCCCCTTGGCGTTCCCACTGGCCAGTTGCTCAAACACCTGAACCATCCGATCCTGGTCGAAGCGGCCATCCGGGAGATAGACATCCGTATTGACCTGGAGCTCCAGTTGCCCGCTCTGCTGCGCTGCCGCCGCGTCGATACCGGCGGCACTCAGGCGTTGTAAGTGGTCCTGACGTTGATTCGGGTTAAGCACATGAACAGCCTTGTCGCCGGATTTCAAGCCGTCCTCAATGAACGGAAGCAACACGCGATATTCTTCGTCGTCGTTGTTGAAAAATGCGCACACATGACGGGTTTCGGCGAGTTGAGACCCGGCGAGGGAAATGGGACCCGAGACGTTCTTCATTGCCAGTTCCTCCTGTGTGGAGTTACGCACAACGCGCGTCGCTAAGCCTTCGCGGGAAAACCTCCCGGGTCCTGTCGGCACAGCTAACCCTCCACGCGACGATATCGGTCAGCGCCACAGACGGGGATGCGCCATACCGAAGTTATTAGTGTCCTTATTTTCGCACTTCAAAGGGTTTGCCGCCAGCCGCGAAGGTGCCGTGTCGACCCGTCGACTCCGCCGGCGGACCGTTGCCGGTCCCACCTTCCGCGCCGGCCCGCGATTTCAAACTGTTAGCCGAGGCGTCCGGCGTGCTCCAGTCAGGTTGAACGCAGCATTCATGAGAGAGCCTGCCGATTTCCGGACGAAGAGGATACCGCTGAGCCACGGAACCGGCCAGATGCCCGTACTCGGCTTTGGCACCCTGATTCCGGATGCGGCCACGACGATCACCGCTACCAGAAACGCGCTGGAAGCTGGATTTCGGCATTTCGACTGTGCTGAAAGATATCGCAACGAGCGTGAGGTGGGCGTAGCCTTGAAATCGGGGCTTGCCGATCGCGGAATAGCGCGCGAGGACATCTTCGTTACGACAAAATTGTGGAACACCAACCATCGGCCCGAGCGCGTGGAACCGGCTTTCGAGGCGAGCCTGGAAAGACTTGGCGTAACCTATTTGGATCTCTATCTCAGTCACACCCCGTTCGCGTTTCAACCCGGAGACGAACAGGATCCCCGCGATTCCAATGGCGGCGTTATTTATGACGGCGGCGTCACCTTGATCGAGACATGGCGGGCCATGGAAAGCCTGGTGGACCGGGGAAAGTGCCGGGCGATCGGACTGTCCGACATCACCTTGGACGGGCTGCTGCCCGTCTACGAATCGGCGCGCATCAAGCCCGCCGTGGTGCAGGTCGAAGCGCATCCGTATCTGCCGGAAGCCGGGCTTCTGGAATTTTGCCGGCAGAAGGGTATCGTTTTCTTGGCGTTTGCTCCCCTGGGTCACGGAATCACACGTGGGCCGCTTGCGGACCCGGTCATTTCGGCCATCGCCGGACGGGTGAAAAAGACGCCGGCACAGGTACTCCTGGCATGGGCGGTGCAGCGCGGCACCGCTTTGCTCACCACTCCGACCAGCGCTGCCCACGCGCGGGAGAACTTCGACATCGTCCCTCTCCCCGAAGAGGCGTTCGATGAAATCAATCGCATCCTAACCAGGCAAAGGTTCAATGAGGTAGTCAAGACAGGGAGCCCGGGTTTCATTCCACAAGGCAGATAATTCATGCAAGAAGAGCAAATTCGGCAAGCACTGAACAGACACTGGCAAGCGTCGGCAGCCGGCGATATTGACGCCGAACACGACATCTATGAGGAAGACGCCATTTGCGACTATCCCCAGTCGGGCGAACGGATTCATGGGCGAAGCAATTTGCAGGCGCTGCGAAGCCATCATCCCGGAAAGCCGGCGGGTTTTCACATCAGGCGGATTCTCGGAAAGGACGGCCTCTGGATCACCGAATACACCATCACATACCAGGGGCGCCTCGCGTACACCGTGAGCATTATGGAGTTCCGCAACGGCAAGGTGGTGCACGAGACACAGTATTTCGCGGATCCCTTCGAGGCGCCCGCATGGCGGAGCCAGTGGGTTCAGTTAGGGGAGGGGTCCGATCATGCGAAATGACCTCGTGCCCGGAACCGTCTTTCCGGACTACCGGTTACCGGATCACACCGGCACACCGCGGAGCCTGAGCGAACTCCAGGGCGGCGATCCCCTGATCCTCACGCTGGCGCGCGGCCATTATTGCCCCAAGGAACATCAGCAGCATCTGGACCTGGCGGCGTTTTATCCGAAAATCGCTGTGGGTTACACGCAAATGGTCACGATCTCCACCGACGACCACCACACTCTCCAGGAGTTCCGCGCGTCGGTCGGCGCCCAGTGGACCTTCCTCTCCGACCCCGGCCGAACGGTTCAGAAGGACCTCGACATCGCGGAGTACACCGACCCGGAGCACAACCCGATGATTCCGCACACGCTCGTGCTGAAGCCCGGACT
>Ga0335072_10002775_pt1 | contig 26921 bp, 23 predicted proteins | sample Lox_Sample_21_FD_206725 | JGI IMG/M metagenome (GOLD analysis project Ga0335072, IMG submission 206725) | Soil microbial communities from Loxahatchee National Wildlife Refuge, Florida, United States - Lox_Sample_2.1 | ecosystem: Environmental > Terrestrial > Soil > Wetlands | place: USA...
ACGTGCGGTGCATGGAGGACCTGCTCGAAGTGGGGGAGGTGGACGCGCTCGTGGAGTGCTCCGCCGAGCCCTCGGTGCTCGCCGCCGTGGAGGGGGGGCCGGACTTCGTCGTGCAGACGAACCTCGTAGGCGCCTACAACTGCCTGGAGCTCGCCCGGCGCTCCGGCGCCCAGTTCGTGTTCCTCTCCACGAGCCGGGTGTATCCCGTCGAGGCCCTGATGGCGCTTGGGCTGCACGAGGCCGACACGCGTCTCGAGCTGCTCGCCGAGCAGTCGCTGCCCGGCGCATCCGAGCAGGGGATCTCCGAGTCCTTCCCGCTGGAGGGCGCTCGCACTCTCTATGGTGCCACGAAGCTCGCGGGAGAGCTGCTGGTGGCCGAGTACGCCGCGAGCTACGGTCTGCGGACGGTGATCGACCGCTGCGGGGTGATCGCGGGACCGTGGCAGATGGGCAAGGTCGATCAGGGAGTGTTCACGTACTGGATGCTGGCCCATCATTTCAAGCGACCGCTTGCCTACATCGGCCACCACGGCACCGGCAAGCAGGTGCGTGACCTGCTGCACGTGGAGGATCTGCTCGAGCTGGTGGACCTGCAGCTGTGCTCCGCGGAGACGTGGGCCGGAGTCACGGTCAACGTGGGCGGAGGGCGGCAGTGCAGCCTCTCGCTGCTGGAGACCACCGAGCTCTGCCAGGAGATCACCGGCAACACTCTGGAGGTCGGCTCGGTGACGGAGGATCGGCCCGGCGACGTGCCGATCTACATCTCGGACTGCGCTCGTCTGCACGGCCTGACAGACTGGCGCCCGCGCCGTACACCGGCGGAGATCCTGACAGACGTCCATGCCTGGATCGCCGAGCACGAGTCGGCGCTGGCCAGCGCGCTATAGAGAGGAGAGCGAATGCCTACAGCCATCGTCAGCGGCTCGGGCGGCCTCATCGGCTCGGAGTCAGTGCGCCACTTCGTGGAGGCCGGCTTCGACGTGCTCGGCCTGGAGAACGACATGCGCGCGCGCTTCTTCGGTCCCGACGCCTCCACGGCCCACACGAGCGCGGAACTCGCCGAGCGATACCCCGCCGAGTTCCGCGGACTCGAGCTCGACATCCGCGACAGCGAGGGGGTGGAGCGGGCGTTCGCCCAGCAGGCGGGCGGGATCGAGCTTGTGATCCACACCGCCGCTCAGCCATCCCACGACTGGGCGGCTTCCGACCCCCAGACTGACTTCGCGGTGAACGCTAACGGCACGCTCAACCTGCTGGAGGCAACTCGTAAGCATGCGCCTGAGGCGACGTTCGTGTTCTGCTCGACCAACAAGGTCTACGGCGATCTGCCCAACCAGCTACCGCTGCTCGAGCTCGAGCAGCGCTTGGAGCTGCCCGAGGACCATCGCTACCACGGGGGTATCGACACGACGATGTCGATCGACTCCTCAACCCATTCCCTGTTCGGGGTCTCCAAGGCGGCGGCGGATCTGCTCGTGCAGGAGTACGGACGCTACTTCGACATGGCCACCGTCTGCTTCCGCGGCGGCTGTCTCACCGGGCCCAATCACGCCGGCACGCGTCTGCACGGCTTCCTCTCCTACCTGATGCGCTGCACGATGACGGGTGATCCCTACACGGTGTATGGCTACGGGGGCAAGCAGGTGCGCGACAACATCCACTCGGCCGATCTGGTGGCGGCCTTCGATGCCTTCCATCACGCCCCCCGCGCCGCAGCCGTCTACAACATCGGTGGAGGCCGCGAGAGCAACTGCTCGATGCTGGAGGCGATCGACCTGTGTGAGCAGGTCGCCGGTCGCGAGCTGGATTGGAGTCTCGGCGAGGAGAACCGGATCGGCGATCATCGTTGGTGGATCAGCGATCTCGCGCCTTTCAAGCGCGACTACCCCAGCTGGACGCTGACCCACGACGTCGGCGACATCCTGCGCGAGATTCACAGCCAGAACGCCGATAGGTGGGTCGCCGCCGCGTGAAGCTGTCGGTCGTGATTCCCGCGCACGATGAGGTCGACTCAATCGGCGCAACCGTCGAAGCGGTCACCACTCGACTGCGCGACGAGGACATCCCATACGAGGTGGTGGTCGTAGACGACGCGAGCAGCGACGGCACCGGCGACGTCGTGCGTGCGATCGCGGCAAGAGATCGGGACGTGCGCTGCGTCCGCTCGCCGCGCTCGCCCGGATTTGGCCAGGCGGTGCGCGCAGGTCTTGACGTGTACACGGGCGATGCGGTGGCGATCGTGATGGCTGACCTCTCTGACTCTCCCGAGGATCTGGTTCGCTACTACCGCATGCTCGAGCAGGGCTTCGACTGCGCCTTTGGCTCTCGCTTCGTGCGGGGCGGACAGGTGCATGACTATCCGCGCTTCAAGCTGGCGCTCAACCGGCTCGCGAACCTCGTCATTCGCGCGCTGTTCCGTCACGGCTACAACGACACCACCAACGCCTTCAAGGCCTATCGCCGCGAGGTGATCGATCGGATACAGCCGCTGCTGTCGGACCACTTCAATCTCACCGTCGAGATGCCGTTGAAGGCGATCGTACGCGGCCACAGCTATGCGATCGTGCCGATCTCATGGACCAACCGCGCTCATGGCGTCTCGAAGCTCAAGCTCCAGGAGATGGGCAGCCGCTACCTGTTCATCGTCCTGTACGTGTTCCTCGAGCACCATCTCAGCCGCGGCGACTACCGCCGACCTGAGCTGAGCGGCGCCCCGCGCGTACGCCCGCGTCCGGGCGCCCTCGCCAACGGCGCCGCGAGCGCAGCTGGTGAGGGGGGTCCTCAACACCAGCGAGCGCGCTGATGGCCTCCTCGGTGACGACAGACTCGGCCGCTGGCGCCATGAGCGCACGAGGGTACGGAGCGAGCCCACCGCAGGGGCGGATCGAGCGCGCCGCGGATGCCGTCGATCGCAACGCGGTCTGGGTGCTCGCCGGGCTCATGGTGCTCGCTGGCGCGATGCTGCTGTACATGGGTCGGGAACTGACCTTCTATTTCGACGAGTGGGAATGGATCGCCAAGGACTATGGCGGCGGCATCCATACGCTGCTGGTGGCTCACGTGGGGAACATCTCGGTGTTCCCAGTGATCGTCTACAAGATCCTCTTTCACCTGGTCGGCCTCGATCACTACGAAGTCTTCCGTCTCGCCGTGATCGTTCTGCACCTGATCTGCGGGTTGCTCATCTACCTGCTCGCCGTCCCCCGCATCGGGCGCGTTCCCGGGTTGTTGGCGGCTACGTTGATTCTGTTTCTCGGCGCGGCCTGGGAAGACCTGCTGTGGGCGTTTCAGGTCGGCTATCTCCTCTCGGTCTCGGGCGGCCTCGCGACTTGGTTTCTACTCGAGAGGCGCCGTCGCTGGACGGATGTGGCAGCGATGCTGTGTCTGGTCGTCTCCGCAGGCAGCTCGAGCCTTGGGATAGCGGTGATGGTGGGCATCGGCGTGGAGCTCGCATGGCGGCGCGAGATGCGCAGGATGTGGATCTTCCTGATCCCTGCCGCGCTATACGCGCTCTGGTATCTGGCCTATGGCGAAAGCCAGGTCACCGAAGCCAGTCTGGTTGCCGCGCCGGGGTTCGCGGAGGACCTTGCTGCGTCCGCCTTCGGCGGGCTCGCCGGCCGCGGTCTGGACTGGGGCCGTCCGCTGGCGCTTGCGGGAGCACTGATATTGGTGTGGAGGCTGGTCCGGGGGGAGAGAATCTCCGCCCGACTCGCCAGTCTCGTGGCCGCCGCCATCGCGCTGTGGGTGGTCACGGCAGTCGCCCGCTCGACGATCTCTCCGCCTGAAGCCAGCCGCTACATCTATCTCGGCGCTGTGCTCATAGTCCTGATCGGCGTCGAGCTTCTGCGAGGGGTCGAGATCACCGCCCGCGCTTGCGCGGTGGCCAGCGGACTCGTCTTGATCTGTGTCATCACCGGCGTGACTATCCTGCACAACGGTGCCGGCGGTCTGCGAGCTACGTCCCAGACTGTCGCCGCCGAGGTTGGAGCGATGGAATTGGCAGCGGTGTATGCGCCGCCAGAATATCGTCCCGACCCCGTTCGGTCCCCTCAGATATTCGCCGGCAGCTATCTCCACACGGTTCGTGCCATCGGATCGTCCGCTGGCGATACTCCTGCCGAGATAGCGGCAGCGAACTCCTCATCGCGCGATGCCGCCGACAGCGTCCTGCTCGCACTCCTGTCACCCAAACTCGAACCCCTTGGTGTAGGTCGTTCCTCGCGTCTCGCGCCAGCTCCGGCTACCTTGGCTGTCGTTGGCGGAATATCCGAGCAACATGCGAGCTGCACGTTGCTTACACCATCCGTGCATAGATCGATGGTCGCCGAGCTCGCTCTGCCTTCTGGCGGAATCACCATAAACAACCTAGGCTCTGCCCCAGCCTCCATCGCGCTCAAACGCTTCGGCGAAACCTTTGATCCCGTCAGTACGCCTGCGGCCCCGCACGCCGTGTCTAAGCTGGTGCTGCCAACGGATCGTGCGTCAACGGGCTGGCAGGCGCAGCTCGTCTCTTCTGCGCAGCTCGCCACCTGTGGCTTGCGGCCGTGAAGCGTATCCACGCTCCCCTGGAGCGGCGCGCGCTCTTGGGGGGGATCGCAATCATCACGGTAATGCTCTATGTCGTGATGAGAAATAGTTCATGGGTGTACGACGACAATTATTGGCTTGTTCGTGCAGGTCAAGAAGGGTTCAATTGGCATTGGCTCAATACTCCGCAATATGAACACTGGGATATAGGGCTAAACGCCGTATTTTCGCTGCAGCATCTCCTCTTTTTCTTCGACTATCGGTGGGGCCTAGCAGCATTGCTGCTTGTACTTGGCGGCGCTATCTATATCTTCGAGAATGCGATCGCGATGATCGTCTCGCGCAGGTGGGTGGCGGTAGCGGCAGCTGTTTGGTTTGGAGCGAGCGTTCTTTGGGCGCGGCCTCTGCAATGGTGGGATGCGGGAGTTCAATACTTCCCTTATACGTTCTTCGACCTGTTGTGCCTGTATGGATTCCTACGCTATTATGCTGACGGGCGAAGGAATCGTTGGGCTGTGATCTCGGCCGCCGCGCTAGCCGCGGCCTTGCTGTTCTATGAGAAGCCAGCGTACATGCTGGTTTATCTGTTGCTTTTTCGAGTGCTGCTGATGTCCGAGGATCTTCGCCCACGTACCATCCTGGCGGATCTTTGGTGTGAGCGTCGCGTATGGGGCGCATACTTGCTGGTGGTCGGTATTTGGGCTATCGGGTATATCAACTCTGGAGCATACGTAACCACGAAAGGCTCTGTGAGCCTGATCGAGTATCTAACTTATTTTAAGATCTTCTGGGTACAAACACTCGTTCCTGCTCTGTTTAGTCTCACGATCCCCGCCTCGAAACTGAGCGGCGCACAGACGCTATTTGTGGTTGTCGCCCAGGTGGGCGTGGTTACGGCTTTGGTGGTGTCGTTGTTGCGAAAGTCGTCGGCATGGAGAGCGTGGGCCTTTCTCGCGATCGCGATCCTGGTTACAGGAGGTCTAGTCGCACATTCGCGTATTTACCAGTTTGGTGTGAGTATCGCAAATGACCCTAGATATCTAATCGACTTCGCCTGGCTTGTGCCGCTGTCGGCATGCGCGGCATTCAGTCGTGATCGCATTGTGTGGCCGCGAGTTCCCACCAAGACGGCGGGCGCAGCTCTTCCCAGCGGGCGTGTGCTGGTGCCCGTCCTGGCTTGTTTGCTGCTCTACTTTGCGGTTGCCACGGCCTCGGCGATACACCTCGAGGCGATCTGGGGTGGGCCGCAGGCCCGCATCTGGGAGACCAACGTTCGTCGAGATATAGCGTCGCTCAGGCGCTCCCAGGGCGATCTGGTAGTCGCAAACAATGCCACCCCATTCGTAATCATGGAGGAATTTATTGCTCCGTATAATCGACTTTCGCGTGTACTGCCTCTGTATGTAGGCCCGATCCAGGTGGATGGCCCACTTGACGGACGGCTCGTTAGGCTTGACGAAGACGGAGTGGCTCACCTAGCTGCATTCACATCGCCCATGGGCAGCGTAGCTACGCAAGAGCTAATCAAGAGCCACGCGCTCGACGTCGGACCTGGCGGGCGTGAGATAGTTAATGGTAATGACATCTGTGTGGTGGCCGACGCCACTCCGGTGACCGTCGAACGGAACGCGATCCCCTACCCCGCAAAGGCAGGGCCTTACTATCTTCGTCTCGAATACCATGTCTGGCGGCCGCTTGAACTACCGCTTTTCGTCGACGCGGGCAAGGGATACTCCGCTGAACCATTGAGCACAGTCCGGTTGTCGCCTGGGGCCAGCAACAGTATCGCCTGGCTGGGTCAAGGCATACCTCACAGATTGATGGTCACCGTCCCACCACTGAACACTGTGTGTATCGCCGGTGTGGAAGTTGCTAGCCTGCGTGATATCAGCTGACCTGCCGTGACGCGGTCTGCGGAGAAGGATTGTCTAATTACTCTCGTCTGTCGTGCCGACGTGACGCGTCGCCGGATGCCGCGCGTTGTAGTGCAGCAGCAACCCGCCCACGACCACGAATGGCACGAAGTTCACGAGGTGAAGCACGAGGGCGTAGGGGAGCGCCTCGGAGTAGGGCACGCCGTATGCCTTCAGCGCGACCAGGGCCGCCGCCTCGAAGACGCCGACGGCGGCGGGTGGCGAAGGGATGATCATGCTGAGCCCAACGGCAACCGATACGAGCACGCCGCACCAGAACGGCACATCGAGGTGAAACGCCACCGCCACCAGGTATGAGCACAGGGCCGTCAGCAGCCACGCCGCGAGCGTCCACAGCAGCGCCTCTGAAGCCACCTCCCAGTCGCGCAGTCCGCTGAGTCCGTGGGTGAGCTCCGAGGCCAGCCGTTCCACTCGCTCAGCTGGAAAGCGCGGGTGGCGGCGTAGGGGCTTTAGCAGGAAGCGCACCGGCCGCTCGCCGTAGATCGTCAGCACGATCGCCGCCGTAGCAATCGCGAGCGCCAGCACGATCGCCGCCACCGCGGCTGTCGAAAACCAACTCACCGGCGCGAGCCACGGCTCGGCCGCGAAGAAGATCAGCAGAATCGCGAAGACGTCGTACATTCGCTCCACCACCACCGTCCCCACGATCTCGACCGGCGCTGTGTCGCTTCGCTGCGTGAGCACCACCACCCGGGCCGCTTCCCCCACTCTCGCCGGCATGATGTTGTTGTAGAGGTATCCCACCATCGTCGCGTCGAACACGGGCCCCACCGGCGGACGGCGGCCGCGTGCGAACAGCGAGCGCCAGCGCAGCGCCCGCGCGAGGTTGCCAAAGCCGAACGCCACCAGCGCAGCCCCGATCCACCAGTAGTCGGTGCTCCGCAGCGCCTTCCAGGCGAGCGCCAGGTTGATGTTCGAGAGCGCGACATACGCGAACACCACCGTGAGGGCCACCATCGCCAGGTACAGCCCCCGACGCTGGCTTGACGTGAGCCGCCGGCGCGGCGCCTGTGGACCGGCGGCCAACTCGGGCCGAGGTGGAGCGCCGGCGGCGCCGGTCTGGCCCACCGGGCGCGCGGTGTCGGCCTTCTGGTCCCGCACGAGCATCGCGCCACGTTAGAGGATGCCCCCGACCGTCGCCACAGGAGCCTCCCTAGTCGGTCCTCCGAGATGGTCCCCGCTGGCGCGCTCTCGCGTACCTCACGAGCAGCGCCTACGCCACCCGCTACGGCCTCGGCGCTCACACCACCGCCAAGAAGGCCATGCCCCGTCTCGCCCGTCGCGGCCTCGTCGAACAGGCCGCCGCCGATCGCTGGCGCATCATCGACCCGTTTCTCGCCGAGTGGCTCCGTCGCAACTCCCCGTTTGGCGAGTCCTGAGTGGCCGTCAGCCCGATTTCGAGGGCCCCGAGTCATCGGGAGGGCGCGTCTCCGGCGGGTAGCTGCGTCGGACGTAGGCGGCGCAGTGTGGGACGGTGAAGTCCACCAGGCCGCGCCGCGGGGAGTAGATGACGGCGCTGCGCATCAGGTCGTCGCGCACCGTCGAAAGCGAGCTCTGCTTGCGCCCCAGCAGCTCTGCGACCTGGCCGCTTTGCTGTGGTCCGTCGCCGAGCGCCGCCATCGCGCTGGCGTAAGCTCTCTCTGCGTTCGTCAGCCGCCCGATCCTACCCTCGAAGAAGCTCTCGTCGAGGTCTGCCTCCACAAGCGCCTTGGCGGCCAGCGTGTCCGCCAGGCTGATTTGCCTGCCGCTGTTCAACGCCCATGCCCGACGACCGTACTCCTGAATGAGATACGGGTAGCCCTCGGTGTATGCGAGCACCTTCTTGACACCCTTCGCATCCCACGACACCCCCTGCTGCTCCGCGGGCTTGACGAGCGCTTCGCGGGCCGCCGGCTCGGGCAGTTGCCCGATGGAGGGGTAGACGAACATCCGCTCCGCATAGGACTTCGCCTCCGCCGTCAGCTTCGGGATCAGCGGGAGACCGGCTCCCACGAAGGCGACCGGCAGACGACGTTGCTTGGCGCGATGGAGGGCCATGATGAGCGCCTCGTAGTCGTCCCGACTCAGATTCTGGACCTCGTCCAAGATGAGCGCGAAGCCAAGACCGGCCTCCTGTGCCGCCTCTCCCACCGCGACGAACAGGTCGCGCAGATCTTCGATCAGATCGCCCGAGTCCGCGATCCCCACCGACGCCTCCACGTCGATCTTGAAGGAGGTGTCGCCGACCGTCATCTCGAACGCCTTCAACACGCTGAGCGCCCGGCCCAGCACCTCGCCCGCACGCTTGCGGGCGCTCATCTGCAGAAGCGCCTTGCGCGCCGACCGGCCCACCAGCGTGGACAGTGACGTGCCGCGCCCGATCTCCTTGGTCTCCGCCGGCCACCCGGCCTCCTGGCAGATCACCTCGAACTCGTTGAGCAGCACGGTCTTGCCCACCCCACGCAGGCCGGTGATGAGAACGTGCCGCTCCGTGCCCCCCGCCATGAGCTGTGAAACCACGCTGTGCAAGCGCTCGAGCTCGCCCTCCCGTCCGGTCAACGCTGGCGTACGTTTCCGTACCCTTCCGTACGCTCATGCTAGGATGGAAGTCGGTGACGACGATCAAAGCCGACGAGGTGCGGATTCCCCGCCGTGCTCGTGAAGCTGTGGCTCATCACGAGCAGGTTCTCGTGCTCAATCGCGAGCGTCCCGCGTTCGTCATCGTTCATCCCGACGACCACTCCGCCGCCCCATCGGCACGCGGGGGACGGTCGCTGCGCGACGCGCTCGCCATGCTCGCCCAGGGTGCGCTGCCGGACCCCGACTTCGCGAAGGACATGGAGGCCGTTCGAGAGGCCATCGGACCACCGCCCGCGGATCCTTGGGCACAGTCCTAGACACCACCGTCTTCATCGAGCTCGAGCGGGCCGTTCGCAAAGAGCCGGCCGAGCGAGCCATGGAGGTGGTGGGCGATCGCCTGCAACGCCGTCTCGGCTCACACGAGGAGGTTGCCCTGGCGGCCATCACGGCATCGGAGCTGCTCCACGGGGTGCACCGCGCCAACCGCGAGCACCGACCACGACGCGAGGCCTTCGTGGAGGCGGTGCTCACCGCATTCCCCATACTGCCCTTCGATCTGGTGGTGGCGCGTGTCCACGCGAGGCTCTGGGCCACTCTCGCCTCCTCGGGTGACGACGTGGGAGCCCACGACCGCATCGTCGCCGCCACCGCTCTCGCGGCGGGTTGGCAACTCGCCAGCGCCAACGAGCGTCACTTCGCTCGCATCCCCGGGTTGAACGTCAGCCCCATCTCACTTTCCTGAGCGGCGTCACCCGTCCCAAGACCCCAATTTCGAGGGCTACTACGCCAGCCCGCTCAACACTCACCCGGGCACAACGCTCACGGGCCAAGTCCGCCGATCGGGATCACCGCGATGCCGTCTTCTCTCGTGTAGCCGTAGCCGGTGCCCACGATCACCCCGAGCGTCGCCGGCCCACCGCATCTGGAGGTGTCGATCCGTCGGATGAACTTCTCGAGGCTCCTGGCGCCTTCCTCCACGCGACCGGCGCCGAGCTTGATCTCAAAAGCCGCCCATCCGCCAGCGGGTGTCTCCACGATCGCGTCCACCTCGAGACCGTCGCTGTCGCGATAGTGAAAGACCGTCCCGTCCACCCTCTGCCCGTACACCCGGAGATCTCGTATCACGAGCGACTCGAACAGGAGGCCCAGGAGGTTCAAGTCGCTCAGCAACCGCTCCGGCGTGGCCCGCAGCGCGGCCACGGCCAGAGATGGGTCGACGAAGTGACGCTTCGGAGTGGAACGCAGCACGTAGCGTGAGCGCATGTGCGGCGCCCATGCCGGCTGATCCTCGACGATCATCAGCCGCTCCAACGTGTCCAGGTACTCACGCACCGTGTCCCTGCCAATCGTCCCCTCGGGCCCTCCGGTGTCGTTCGCCAGCGTGCTCAGGCTTGCGTTCGTGGCCACGTTGCGCGCGAGGCTCACGAGGAGCCGTCCCACCCGGTTGGGATCGCGCCGGCGCTGATCCACCCGCCCGACCTCCACGCGGCGTATCTCCTCGAGGTAGTCCCGCACCGCCCGCACCGCCCGCTCCACCGAGAGGCCACGGAACCCGGGCCACCCGCCGATCGCCGTCTCTCGCGCGAGGTCCGCGACCGACAATCCGGGTTTGGCGCCCCCCACCGGCTCGCCGCCAAGCAGGCCGGCCAGCGATATCTCCCCCGTGCTGCCGCCGGTCTCGAAGAGCGTCATCGGCCGCATTCGCATCCGTGTGATCCGCCCGGCACCCGTGTGCCGTGTCGCGTCATCCGCCGCCAGCGCCGACCCCGTGAGGATGAACTGGCCCGCCTGCCCCCGCTCGTCCACCGCTCTGCGGACGTGATTCCAGATCGCCGGCTCCAGCTGCCACTCGTCGATCAGCCGCGGCGTCGGCCCCTCCAGGACGAGCGCCGGGTCGATCGCGGCCGCCTCTCGCGCGTTCCCGTCCACGTCCAGCAGAGTCTCGCTCGCCGCTATCTGCCGGGCCGTCGCGGTCTTTCCGCAGGCTCTCGGCCCCTCGATCGACACCGCTCCCGTCCCCGCGAGCCTCACGGCGAGCTCGTCGTCGACAATACGCCGAACGTACTTCACCCAAGACTCCTATCCATCACCTTATAAAGTATTCAACCAGCAGATTGTAGAGATTGCAGGCAACAGATTGTAGAACATAGGGATCGCTCCGTCGGCTCCAATCGCGGTCCCCTTGTCCGCGCGATAGAAAGAGACCTCCATGCCAACCGCCATCGTCACCGGCTCCGGGGGCCTCGTGGGCTCGGAGTCCGTCGCCCACTTCGTGCGGGCCGGCTATGAGGTGGTGGGCTTCGAGAACGACATGCGCGCCCGCCTCTTCGGCCCAGACGCCTCCGTCGCCCACACCACCGCGAGGCTGCTCGATCGCTACCGAGTAGAGGCCGTCGGTCGTCTCCACGCCGCCTGGGCTGTGGTGCGTGAGACACTGCTCACGATGAGCTGGAGCTGGCGCGAGGCCTGGGAGCACGGTCCCCTCGCCTACGATCCACCGGAGCCGTCTCGCCCCCGCGAGGGACTCGCCTTGGATCGCCCCGCCGCTGATCGGCCCGCCGTCTTTCTCGACCGCGACGGCGTCATCAACGCCGGCGTGCCAGACCCCCACACCGGCCTGCTGGAGTCTCCCCTGCGCCCCTCCGAGGTGCGCCTGCTGCCGGGTGTCCCCGAGGCGCTGCGGGAGCTCGCTCGCGCGGGCCTGCTGCTGGTGTGCGTCTCCAACCAGCCGGCCGCCGCCAAGGGCAAGACCTCGCTGGATGAGCTGGTGGCGGTGCACGAGCGCGTGCTCGAGTTGCTGGCCGAGCAGGATGTGGCGCTGGACGCCTCCAGGCTGTGCCCGCATCATCCCGAGGCGGTGGTGGTGGCCCTCTCGGGCCTCTGTCGCTGTCGCAAGCCCGCGCCCGGGATGCTGCTCGACGCCGCTCGCTCCCTGGGCGTGGAGCTCACGGGATCGTGGATGGTCGGAGACACCGACACCGATGTCGCCGCCGGGGCGGCCGCCGGCTGTCGCACGGTGCTGGTCGAGTACCCCGGCAGCGCTCACAAGCGCAGCGACCGCTCCCATCCTGACCATCTGGCCGAGAGCCTCCCCGCCGCCGTCTCCCGCCTGCGCTGACCGTCACGGCGGCGAAAGGCTCCGTTCCGCTCCCAACCGCAGGCCTCTCCGGCACTGAGCCGACCCCGGGGTAAGCTGCCGGCGCTGTGTCTGGCGCTGCCTCTCATCGGCCATGCCCGCGTACCTGAGAAGGGCCTGCATCACCGGCGGCGCCGGCTTCATCGGCAGCAACCTCGTCGATCGTCTGAGCGCCGAAGGAGTGGAGGTGACGATCGTGGACGACTTCCGCACCGGCCGCCGCGAGTTCCTCGCCCACGCCCTCGCGAGGCCCAACGTCCGCTTGCTGGAGGGCGACGTGCTCGACGAAAATCTGCTCGAACGGGCGCTCGAGGGCTGTGACTGGGTCTTTCACCTGCAGGCCAACGCCGACGTGCGTGGCGGTCTCGAGCATCCGCGACGGGATCTCGAGCAGAACACCATCGCCACCGCCAACCTGCTCGAGGCGATGCGCGCTCGGGGAGTGAGCCGAATCGTGTTCTCCTCCTCCGGCTCGGTGTACGGCGAGCCCGAGGTCTTCCCCACGCCCGAGGACGCCCCCTTCCCGGTGCAGACCTCCCTCTACGCCGCCTCCAAGCTCGCCGGCGAGGGCCTGATCGAGGCCTACGCCGCCGGCTACGGCTTCACGGGGGTGATCTGCCGCCTGGTGTCGATCCTCGGCGAGCGCTACACCCACGGCCACGTGTTCGACTTCTACCGCGCCCTCAAGCGCGACCCCACCCGCCTGCGCGTGCTCGGCGACGGCCGCCAGGAGAAGTCCTACCTCCACATCCAGGACTGCATCGCGGCGATCCTCACCGCGGTTGAGCGTCACGCCGGCGAGCCGGGCGCACACATCTACAACCTCGCCACCGACGAAACGGTGATCGTCGACCGCTCCGTGGAGATCATCACCGGCCATCTCGGTCTCGAACCCGCCATCGAGCACACGGGCGGACGCCGGGGCTGGAGCGGCGACAGCCCGCTGATTCGCCTCGACACCCGCCGCATCCGTGCTCTGGGCTGGCGCCCCCAGGCGACCATCGAGCAGGCCGTGGTGAGCACCGTGCGATGGCTCGAGCACAACCAGTACGCCTGGCATTCCGCCGCCGCCGAAGTGGAGGCCCTGGGATGAGCGTGATCTTCAGCCGTGCCCCCCTGCGCATCTCCCTGGGCGGCGGCGGCACCGACCTGCCCTCCTACTACGCCGACCACGGCGGCTTCCTCGTGTCGGGAGCCATCGACAAGTACGTCTACATGCTCACCCACACCGTCTTCCAGCGCCGCTATCGCATGAAGTACTCAGAGCTCGAGGAGGTCGACGAGATCGCCGACATTCGCCATCCCATCCTGCGCGAGACCCTGCTGCGCCACTGGCGCGGCAATCCGCTGGAGATCGCATCCCTGGCCGACGTGCCCGCCGGCACCGGCATGGGCTCCTCGGGCGCCTACACCGTGTGCCTGCTCAAGGGCCTCGCCCACGCCCGCAGGACGTCCATCACGGCGGGCGCCCTCGCCGAGGCCGCCTGCGAGATCGAGATGGATGTGCTGGGCGAGCCCGTGGGCAAGCAGGACCCCTACGTCGCCGCCCACGGCGGCATCTGCGCCTACACGCTTCACGGCGACGGGCGCGTCGACGTCGAGCCTCTGGAGCTCGATCCAGACGTGCTCCGCCGCCTGCGCGAGCACCTGCTGCTGTTCTACACCGGAGAGGCTCGCGCCGCCTCCCACGTGCTTGCCGATCAGGACGAGCGCTCCAAGGCCGGCGATGAGGAGATGCTCGAGAACCTCCACCGCACCAAGCAGATGGGTCTGCGCAGTCACGAGCTGCTGCTGGAGGGCGACCTCGAGGGATACGCCGAACTGATGGACGAGCACTGGCGGCACAAGCGCACACGCTCTCCCGGGATGAGCGACGAGCGCATCGACCACCTCTACACCCTCGCCCGACGCAGCGGCGCCCTCGGCGGCAAGCTCGTGGGCGCCGGCGGTGGCGGCTTCCTGCTGGTGTACGCACGCCGGCCCGAGGACACGAGACAGGCGCTCGCCTCCGCCGGCGCCGCGGAGCTGGTGTTCGACTTCGAGTTCGGCGGCGCCCACGCCGACGAATACGCATGAGCGCCCTGCGCGTGGCGATCGTCGGCTGCGGCCTGATCGGCGCCAAGCGTGCTGAGGCTCTGCGCGAGCAGGACGAGCTCATCGCCTGCCATGACCTCGACCTCGGTGCTGCCGCAAGACTCGCTGAGCGCCATGGGGGGGTTGCCTGCGAGAACCTCCCGGAGCTGCTCGCCACCGCGCCCGATGTGGTGGTCGTGGCCACCGTCCACGATCGCCTCGCCGGGCTCGCCGAGCAGGCCCTCGCCGGCGGCGCCCACGTGCTGGTGGAGAAGCCCGCCGGCGTGTCGTGTGGGGAGATCGAGCGGCTGATTGCCCGCCAGCGAGAGAGCCGGCGGCTCGTCAAGGTGGGCTTCAACCACCGCTTTCACCCCGCCATCGCTCGGGCTGCTGAGGAGGTCCACTCGCGGCTTCACGGCGAGCTCATGCACCTGCGCGCCCGCTACGGCCACGGCGGACGCCTGGGCTACGAGCGCGAGTGGCGCGCCCAGCCCGCGCGCTCGGGCGGCGGCGAGCTGATCGATCAGGGGATGCACCTGCTGGACCTCAGCCACTGGCTCGCCGGGCCGCTGCCGCTGCGCTGCGCCCTGCTGCGCACCCACTTCTGGGACACGCCCGTCGAGGACAACGCGGCGTTGATCCTCGGCGACGGGGACTCCCGCACCGATCCCTGGGCGATGCTCCACGTCAGCTGGACCGAGTGGAAGAACCTCTTCTCGCTGGAGATCTACTGCCGCACCGCCAAGCTCCAGGTGGACGGCCTGGCGCGCTCCTACGGCCCCCAGCGGCTGACCATCTACCGGATGAGCCCCGAGCTCGGACCCCCGCAGGTGGAGCAGATCGCCTACCCGCCCGAGGACCGCTCCTGGGAGCGCGAGTGGGAGAGCTTCGCGGCGGCCATCGACGCGGGCGACGAGCGCCTGCTCAACGGCGACCTGCACGACGCCCGCTATGCCTGGGAGCAGGTGCAGGCGGCCTACGCCTCCACTCCGTACCGCGACGTGCGCGAGGCGGTGCCCAGTTGACGGCACGACGTGCGCTCGTCACCGGTGGCTCGCGTGGCATCGGCCGGGCGGTCGTACAGGCGCTCGCGCAGCGAGGCTGGCGGGTCACGCTCGTGGCGCGCACGGAGCACGAGCTCGAGCGGGCCTGTGCCGGCCTGCCGGGCGACGGGCACGAGGTGGTGGCGCTCGACGTGGCTGAGGAGGGCGCATGGGAGCGGCTCGCCCCCGATCTCGGCGACGTGCGGGGCCTCGTGTGCGCCGCCGCCGTGCTCGATCCGATCGGCCCCGTGGGCACCTACGCGCCGGCCGACTTCCGCCGCACGCTCGAGGTCAACGTGCTCGGCACCCTGCTCGCCATCGCCGCCTGCCTGCCCGCGCTGCGCTCCCGGCGAGGAGCGATCGTCACCTTCGGCGGTGGCGGTGCCACGGCGCCGCTGCCCCGCTTCGACGCCTACGCCGCCTCCAAGGCCGCCGTCGTGCGCCTGAGCGAGAACCTCGCCGTCGAGCTGGCGCCGGACGGTGTGAGGCTCAACTGCGTGGCTCCCGGGTTCGTCGCCACCGACATGCACCGCGCCACGCTCGCCGCCGGCCCGAAGCTCGTGGGGGAGGAGTACTACGAGCGTACTCGCGCCGAGCTGCAGCGCGGCGGCGTGCCCGCGGCCGAGGCCGCGGAGCTGGTGTGCGAGCTGCTCGAAGACGACGTCCAGTTCACCGGCAAGCTGATCTCCGCCCAATGGGACCCGTGGCGGGACCCCGTTTTCCGGCGGAGGCTCGTCGAGGAGCCGGACCTGGCGACGCTGCGCAGGGTCGACGAGGTGTTCTTCGCGTCCCGCCCGTCAACGCCCGCGTGAATGACCGTTTGGCGCGGAGATGGGTGAGGTGAACGAGCTCCCACCGGTGGCCATCCTCGCGGGAGGCCTCGGGACCCGCCTGGGCGAGCGGGTGAGCGACACCCCCAAGCCGCTGCTGGAGGTCGCCGGCGAGCCCTTCCTCCTGCACCAACTGCGCCTGCTCGCCGACCATGGTGTGCGCGAGGTGGTGCTGTGCGTGGGCTACCGGGGCGAGCAGATCGAGGAGGTCATAGGCGCCGAGCGATTCGCCATCAGGATCGGCTACAGCTACGACCGCCCTGACCTCGATGGCACGCTCGGCGCCATCAGACGCGCCCTGCCGCTGCTGGGCGAACGGTTCCTCGTGCTCTACGGCGACACCTATCTGCGGATCGACTACAGGGCTGTGGCGCGACGGTGGTTGCAGAGCGGCCGGCCTGCCGTGATGGCGGTGCTGCGCAACGAAGGGCGTTGGGACAGCTCCAATGCGGTCTTCCGAGACGGCATGATCGTTCGCTACGACAAGCGCGCGCCCACGCCCGACATGCGCTGGATCGATTACGGGCTCGGCGGACTCGAGCGGGTGGCACTGGAGCGTGTGCCGCCGGACACCCGCGATCTCTCTGACCTGTATCTCGTGCTGGCGCGCGAGCGCCTGCTCTACGGCTTCGAGGCACACGAGCGCTTCTATGAGATAGGCACCCCGCGCGCGCTGGCCGAAACGGACGCATTTCTGCTGGCGGGCGCCTCAAGCTAGTCTCCGCGGCCACACCCACCGGAGGAACCCAATGGAACTGATCCCCACCCGCCTGGACGGCCCCATCCTGATGGCCCCGCCCCGCTTCGGCGACGACCGCGGCTTCTTCATGGAGACCTACCGCCGCTCCACCTTCGCCGAGCTCGGCGTCCTCGAGGAGATGGTTCAGGACAACCACTCCCGCTCCCGACGGGGCGTGGTGCGGGGGATGCACTTCCAGATCGGCGCCGGCGCCGCCAAGCTCGTGCGCGCCGGCCGCGGCGCCATCTGCGACGTGCTCGTGGACATCCGCAAAGGCTCTCCCACCTTCGCTCAGTGGGAGGCCTTCGAGCTCACCGACGAGAACGCCCGCCTCCTCTACTGCCCCGTCGGCTTCGCCCACGGCTTCTGCGTGCTCAGCGACGTGGCTGACGTGCTCTACAAGCAGAGCAACTACTACTCCGCCGACGTCGAGCGCGGCATCGCCTACGACGACCCCGACGTGGCAATCCAATGGCCCATCCCCGCGGCGGAGCTCATTCCCTCCGAGCGCGACACCGCCGCTCCCCGTCTCGCCGACATCGCCGACGAGCTCCCCTTCAGCTACTGAGCCGCCGCGCCCCGCCCCTCTTTAGGCCGCGACCACCGGGCGGGGACGGTCTGTCTATCAACTGTCATGTTATTAGAAAAGTTCACATTTACGCGTGATCGCGTAAGATCGATCGCGGCGGTGGCTCGCGCAGAGCGCGGTCGGCGAAAGGGGCGGATTCGAGCGATGGCATCCAAGCATGCGGTCCTGGGGCTCGTGATCGAGAGGCCCGACTACGGATACGGCCTGCACAAGCGTCTGTCTCAGCGGTGCGGCCCCTGGGCGTGGTCCCGCACGGCCGTCTACGCCGCCCTGGAAGAGCTCTCCAGCGCCAAGCTCGTGAGCGCCGACGAAAGCGACACCAGCCACAGCTCCGGCCGCCAGGCCCGCACCATCTACAGCGCCACCCCCGGCGGCGTGGCCTTCTTCGACGAGTGGATATTCGGCCCCTCCGCCCTGGAGGCCCCTCGCCAGGAGCTCGAGCTCAAGCTGGTCATGGCCCGCCCCCACGAGCTGCCGCGACTGATCGAGATGTCCCTCTTGCAGGAGCAGGACTGCGTGGAGCGCCTCGCCGCCCTCGCCCGCGAAGCCCGCCGCGCAGTCACCGGCGCCCAGCGCAGCTGGTCGGAGGTCGCCGCCCGGCTGGTCAGAGACACCGAGGTCAAACAGCTGCGCCTGCGCGTGGAGTGGCTCCAGGAGGCCCGCACCACGATGAAGCTGTTCCTCAGCCAGCACACCAGTGGCCCAGACGGCCGCCGTCCGACAGCCCCACACGAGCTGGCCCGGCCGCGCATCGTCCCACCCGAGTAGCCCATGAGCCCGCTGCTCTCGCTGAGCCACACGAGCAAGAGCTACTGGCGCGGTCCCAACGAGACCGTGGTTCTCGCCGACGTCTCCCTCGACGTCCGCGCCGGCGAGATCGTCGCCATCTGGGGTCGCAGGGGAGCCGGCAAGACCACCCTGCTGAAGGTCGCCGCCGGCCTGGAGGCGCCAGATAGGGGGATCGTGAGCTTCGAAGGCCACGACCTGAGCGCCCCCCGGCCCGGTCTCGCCTACCTGCTCAGCACCTCCATCGGCTGGGTGCAGCGCAGCGGCCCCCTCAGCGAGGGGATGCTCGCGATCGAGTACGTCGCTCTGCCTCTGCTGGGACGCGCCTCCCGTCGCGAGGCCCTGCGCCGTGCCAGCGCCGCCCTCGCCCAGGTGGGCGTCCGCGACTGCGCCCAACGGCGCTGGAGCGCACTCACCGACAGCGAGCGAACGCTTGTGTGCATCGCCCACGCGCTGGTCCGCGAGCCCAGGCTGCTGATCGCCGACGACCCCACCGCCAACCTCGACATCCTCCAGCGCGAGGAGGTCATCGGCCTGCTTGCCGCCGCCGCCGAGCAGGACGGGCTCGGCGTGCTCATGACGGTGCCCGACATGCCCGAGATGCTGGGCGCCCATCGCATCGGCTCCCTCAGCGAAGGCGGCCTGATCCTCTCCCAGGACGGCCAGGAGGAGGACGAGGAGAACGTGATCGACTTCCCCGGACACCAGCGTTCCCTCTGAGTCGCGGTGCTCGAGCTGCGCGAACTCACCAAGCGCTACGAGATCGACGGCGCCGAGTCGATCTCCGCGGTGGACCGCGTCTCCCTGACCGTCCTCCCCGGCGAGTTCCTGGCTATGTACGGCCCCAGCGGCTCCGGCAAGACGACTCTGCTGCTGCTCGTCGCCGCCGTCGTCCCCCCCGATCACGGCGCCGTGCTGCTCGACGGCCAGCGGGTCTCCGGCGCGGGCCCCCGCGAGACCGCCGCCTACCGCATGCGCGAGCTCGGCTTCGTCCGCCAGTCCTTCGACCTGCTCCCCGGCGCAAGCGCCCTGGACAACGCCGCCCTGAAGCTCCTCGGCGCCGGCCTCAGCGCTCGCCAGGCCCGCCGTCGCGTGGCCCCGCTGCTGGACCACCTAGGCATGCGTCAGCGCCAGGAGCAGCGCGCCGAGACCCTCTCCATGGGCGAGCGCCAGCGCGTGATGATTGCCCGCGCCCTCTCCACCAATCCCAGGCTGGTGCTCGCCGACGAGCCCACCGGCAGCCTCGACAGCGCCCGCGGCGCCGAGGTGCTGGCGCTGCTGGCCGAGCTCTGCGCCGAGCGTCAGGTGGCCGTGCTGCTGGCAACCCACGATCCCCGGGCCGCCACCTTCGCCGACCGCGTCCACACCCTGCGCGACGGCCGCCTCAGCGAGTGCCCGCCCGCCCACGAGGCCGCGACCCTCGCCGCCTCCTAGGAGCTCGCCAGCTATGGGACGCCCCGGTCGCGACCTCCTCTCCTACCCCTCCGGTGCACACATGCGCCTGTCGGGCATTCTCCATCTCTATCGCGTACGCCTGCCCCCCCGGGTCGTCCAGGAGGCCCTCGCCGCGATCGGCATCGCCGTCGGCGTTGCCCTCCTGTTCGCCTCCCAGGTGGCCAGCACCAGCCTCAACGGGTCCGTCCACGAGCTCACCGCCAGCCTCGTCGGCCAGTCCCGCCTGCAGCTTCAGGCCCGCGGCCCGGAGGGCTTCAGCGAACGCCTCCTGCCCCAGATCCGCCGCCTGCCCGGCGTCATCTCCGCGGCCCCCGTGCTCGACCTGCCGGCCAACGTGATCGGCCCCCGTGGCGAACGCTCGGTCGAACTGATCGGCGCCGAGCCGAGCTTCGTGCATCTCGGTGGCGCCGTACTGCAGCACTTCAGCGCCGCCGCCCTCTCCCGCCAGCACGTGGTCGCCCTGCCCGAGCCCATCGCCAGCCAGCTGGGCGTCGGCAACCTGCAGCCCGTCACCGTGGACATCGGCGCCTCCAGCCGCCGCGTGCTCCTCGGCTTGACACTCCGCTCCGGCGAAATCGGCCCCCTCGCCGACAGCCCCGTGCTGCTCGCCCCCCTCGCCTTCGCCCAGCAGCTCGCCGGCACGCCGGGAGTGATCTCGAGGGTCTTCGTCCGCTCCCCCGCCGACCGCCAGCAGGAGGTGCAGGCGGAGCTCGCCCGCCTCGCCGCCGCACATCGCCTCAACCTCGAGCCCGCCGACTTCGACTCCACCCTGCTGGCCAACGCCGCCACGCCCACCAACCAATCCACCGGCCTCTTCGCCGCCATCAGCGCACTGGTGGGCTTCCTGTTCGCCTTCAACGCAATCCTCTTCACCATGCCCGGCCGACGCCGGCTGATCGCCGACCTGCGCCTCGACGGCTACAGCCCCGCGAGCGTCGTCCAGGTTTTGCTGCTCGACGCCCTCGTGCTCACCTTCGTGGGCTGCCTGCTGGGTCTGGCCCTCGGCGATCTCCTCTCCGCACGCCTCTCCCAGACGAGTCCCGGCTTCCTCGCCTTCGCCTTCCCGATCGGCTCCCAGCGGATCGTCACCTGGCAGGCCGTCGCCGTATCGGTGCTCGCCGGCTTCCTCGCCGCCTGCGTCGGCGTCCTCACCCCCACCCGCGACATCTTCTCCCACCGTCCTCTCGCCGCCGTGGAGCGCAAACGCCGCGCCCTGCTCCCGCCCTCCCTGTTACTCCTCGCCGGCGCCTGCTGCCTGCTGGCCACCACCCTCGTGCTGCTCTTCGCCCCCGACCACGCGATCGTAGGCGTCGTCACCCTCACCGCCGCGTTGTTGCTGCTGCTCCCCTCCTGCATTCGCCTGGTTCTCGCCCTCGTCGATCGCCTCACCGTGGACCTGCCCGTCGCCGCCCCCTTCCTGGCCGTCGCCGAGCTGCGCTCGCAGGCCTCCTGGTCGCGCACCGTCGCCATCGCCTCCACCGCCGCCGTCGCCGTGTTCGGCAGCGTCGCCATCCAGGGCGCCCGCATGGATCTCCAGCGCGGCCTGGACACCTCCGCCGCCGACGTCACCTCCGCGGCGGCCGTGTGGGCCTTTCCCCGCGGCCAATCCAACCTGCTCGCCACCACCCCCTTCCGGATCGCCCGCCTGCGTGTCCTGCGCCGTCTCCCCGGCGTGCACGCCGTCCGCCTCTTTCGCGGCAGCTTCCTGGACTTCGGCGACCGCCGCGTGTGGGTCACCGCCCAGCCTCCCGGCCAGCCCAACCTTGTGCCCCCCCATCAGCTGCTGAGCGGCAGCCTGCCTCTCGCCGACGCCCGCCTGCGCGCCGGCGGCTGGGCGGTGATGTCCCGTGGCATCGCCCAGGAACTCGGCCTGGGCGTGGGCGACTCCTTCCTGCTGCCCGCCCCCGTGCCGATCCTCCTGCGCGTTGCCGCCCTGAGCACCAACATCGGCTGGCCCTCCGGCGCCATCGTCCTCGGCGCCGCCGACTACATTCGCGCCTGGGCCAGCCCCGACCCGAGCGCCTACGAGATCTCACTGAGCTCCGTCGCCAACCCCGCCACGGTGGCCCGCGCGGTGTCCGCCGCCCTCGGCCCCACCAGCGGCCTCACCGTCCAAACCGCCGCTGACCGCGATCTCATGGAGCGCGCCGCCAGCCGCCAGGGCCTCGCCCGCCTGAGCCAGATCGCCACCCTCGTGCTGATCGCCGCCATCCTCGCCATCACCGCCGCCATGGGCTCGATGATCTGGCAGCGCCGCACCCGGCTGGCGCGCCTGAAGCTCGACGGCCGCACCAGCATGCAGGTCTGGCGCGCCCTCCTGCTCGAGAGCGTGCTCCTGCTCGGCTCCGGCTGCTCCATCGGAGCCGCCTTCGGCCTCTACGGCCAGGTCCTCGGCAGCCGCGCCCTGCTCGCCGTGACGAGCTTTCCCGTGGTGTTCTCCGTGGCGGTCCTCGTCGCCGTCAGCAGCTTCGTCCTCGTGGTCCTCGTCGCGATCGCCGTAACCGCCCTCCCCGGATACCTTGTCGCACGCGTCTCACCTGCTCTCGGCCTGTCCGACTAGGGCACGCAACCGGGACGTCGCGACCCTCCATCCCCCGTCTGGGGCCAGCCGCAGGGCTCGCGACGTCGCCACCCTCCACCCGCCCGCTCCACACGACCCCACCCCCCTGCGCTGCGAGCAGCTCTCCGCCCTCGCCCTCGCCGCCGCCCGCGAGCTGCGCTGGGGCCTGTGGGCGGTCTCCGAGGAGATGCGCCACTGGCGCAGCCGCGCCCTGCGCATCCCCGACGCCACCATCCGCGGCGACGCCCTCTACGCCCTGGCTCGCAAGCGCACCCACGCCGACGGTGCCGCCCTGTTCTGGATCCTCCCCGAGCGCCCCAACCTCCACCTCCTGCGACTGCTCGTGGCCTACGAGCTGATCTGGGATCTCCTGGACAACCTCAGCGAGCGCGCCGTCGCCGCCGGCCGCCTCGACGGCCGCCGCCTGCACCAGGCCATCCCCGACGCCATCGATCCCGGCGGTCCCCTCCTCGACTACTACGAGGACATCCCCTTCGGCGACGACGGCGGCTACATGCACGCTCTCGTGCAGGCCTGCCGCCAATGCTGTCGCAACCTGCCCTCCTATCCCGCCGTCCGCCCCGCCGCCCTGGAGGAAGCCAACCGCGCCCAGGTGCTCGCCCTCAACCACCACCCCGACCCTCACCGGCGTGAGCTGCTGCTCAAGGATTGGGTGGCCCGCGAGTTCTCGGAGCCCCACGAGGCCCACTGGTGCGAGCTCTCCGGCGCCGCCAGCGCTCCCCTGACCATCCACGCCCTGCTTGCCCTCGCCGCCGAATCCAGCTGCACCGAGGAGGAGATCGGCCGCGTTCGCGCCGCCTACTGCCCGTGGGTCTCCGCCGCCACCACCATGCTCGACAGCTATGTCGACCAGGCCGAAGACCACGATCACAGCGACCACTCCTACATCTCCCACTACTCCACCCACGATCGCGCCACCAGCGTGGGCCTGCTCGTCCGCCGCGCCTGCCATGCCGCCTCCGAGCTGCCCGATGGACACAAGCACGCCGTAATCGCCACCTCCATGATCGCCATGTACCTCTCCAAGGACAGCGCCCGCACCGCCGAGCTCCGTGCCACCACCGAGAGCTACATCTACGCCGCCGGCTCTCTCGCCCGCCTGCTCATGCCCATCCTCAGGGCCTGGCGCACCGCCTACCGCCTCCGCTCCGCCTGACCCGGTCCAGCCGGGCCGCGGGAAGGGGAGAGCAGCAGGGGAGGGGGTCTGGCGGGGAGGGGTCTGGCGGGGAGGGGTCTGGCGGGGAGGGGTCTGGCGGGGAGGGGTCTGGCGGGAGGGGTCGTGGGGGAGGCGAGAGGTCTCTTTTTTTAACTTGCGTATAACCATTGTTATACGCCGGCCGAAAAATGGGTCATTTCTCCGGCAACCCGCCACCCTGACGGCGCCGTCCCCCAAGTCTCCACTAGTCACCCATATAATAGTCAGTTCCTGACTATTGGCGGCCGCGAGGGTGGGGCAAGATCGACACCCATGAGGCCTCTGCCCGCACGATGAGCCCGCGACGAGCAACCAACTCTCGCAGCGAGCCCCTCGATGAGCCCGGCGAGCACCGCTACTCCCAGTCTCTGGCCCGCGGCCTCGCCATCCTCGAGAGCTTCACCGCCGAGAACAACGTTCGCGGCCTCGTGGAGATCTCCGACGAGGTGGGCATCGGCCGCTCCACCACCCACCGCTACATCGTCACCCTTCAGGCCCTCGGCTACGTCGAGCAGGACCCCGGCCGCAAGTACCGTCTCGGCCTGCGCGTAACCGACCTCGGCATGGCCGCTCTAAACGCCAACGACCTGCGCGAGCGCGCCCACCCGATCCTCCAGGAGCTCCGCGACCGCACCCGCCTCACCGCCTCTCTCGCGGTGCGCGAAGAGGACGAGATCCTCTATCTCGACCGTGTCCCCAGCCGCCGTCGCGGTGGCGTGGACGCGGCCGTCGGCGTCGGCTCTCGCCGGCCCGCCCACAGCACCGCCCTCGGCAAGGTCCTGCTCGCCAACGCACCGCGGGAGGAGCTTGACGAGATTCTTTCCGCCACCCGCCTGCGTCGCATGACTCCCAACACCATCGTCGCCAAGCGCGCGCTCCGCACGGAGCTCGAACGAGTTCGCGACGAGGGCTTCGCCAGCGAGGATCGCGAGTGCGCTCCGGAGATCGTGGCCATCGCCGTTCCCGTGTACGCCCGCAACGGCGACACCGCCGCCGCAATCGCCCTCGACGCCGCCGCCGACTCCCTGGATGCCGAGCGCCTCGCCGCCGAGCTCGCCGCTCCCCTGTTGGCCGCCGCCGAGCGTGTCTCCACCGAGATCGCCGCCGCCGAAGCCCTCAACGCCCGCTCTCGCCGCTCCCGGCGGGCCCGTAACCAGGCCGGCTGAGCCAGCCTCACCTGCACCACCGGCACGATCGCCAGCGGCCCCCCGATCGTCAGCCGCAAAGCATCGTTCTCCGATCTCGCCGGAACTCTCATCAAGATCGAGTTACCCCCGCCGAGCTCACCTCACATGAGGGGAAAGCTACTGCCCCCCGCGGGCTCTCCCCACGGATCTCGACGGCCATGGACCGTCCGCCGATATCGGCCTCTTGCGGTCAAGCGCCACCCGCTCCTGGCCGATCCTGTAAATGGATGTCCACGCCCTTTCGCGCCCTCACCCGGCTTTTCCCGGCCCTCCTCGCCGCCGCCTGCCTGGCGCTCGCCGCCGCTCCCGCCCCGCCCGCCGTGGCCGTCGAAGCGGGCGTCAACCTCACCAACCCCAATCCCCAGCAGGTCGCCGTGGTCAAATCCCTCGGTGTCCACTGGGTCCGCGTCTTCGCCACCTGGCCCGACCTCGAGCCCCAGCCGGGTGTGTTTGCCTCCAATTGGCTCTACTACTATGAAAAGCTCTTCCGTTCTCTGCCTTCCGGCACCAAAGTCATCGTCGACGTCGTCGACACTCCCAGCTGGGAGACGGGCTCCAGCAACGAACACCAGCCCCCCGCCAACCCCCAGGACTACGCTGCCTTCCTCGCCTCCCTCGCCGGCCGCTGGGGCTCACGAGTCAGCGCCTTCGAGATCTGGAACGAGGAGAACACCGCCGCCTGGTGGCCCACCGGCCCCCAGCCGGCCGCCTACGCGGCGCTCCTGAAGGCCACCTACCCGGCCGTCAAGGCCGCCGATCCCAGTGCCACCGTGCTGCTCGGCGGCCTCGCCGGCAATGACTACCAGTTCCTGGAAGGCGTCTATCAGGCCGGCGCCAAGGGCTACTTCGACGCCGTCGCAGTCCACACCGACACCGCCTGCGACGTTCTCTCCCCCTACGATTTCCTGCGCGAATCCGACGATCGCATGATCGCCGACTCCTTCCTCGCCTACCGCGAAGTTCACGCCGTGATGCTCGCCAACGGCGATGACAAGCCGATCTGGATGACCGAGCTCAGCTGGCGCACCACCGAAGCCACCTGCCCCGAAGGCGCCTTCGCCGGCCAGAAGCCCGAGGGCGTCACCGACGCTCAGCAGGCCCTCTACCTCAGCCAGGCCTATCACTGCCTCGCCCAGAACCCCTACGTGCCCGTCGCCCTCTGGTTTCCCCTCGAGGACGAAGGCGCGGTTCTCTCCGGCCTGCTGCGCGCCGACGGCTCCCACAAGCCCTCCTACGCCGCCATGCGCGAATACGCCCGTCACGGCGACCAGCTCAAGGAACCCTGCGGCGTCTTCACCGGCCCCGCCATCCACGTCTCCTCACCCGCCGACCACCTCTCCTACAGCGGACCCCTGCCCATCGTCGTCTCCGCCCGCAGTCACGCCGGCGTCTTTCGCATTCGCCTCGAGATCGACGGCAAGCTGATCCGCAACTACGACGGCCCCACCTTCCCCGCCACCCTCCACGGCGCCCTCGACTGGCAGGGTGCCAAGCACATCTCCTACGGCCGCCACATCCTCACCTTCCTGGCCTACGACAAGGAGCGCAACGTCTCCCGCCTCTCCATCGTCATCGTCCACCGCGCTCCCAAGCGCCCCCACCGTCACCACCAGCCCACTGTCCAGGCGCCGCCGGGAACTCCGCCCCACGGCTCCCGTCGCTAGGGCCGCCACTCGCCGGGCCGCCGACTACTCGAGAGTCCTTCCACCGCCGCGAGAAGCCGCACTCGCCCGCCACTCCCAGCAGCGCAGCTCCGGCTCCTGCTCCCCTGCCGCTGCCACCGCTCCGAACGCCTCCGGACCGAGCCCGAGAGCTGCCGTCCATGTGGACTTCACAGAATCCCTCTCCCGCCCGCTTCCGTTCCCGATACCGACTCCCGCGCACTTGAGCGCCGCCTCATGCGCTGTCCAGGCTCCCAGCAGCTCCTCTTCTCGGTGCTCAGGCGCCAGCCTCTCGAGTCGGCGCCCGACATACACACCGAGGCCCCGCCGCGCCACCGCCACCGTCCGCTCCGGGTCCATCGCCCGACTGCGCCGCTCCTCCACGTCCACCCCAACCTCCCGCTCTGTGCTCACCGCCACGAGCATCAGCCCGCCCGAGTGCGAGAGGTTGAAGCGCAGCCCCTCCTCTGCGTCGCCGCCTGCCTCCACGTGGCGAGATCTCGCCAGGGCCGGCTTGCCCCACGCGCCCGCCTCGAAACACAGCTCCCGCGGGTCCCTTTCCAGGTATCGCCCGAGCAGCTCCCGCATCACCCCTCGCCCCCCCCCCCAACGCCGTACCCCCCACG